>ERZ827452.983-NODE-983-length-32135-cov-5.042300_pt1 | contig 32135 bp, 25 predicted proteins | sample MGYA00519866_ERZ827452 | MGnify/ENA primary metagenome ERZ827452 (study PRJEB31778, sample SAMEA3449307) | human gut metagenome | biome: human gut; feature: human-associated habitat; material: faeces | place: United Kingdom | collected 2010/2012 ... | reverse complement strand
AGAAATTATTGGTGCAAGTAGTATAGAAACGAAAATAGATTATGAGATAAAAGAGCTAATAGGTAACAAATTAGAAATATATGTAATTGTAAAAAATGAAAAAGGTATAGAAAATGTAACTTTAAATAATAACTTTGAAATAAACTGCTCTTCTAGAAAAAAGATAGCTTTTGATAGAGAGCTGGAAGAAGGAGATATATTAAATATAGATGTCAAGTTAGCAGGAGAAAGTAACGAAGAAAATTATACACTAATTGCTACAACAAAACCAAAGATAAAATTGGTAAATAGAGATGCATTAGGAGATGAAACAAGAAAAATTGTACAAGTAGAATACTCGAAGGAAAATGAAAAAGTAAAGAACTATTATAGTTTAGACAACAAAGAAACATGGATAGAATATACAAAGGAAATAGAACTAGAAAATTCACAAAGAGAAAACTTTTGGGCAAAAATAGAATATGAAGGAAGAAAGACAATAAATAAACCTGTAAGTTATTTAGAGAGTATAGATATAATAAAATTTACAGATGTAACATGGAAAGATGGAAAGGCACGAGTAGGAATAACATCGTTGAATTCAGAGTATATAGAATATCAAGTAAATAGCATAACAGGAGAATGGAAAAAAGGAACAATTGTTAATGATTTAAATAACAACGATATAGTATATGCTAGAATAAATGATGGAACAAGTATTATAGATACAGCAAGTATAACAATAATAGATACTGTGTCACCAGCACGATTCTCTATAGAAGTAACCGATATAAAAGGCGACAATTTTAAAATAAAAGGAAGCACACAAGATAGTGAAAGTGGGATAGCAAGTTACACATATGTAGTAGCTAAAAAAGGTGAAGAAATAGTAGATGTATCAAAGATAACAAAAGAAGGGAGTATACAAACGAATGAACAAGAATACAAAAATACAGGAGAACAAGGCTATAACATTAATTGCGTTAGTAATAACAATAATAGTACTAATAATACTAACCGGAGTAGCAATAAATCTAGCATTTGGACAAAATGGCTTAGTAGCAAAAGCAAAACAAGCAAGTGAAAATTATAGAATAGCAAAAGAAAAAGAAGAACTAGAACTAGAAATAGTAGATATACAAACGCAAACAATAAAAGAAGAAGGAAGAATAGCTACATTACAAGACTTATATAATAAAATAGATAAACTAAAATATACAATAGAATTAAGCAATAAAGAGATAGCAAATCTAGACAGCACAATAGCAAATCCAACATATGCGTTAGTAAATAAAATAGAAAGCAATATATACTTTACAGTAGATAAAAAACTAGAAATAACAAAGGTAGAAGTAAAAGGAAAAGTAACACAAAAAGAAGAAATAGTAAAAGTAAGTAATATAACATGGTCAAATGGAAAAGCAACAGTAGAGTTAGCAACAAAAGAAACAGGAACAATAGAATATAAAATAGGAGAAAATGGAATATATCAAACAGGAACAGCAATAAGTAATTTAAACAATGGAGATATAGTATACACAAGAGTAAACAATAACGGAACATATACAGATGAAGAGCAAAAAGAGATAAAAGATACAATATTACCAGAAAAATTTGAAATAACAACATCAGATTTAACATACGAAAAAGTAAAATTAAAAGGAAACACGCAAGATAATCAAACAGGAATAGCAAAATATTCCTATGTAGCAGCAACTAAAACAAATGAAATAGTACAAGAAATAACAGATCAAACAGTAACAGAATATACAATAACAGATTTAGCACCAGAAACAGAATATATAGTGTATATGCTAGCATATGATAAAGCTGGAAATGTAAGAAAAAGCAATGAAGTGACAGTAACAACAACCTCTATGAAAAAATTTAGACAGGTAGACAGCAGATTTGGAGGTAACTATGTACTGGATGAAGAAGGTAATATATATCAATTACAAATAAATCGTGATGCACACACACCAATATTAATAGCTGATAAAAATTACAACTTTGTTAAAATGTCAGTTGGTGGTCAACACTATTTGGCAATAGATGAGAACGGAAATTTATATAGCTGGGGAAGTAATACGTATGGAGAACTGGGACTTAGTAGTGCCGGACAGTATCCAACACCTACAAAAATAATGGAAGGAACAAAGTTTATAGAAATTTGTGCAGGATATACAAATTCCTTTGCAATAGATGAGGAGGGAAACTTGTATTTTTCTGGAGATTCAGAAGGGGTGCTATATGATGTTAGATATCAATATGGATTTGTAAAAATAGAAGCTGGCGTGAAATTTAAAAAAATATCAATAGATATGAACTACGCACTTGCATTAGATGTAGAAGGACATTTGTGGACATGGGGAAGCAACCAATATGGAAAACTAGGAGATGGAGCGACTTATGATGATTGCAGGTATAGATGCGAACTAAAGAAAATTGTAGAAAATGTTAAGTTTAATGAGATATGTGCAGGAAGAGCTGGAGGAGCAGCAATAGATGAAAATGGGAATATTTGGTCTTGGGGAGAAAACAAGATTGGACAAGTTGGAGAAGGCACTATATCAGAATATATTGCAACACCTGTGAAAATAACTAGTAATATAAATTTTGTAAAAGTTCAAATGGATAGAACGTATAGGATGGTTCTTAGTGATGAAGGAGACATTTATGTGTGTGGAAGGTTTGCAAATAAAAATTATAGCGTACCTACACGAATAAATGAGAAGACAAAATATAAAGATATTACATACAGCCAAGATGCAGCAAGAACATATTCAATAAATCAATATGGTAAATTATGTTATATAGGTTTACCAAATAGAGCCGGAAGTTTAGATTTAATACAAGCAGGAATAGATGCATTTTATTAAAAGTAAATTACAGATATAAAAAATAAGATTAATATAAAAAAGGAAGATTACAAAAATCCTGCAAAGATGCGAATAGAAATAGTGCGCATCTTTGTGGGATTTTTATATAGTATCACAGAATTACTATGTGACGACAAAATATGACAAGAATTTTACAATTAGATTACATTACTGTTACTTATATTGACTAGAGATATGTTTAATGCTTTCATAAAAATGAAAGCAATATGTAAATTTTATTTTACATATAATGAGGAAACAAAGGAGAAATCTTAAAAATGATGATAGCTAGAACCGTTGAGGCTGTACACACATACACACACACAGATAGTTTAATCGAATTGAAAATAAATGGTAGTAGAGATAGAAAGAGTCTATTTTTTTGTGGTATGCAAAATAGTAGATGATTTTCTATCTCTTTTTGTGTTTGGTAAAATTATTGGCTGCGGTGGGGTAAATTGATTGTTTTAATTATAAATTAAGCCTTCCCCACTTAGTCTATGTAACATGCTGACGCATTAACATAGACTTAAGCGGTCTCCACCAGTCTTAATTTAATTAAAAATTATCAGCTTTCTTAAATCGCATAAAAATTTTTATGTAAGGGATTTTAGGGGGAACGATGTGGGTAAGTTGAATAGTTTTTATATGTGACTTTTGCAATTTAAATATAATATTTAAGGTAGTAATAAGAATATAATACTTTATGTCATAAAAATATAATGTGTAAGTAATATTTTCTGTAATAAAAATGTAATATTTAAGTTATTGATTTTAGAAAAGAGTTGTGTAATAATTGAGGGGTAAAGATATTAAAAAATTGTATAAATGGTTAAATTGCTGAAGATATTAAAGATTAAATGAGTAGCTTGAAATGCTAAAAGTGTAAATAAGCTGTTAAGCAAATTAACAAAAACAATATGATTTGATTAAAACGAAAGAAAATGGGGGAAGATGAAATGAAGATTTTGCAAAAGAATAAACAAAAAGGTATAACTTTAATTGCACTTGTCATAACGATAATTATACTAATTATTTTAGCAAGTGTGGCGATTAATTTAAGTTTTGGAGATAATGGTTTATTTAGTAAGGCAAAGTTTGCTAAAGAGAAGTATACTAATGAGGAGTATTTAGAACAAGAACAGTTAAATGAGATAAATGCATATTTAGCAAAGGATGGTAGCTTACCAGAAAATACAAAGGAAAATCCACAAGTTGCAGGAACAGAAGTTAAAATGCCAGAAAATTGGTATACGGTAGCACCAACATATATTTCGACAGAAGACGGAAGTGTAGTAAAAAAAGAAGTTAAGGTAGCAAGTGTAATAGCAGTAGCAACAGGAAGTGGAGAAACAGTGCCTGTACCAAATGGATTTTATTATGTGGGAGGAACAAAAGATAGTGGAGTAGTAATATCAAGTGACAAAAGAGACCAAAACAAGTATGCAGGAGTAGCAGATGTACCAGCAGGAGTAGTGTACAACAGTGACGGAACAGTAAAAACATATACAGATGAAGAATATGAAAGGTTATCAACAGATGAAAAGAAAGCAGTTATATTAGGAGATCAATTTGTATGGATACCAGTAACAGTAAGTGAATATAAAAAGAGTAATACATGGAATGGACTGACACAAACTAATACAAATCTAGCAAATGCTTGGTGGGAAACACAAACAGACCAAACAGAATTGCCACAAATACAAAAATATAGTGGATTTTATATAGGAAGATATGAGGCTGGGACAAGTGAGATAACACTATCAAACGGAGTAAATTTTGCAGCACAAAATACAGCATCTAGTTGGGAAAATAGTAGTTTTTCTATAAAAGATGGTTCTGGGAATACAGCAACAGGAAAAGTAACAACAAAAGCAGGAGAGATACCATATTATCATTCAGACTATTTTACAGCGTACAAATTGAGCAGTAGTATGTACTCAACCAATTATGTACAAAGTGTACTTACAACAGGAACAATGTGGGATGCAATGCTTAAATTTATAGGAAAAGGTGATGAATCAGTACTTACATCAAGTACATGGGGAAACTATAACAACACAAGTGGATATGTAACATATACAGCAGGACAAGGAAGATACGCAACCATTGGTTCATCAGGAGAAATGACATCAGTATTTAAAGTAAGTGATGGAAAATATTACTCTGGAATGAAAACAACAGCAATATCAGAAAATGTAAAACAAAAGAACTTATATGATGTAGCAGGTAATCTTTGGGAGTGGACACAGGAAACAGCCTATTACTCTGATGCGTTAGAAAGATATATGGTTCGTGGAGGCAGCTTCAGTCCTACATATGGTTCTAAACCTGCCTGTTTCCGTAACTGTAATTATGTTGCTAATACTGATACAGACCGTCGGATTCAGACCAGCACTTTATATAAAATAGAATGTTAAAAAAGTAGTATCTTGCCAATGTGGACGGAGCTTTTGACACACTTGTTATAAAAATAAATATTATATTTTATAGTGCGTACATTTGAAACAAATATGTATAAAACAAGAGCAGAGACACCTCTCTGCTCTTAAATGTGCATCCATAAATTACAAAAAATGAACCAAAAAAATTGCCAATTTCAAGTAAGTATGATAATATATAGAAAAATCAAAAGAAACAGGGGTTAAAAATGAATCAAAAAAAACAACTATTAATAAATACAATAATAATAGCAATAGGAAAATTAAGCACACAAGTAATTTCCTTTTTACTATTACCATTATATACATCAAAATTAAGCCCAGAAGAATATGGAACATATGACTTTTTTGTAACATTATCTGTATTTTTATTACCGGTTATAACTTTACTTATGGAAGAATCCATGTTTAGATTTTTAATAGATGCAGAAGACGAAAAATCTAAAAAGAGGATTATAACAGCAACTATAGCATACACGATATTTGGAAGCATAGTATTTACTATAATTGCAGCACTAATAATGAATATTATGCATTATGAATATACTCTAGTATTTATAATGTTTATTATATCAAATATACTTATAGGACTAAGCAATGCACTATCAAGAGGAATGGGAAAAATTAAACTATACTCATTATCAAATTTTATTTTAGGCGTTTCAACAATTATACTAAATATCGTATTTATTGTGAGTTTTAAACTTGGTGTAAACGGACTTTTATGGTCAAATGTAATAGCAAATTCAGCAACTGCAATATTTATACTTGCAAAGCTTCATTTGATGAAATATGTAAGTAGAGAAGATTTTAGCAAAAAAATATTATCAAAAATGATTAGATACTCAGTTCCATTAGTACCCAATAATTTGTCTTGGGTTATTATCAGCTTATCGGACAGGCTTATGCTAACACAAATAGCAGGAACTGCTCAAAATGGTATATATTCAATTGCTAACAAATTCCCTAATATAGTATATACATGCTATGGATTTTTCTCGACAGCGTGGAAGGAATCTGCGGCTAAAATATTGAAAGAAGATAATAAAGTAAAATATTATAACAGTATTTATAAAGACGTAAAGAACTTTTTAAAGGCAATAGTAATAGGTCTAATTGCAATAATGCCATTTGCTTTTCCTATATTAGTAGATGAAAGCTACAATGAGGCATATGTATATATTCCTATTTTAGTAATCTCGATATACTATACAAATATGTCAAATTTCTTTGGTGGAATATTTGGGGCGTACAAAGATACAAAAATAATGGGAACTACAACCATTGTATCTGCAATTATAAATATAGTAATAAACTTAATATTTATACCTAAATTTGGAATATATGCAGCAGTATTTTCAACATTAATTTCTAATGTAATTATATATTTATATAGAAGACAAAAATTAAAAATGTATATAAAATTAAAGGGCAAATTCAATTATGCTTTTTGGATATTACTAGCTTTAACGATATTTACATACTACAAAAATAATATGATAGCCAATATCTTAATGTTTATAGTGGTACTAGCATATTGCATATTTACTAACAAGAATTTTATTGCACAAATATTAAGACCAATAACAAGCAGATTTAAAACAAATAGTTAGAAAATTAATTAGTGAACAAAAGATGATTAAACATATAGTGCAATAAAAAATAAAATCCACTAACACTTGAAAAAACAGAAAAAAAGTAGTATATTATATATTATGTAACTACAAATAATTTTTCAAAGCTAAATAGCAGGAGGATGAATATGCAAATAAAAGACCAAAGTATAAACTTTTCAAGAGATGAAGATGGAGAAAAGAAGCTGTTGCAAAAGTTGTTAGAAGCAGGATGGGAATACATAACGGTTTCAGACTTGCCTAAAATTTTCAAAAAAATAGGAGTAAAAGAAGAAAAATACGAGGCAAGAATAGAGGAGTACACAGGAAAGTCCATTACTATAGAGCCACTTGTAGAAGAGCCTATAAGAGTAAAAATAAGCAGAGGAGATATGGTAAATCCGTACCCAATGTTCTATGTCACAAGAAATGGCAAAGAAGAATATTACTCGGTAGAAAAAGAGCTTAAGGTTGAAAGAATTTTTACAGGGATACAAGAATGTAGTTTTGTACAACGGTTAAGCAGGCAACAGGTAGAAGAGTTTTTTAGCTCTATATACCCTAAAGAAAAGTACGAGTTTTCTATATTAATGGCAGATAGAAAATGTAGGTTCATTGTTGCTAGTGTAAATAAAATTGATTCAGACTTTAGTGATATCCTTATAAATTTTTGGTTGGAAGACTTTAATGCAACATCTAACAAAGAAAGCTGGATAAAGTATTTATACAGCATCTTTGGAGAAAATTACAAAGAGGCATATTTAGAAGAAGCTATGTCGATTTTCGACTAAGCCGAAGCAAAGACGGGACATGATATATTAATACCTTGTTTCGTCTTTGTTTTATTAAAATTATTCTGTGCCAAAAGGAAGGAATGAAACAAAAATGCAAGAAAATTTGCCAATTTTTTTAATAGATATGTTAAGAAAGCAATATGCTGAAGAAACAGTAAATAATATTATAGATGGTTATAGTAAAAAAAGAAAAACAACATTTAGAGTTAATACATTAAAAACAAACACAGAAAATGTTATAAAAATATTAGAACAAAAAAATATAAGCTATGAAAAAGTTTTATGGAGTAAAGAGGCATTTATAATAGAAAATGCAAATGAAAAAGATATAGAACAATTAGAAATTTATAAAAATGGTGAAATATATATGCAAAGCTTATCATCTATGTTGCCACCAATAGTTTTAGAACCAAAACAAAATGCAGATATATTAGATATGGCTGCAGCACCAGGAGGAAAGACCACACAAATAGCAGCACTTACAGAAAATAAAGCAAATATAACAGCATGTGAGATGAATCAAATTAGATTAGAAAGATTAAAGTACAATGTAGAAAAACAGGGAGCAACGTCGGTATATGTTATGCAAATGGATAGTAGAAAAATAGACGACTTTTTCTCTTTTAATCAAATATTATTAGATGCTCCATGTAGTGGAAGCGGTACACTTAATATAAATGATTCAAATATGAGCAAATATTTCACACAAAAGTTGGTAGATAAATCTAAAAGTGCTCAAATACAAATGCTAAAAAAAGCCTTAAAAATTTTAAAAGCTGGAGGACAAATGGTATATTCAACTTGTTCAATACTAGCTTGTGAAAATGAAGAAATAGTAAAAGAGGCATTAAAAGGTGTAAATGCTGAAATAGTACCAATAAATTTTGAAGGGATAGAGCAGTTACCGGTACTTCCAAGCAGATTACAAGGAACAATTTGTGTTGCACCAAATGAATTATATGAGGGATTTTATATAGCTAAAATACAAAAAAATTAATATAAAAATACAATGAACCTAAAATTTCTAGTGAATGCAAATTTTAGGTTCGTTTTTTTCTCTATAAATGCTAAATTGGTTAGAAAACAATATGCAAAAAAGATTTTGAAACTGTTTATACAGTATACAAAATCTTAATTTTTTGCTTTTTAATTTATTTCTGTAATTTTTAAATTATATTTATCTTCAAAAACTTTTTTCTTAGCAATATATTCTTTAGTTTTAAAACCTTTAACATCTATTACCTCTGTAGAGCCATCTGTGTTAAAAATGATAAAGTCAGCTTTATATTTTAGACCAGGTGCTAAAATAAATGTAGGTTGTAAGCAGAAACCATTAATCTCTTTAGCTTGTAATCTAAGCTTTAATTGACTGTAATAGTCAGCTTCTTTTTGACTGTCAAAAGTGTGACCGTCAATTGAAACTTTATATGCTCTATATTTACTCTTTTTCTTCTTTCCATCTGTAAAATTTTTATAATCTTCAATACTCCAATGTTCCATATAACTACTCCTATTAAATTTAATAAAACTATTATAATTATAAAATGAAAAAAGTGCAAGGTGTTTTTGAAATGAGTAAAAAATTTTTTTAAAAATCTCTTTGACAACTTTTGGGAGATATGCTAAAATAAGTAATGCAAGAATGGAAACGCACATTGTTAAATAAACAATGACTAACGAACAACACTTGAAACAAAAGTGTTATTTTTTTGCGCGTAAGCTGAAGAATAATAACTTTTTAAATAGAAAAAGAAGGAAAGGATGAACAAAAAAATGGAAAAAGAAGAGAACATTTTAGGCTATGAAAAAATAGGAAAACTAATTAGAAAATTTGCAATACCATGTATTATATCACTATTAGTAAACTCGCTATATAATATAGTTGACCAAATTTTCATAGGCTGGGGAGTAGGATATTTAGGAAATGGAGCAACAAACGTAGTATTCCCACTTACGATGGTATGCCTTGCATTTGCATTAATGTTTGGAGATGGAGGAGCAGCATACTTAAGCTTAAAATTAGGAGAGAAAAAGCCAAAAGAAGCAGCAAAAGGTGTAGGAAATGCAATTACAATTTCAGTAATTGTTTCTATATTAATATGTGTAGGATACTTAATTTTCTTACCACAATTATTAAATTTATTTGGATGCACAGATAACTTAAGAGAATATGCATTAAGCTATGGAGGAATTATAGTACTAGGTCTTCCATTTATGATGATAGGTTCAACATTAAATTCTATAATAAGAGCAGATGGAAACCCAAAATATGCAATGACATCAATGGTAGCAGGAGCAATACTAAATATTATATTAGACCCTATATTTATATTTCCATTAAATATGGGAGTACAAGGTGCTGCAATAGCAACTGTTATAAGTCAAATTGTAACATTTTTAATGAATATATTTTACATTAAAAAATTCAAATCTATAAAAATAGGAAAAGAAGAATTTAAACCACAAGCACAAGTTATGAGAAAAGTATCAGCATTAGGAATAAGCAGTTTTATAACTCAAATGAGCATCGTGCTAGTTATAGCATTTGAAAACAATCTACTTGGAAAATACGGAGCAGAATCAAAATATGGTGCAGATATACCAATTACAGTACTTGGTATAGTTATGAAAATAAGCCAAATATTAAATAGTATAATAATAGGAATTGCAGCAGGTTCACAACCAATATTAGGTTACAACTATGGAGCTGGAAAATATGATAGAGTTAAGAAGACTTTAAAATATGTATTAGGATTAAGCGTAATAATAAGTACAATAGCATTTATATTATTTCAAACAATACCAGATAAACTTATCTCAATATTTGGTAGTGGAAATGAACTATATATGGACTTTGCATGTGTAGCATTTAGAACATATTTAATGTTAGTAATTTGTAATGGTGTACAAATACCATCAGGAATATTCTTCCAAGCAATTGGAAAAAGCGCAAAAAGTGCAATACTTTCATTATCTAGACAAATCTTATTCTTAATACCAGCAATGGTTATATTTGGAAGCATGTTTGGACTAATTGGTGTATTATATGCAGGACCATTTGCAGATGGATTAGCATTTATAATATCAGGAATATTGATTATAGTAGAAATGAAGCATTTAGGAAAAGGAAAAGTTAAAAGTGAAGCTTTAGGAGATGACACAAGCACAGACAAAAAAGTAAAAAAACACGTAGTAATAACAGTTTCTAGAGAATATGGTTCAGGAGGAAGATATGTAGGAAGACTAATTGCAGATAAGCTAGGAATAAAATTCTATGACAAAGAAATAATCACAAAATTAGCAGAAGCAACAGGTTTATCAGAAGAATACATAGAAAATAATGAGCAAAAAAGAGATGCATCAGCAATATTAAACAATGGATTCTATATGGGGCTAGATAATGCAGATGAGTTATTTGTAAAAGAAACAGAATTAATAAAAGAATTAGCAGCAAAAGACTCATGTGTAATAATAGGAAGATGTGCAGACTTTATATTAAAAGATGAGAAAAATGTAATAAAAGTATTTGTATATAGCGGTATGGAAGATAAAATAAAAAGAGCTACACAAATATATGGATATGAAGAGGACAAAGCTAAAAAAGAGATAGAAAGAATAGACAAACTAAGAGCAAATCATTACAAACACTATACAGACAAAGATTGGAAAGACTTTAGCAACTACGATATTTGTATAAACAGTGACCTACTAGGAGTAGAAAAAAGTGCAGATGTGATTTGTGATATGGTAAAAGAAAAAAATTAAAAAGGGACGCCCTTTTTTCGAAAAAATTTACAAAAAGGGACACCCCTATCCATCAAAGACATTTGGGGACGGGGCACTTTTGTCCTTTGCTTTTTATGTAAAGGACAAAAGTGTCCCGTCCCCAAATGTCCTCTACATAAAGTAAAAAATGGTAAAGGAAAACTTTGCTACTTTTTTCTTGCAAACTAACAAAACTTATAGTATAATATCAGTATATTAATTTAATTGCGATTTAAAAAGAAAACTAGTAGTAATTTTATAGTAACTTTAAAGAGAGATAGTGGTTGGTGCAAACTATTAGAATATAAAATTACGAATTACAATTCTTATAGTAATTAACGTTTAAGCTACGAACAGCTAAATAAGGCTTATTAAAATAAGTAAATAAAGGTGGTACCACGAGTCAAATCGTCCTTTAACAGGATGTATTTGGCTTTTTTGATTAGGGACGCCCTTTTTTCGAAAAAATCAACAAAAAGGGACACTCCTATATATCAATAAAATAAAAGTATCAAATAGACAAAGTTTAAACAATAATAAATAAAAGTAGGAGTGTCCCAAATCGTAAAAATTTTCGAAAAAGGGGCGTCCCTAAAAGGAGGAAATAAAAATGACATTAGTTGAAGATTTAAAATGGAGAGGACTTATAAAAGATATATCAAGTCCCGAATTAGAAGAAAAATTAAATAAAGGAGGGCTTACTTTTTATATAGGAACAGACCCAACGGCAGATAGTTTGCATGTAGGACATTTGTCAAGTTTTCTAATTTCAAAAAGATTAAAAGAAGCAGGTCATCATCCAATTTTATTAGTTGGTGGTGGGACAGGTATGATAGGAGACCCACGTCCTACTACTGAAAGAGCAATGATTTCTAAAGAAGAGGTAAGACATAATTTTGAATGTTTAAAAGCTCAAGTTGAAAAAATATTTGGTTTTGAGGTTGTAAACAATAATGACTGGTACAAAGACATAAATGTAATAGATTTCTTAAGAGACTATGGAAAATTTTTCAATATAAATTATATGCTTGATAAAGATATAATTAGAAGAAGATTAGATAGTGGAATTACTTACACAGAATTTTCATATATGATTTTACAAGCGTTAGACTTTAAATGGTTACACGAAAATAAAGGTGTGGACATGCAATGTGCAGGTTCTGACCAATGGGGAAATATCACTGCTGGTATAGATTTAATTAGAAAATCTACAGGAGATGAAGTTTATGCATTTACAATGCCACTTGTTACAGATTCACAAGGAAAGAAATTTGGAAAAAGTGAAGGAAATGCGCTATGGTTAGATAAAGAAAAAACATCAAGCTACAAACTATATCAATTTTTTACAAACGTAGAAGATGTTAAAGTAATAGATTACTTAAAAATTTATACATTCCTTTCTAAAGAAGAAATTGAAGAATATGAAAGAAAAAACAATGAACATCCAGAATTGAGAGAAGCTCATAAAGCATTAGCAAGAGAAATAATTACTTTCTTACATGGAAAAGAAGAATACGAAAAAGCAGTAAACTTAGCAGACCATTTATTTAACAATAAATTTGCAGATTTAAGCAAAGAAGATATTGAAGAATTATTTGGAAATGAAGACATAAAAGAGGTAGAAGCAAACCAAAATATTTTAGATTTATTAGTAACATTAGGTGCTGCATCGAGCAAAAGAGAAGCAAGAGAATTTGTATCTAATAATGCAGTATCAATAAATGGAGAAAAGATAACAGATATAAATACAGTTGTAGATGATACTATGTTTATAGAAAATACATATATAGTTGTAAAAAGAGGAAAGAAAAATAGCTATATTGGAAAAAGAGTTTAAAGAATATGGAAAGAAATAGATTATATAATGTATGCAAAGCAATATATACTTTTTTAGTTAAAATAATATATAGACCACAAGTAATAGGAAAAGAAAATGTACCAAATGAAGGAAGCCTAATTTTTGCAGGAAATCATAGACATGCAGTAGACCCTGTTATAGTAATGAGCAACACAAATAGAATAGTTCATTATATGGCAAAAGAAGAATTGTTTAAAGGTTTACATGGATTGATTTTTGAAAAGATTGGACTAATAAAAGTACACAGAGGCAAGAGTAATCCTGTAGCTGTAATAGAGGCAGAAAATATTTTAAAAAATGGTGGAACTATAGGAATTTTTCCAGAAGGAACACGAAATAGGACCAATAGGAAGCTTTTGAAATTTAGACATGGAGCTGTTGCAATAGCGAAAAAGACGAATACAAAAATAGTTCCTTTTGCAATAACAGGAGAATATAGAGTATTTAGAAAAGGCTTAAAAATAGAGTTTGGTAAGCCGATAGATTTTAGCAATATGGAATTAGAAGAAGCAAATGTTTACTTAGAAAATGAAGTATTAAAATTACTTAGAAAGTAGGAATATATGAAGTATATATTTATAATAAATAAAATTGCTGGAAGAGGTAGATATATAAAAATATTACCTAATATAGAAAGTGCTTGTAAAAAGAGAAGTATAGATTACGAAATAAGATATGTAGAGGAAAACTATACAACAGCACAAATAGCAGAAGAATATAAAGATACTGAAAACATAATATATGTTGTAGGTGGAGATGGAACAATAACTACAACTCTTAAATCTATAGTTGGTACTAATAATAAATTAGGTATTATTCCAGCAGGCTCTGGAAATGACACATATAGAACAATCAAAAAACTTCACAAAGGAGAATCAGTAATAGATTTAGGCAAAATAAATGATACCTATTTTATAAATGTTGCATGTACAGGAGTTGATGCAGAGGTAGCTAATAATGTAGATATATTAAGAAAAACCAAAATACCAACAAGTCAGCTATATAATGCAAGTATAGTATATACTTTTGTAAAGTTTAAACCTAAAAAAGTGAAATTAAAAACTAACATAAAAGATATAGAAGGGAAATATACAATATTAAGCATATGTAATGGTGGATATTATGGAGGCGGATTTAACATAGCTCCAAAGTCACAATTAACTGATGGACTATTAGATATATATTATGCCGAAGAAATGCCAAAATTAAAGATGATACCATTAATATTAAAAGTAAAAAATGGAAAGCATGAAGGAAAAAGAAAAGTACATAAATTTAGGACAAACCATGTAGAACTAGAATTAGAAGAAAATGTTACATTTAATGTGGACGGAGAAAAGCTAACAAATAATAAGTTCGTGATAGACATTATACCAAATGCAATAAAAGTTTATAATGATGATGAATTCGTACAAGACATTATATATTAATTTGGATATTAAGAAGGGAATGTTGTAAATATGAAAAATAAGAAAATAGTTATAATATCTATAATAGCAATTATTTTGGTAGTAGCTTTAGTTACAATTATATTGACTACTAAAGAAACTCAAAATCCAGAAGATGTTCTAAAACAATATGTATCATATATAAGAGAAAAAAACTATGAAGGAATGTATTCATTAGTAATAAATAATACAGAAAAAGAAACTTTTATAAATAGAAATAAAAACATATATGAAGGAATAGAATTAAGCTCTATAGATATAAATATTGCCAAAACAACTAAACAGCAAAATAACGCAGAAATAGTGTATACAACAGTAATGAACACTGTTACAGGAGAAATTAGTTTTTCTAATACAGCTCATTTAGAAAAAGAGGAAGGTGCTTACAAAATACAGTGGTCATCAAATCTAATATTCCCAAGTTTAAATGACAACTATAAAGTAAGAGTTTCAACAATAACTGCTAAAAGAGGAGAAATATTAGATAGAAATGATAAGGTACTTGCAGGTGAGCAAACAGCTTCTCAAATAGGACTAGTACCTGGAAAAATGAATGAAGAAACAAAAGTACAAGATATAAAGAAAGTGGCAGAATTATTAGACATTTCAGAAGAAACGGTAAACAATGGACTATCAGCATCTTATGTAAAAGACGACACATTTGTACCATTAAAAACAGTGCTTAAAAGCGAAACAGATTTAAAAGCAGCATTGCTAGATATAAAAGGAATTAAGATAATAGATACTAATGAAAGAATTTATCCATTAGGAGAAGCAAGTTCACATTTGTTAGGATATGTTCAATCAATAAATGCAGATGAACTAAAAGAAAAGAAAGATTTAGGATATACTAGTCAAAGTGTAATAGGAAAAACAGGCCTAGAAAAAATATATGAAGATAGATTAAAAGCTATAGATGGGGCGGAAATATATATAACAGGAGAAGATGGAAATAAAGTAAAAACAATTGCTAAGAAAGCAGCAAAAGATGGAGAAACAATAAAACTCACAATAGATTCTAGTATTCAACAAAAAGCATATGAACAATTTAAAGAAGATAAGAGTGCGACAGTTGCAATTAATCCTAAAACAGGAGAAATTTTAGCATTAGTAAGCACACCAACATTTAACTCAAATGATTTTAGTTTAGGAATAACAGTAAATAAATGGGATGAGTTATTAAATGATGAAGCAAAACCTTTATATAACAGAACTTTAGCAAGCTATGCACCGGGTTCATCTTTTAAACCTGTAACAGGAGCAATAGGACTAACCACAAATGCTTTTACAGCAGACGAAGACTTTGGAGCAAGTGGAACTAAGTGGCAATTAAGTTCTGACTGGAAAGATTTTTATATAACAACTCTTTCTACATATAGTGGAAATGCAAATTTGCAAAATGCATTAATTTATTCAGATAACATATATTTTGCAAAAGCTGCATTAAAAGTGGGAAAAGAAAATTTTGCACAAAGCTTATTAAAAATAAAATTTAATCAAGATGTACAAATGCCAACAGGAAGCATAAAATCAAGTTTTTCAAATAATAATACATTTGAAACAGAAACGATGCTTGCAAATAGTGGATACGGACAGGCACAAATGTTAGTAAATCCAATACATATGGCAACAATATATTCAGCATTTGTAAATGATGGAAATATGGTAAAACCATACATAGAATATACGAAAAACGTAAATACAAGCTATTGGGTAAAAGAAGCTTTTAGCAAGGAAGCGGCAAATACAATAAAAAATGACTTGATACAAGTTGTAGAAAATCCTAAAGGAACAGCACATAGTGCTAAAATAGAAGGATTAACAATAGCAGGAAAAACAGGAACAGCAGAAATAAAAGAATCTAAAGAAGATAAAGAAGGAAGAGAAATAGGCTGGTTTAATGCATTTATAGCAGAAGAAAATAATGATAGGCAGTTAATGATAATCAGCATGGTAGAAGATGTACAAAATAAAGGCGGAAGCCATTACGTTGTAGACAAAGTAAAAAATATTTTTTAAAAAAGGGCGTCCCTAATCGATTAGGGACGCCCCTTTTTCGAAAAAATTTACAAAAAGGGACACCCCTATAAAAAACTTTAGATGCTGAAATAAGTTAACATAGGCAAATTCGATAATTCAGTCATATTGACAAAATTAACATAAAGTGGTATATTTTATATATGAAAAATTTTAAATTTAAGTTTATGCTTCAAGAAAGGAATGGTAATATGACTGATATGAAAAGACTGCTTGAAGAAGTGGATGAACTTCGGAGCGAAAATGAAAAACTGAGAAATGAAAATTCAGACCTTAAATATGAGCTGGAGAACTTGAAAAAAGAGTGTGCAAAATTGCATGCTAAAGTAAAAAATAGCTAAAGCAAAAAAGACCTGTAATAAACAATAAAATTTATTACAGGTCTTTTTGCTTTAAGAACAAGCATCACTTATCTTATTAAGAATTTTCTAATTTATAAAGTTTAATCTCTTCTTTTTCCAAATATAGAAAGGATACGTAAGAAGATATTTATAAAGTCTAAGTATAGTTCCATTGCACCATATATATGCAATTTACTTTTATCTAGATTTTCATCCAAATATAATTGTTTGATTTTGTTCATATCATATGCTGTAATTCCAAAGAATACTAAAAGTATAACCCAGTCTAGAATAATATCTAACATAGTATTACCAATAAATAAATTAATGATACTTACAATTAAACCAACAATTAGAGTTCCAAAAAGTAATGTACGCCAATTACTTAAGTCTTTTGATGTTTTGTAGCCATATAAAGCAAATGCTCCAAATAATAAAGCTGATGCTACAAATAGTAATACAACAGAGTTTAGTTCAAATACTACAAATATTGTAGATAAACTAACACCATTAATAGCAGCATAAACAAAAAATAGAATGCCTGCAACAGTAGGCGAAAGTTTTCTAAATAAAAGTGAAAATACTAAAACGACTACGACTTCTGCAATTAATAAAGCTCCAAAACTACCACTAGTTAATATACTTACAAATAATCCAGAAGAGTAAGTATACCATGCTACAATAGCAGTACCTAACAATCCTAAAAACATCCAAAAGAAAGTCTTAGGTAAAAAGTCATTTTTTACTTCTTGAGAGATTGGTTCTTGATTTCCTTCACTAATCATAATAATCCTCCTTAAAATAATATAAAAATTTTATTTCTATTTTTGTTACAGTTCATTAAAGAAGAATATGTCCAAAAATGATAAGCTTTATATCTTATTTGAAAGGACACTAAAAATTATTATTGAATTGTAACATATTTTTATTATAACATATAAAAATAGAAATATTGTAAAATTTACAAAAAAATTACAATATTTCTATTTCTGTAGAATATAGATATGACAAAAATTAGATTTTGCAACAGTCTGCACTATGTATAAAATCTATAATTATAAAGCTAAAATTGCATTTCGTGCAAGCTCATCACAACGGTTGTTAAATTCATTATCACTATGACCTTTTACTTTAATAAATTCAATTTTATGAACTTTAGTAAAATTATATAATTCTTCCCATAATTCTTTATTTTTTACAGGGCTACCATCAGCGGTTCTCCAACCTTTTTTTATCCAATTATAAATCCAACCTTGTAAAAAACCATTTACTACATAAGCACTATCACTATAAATTTTTATATTGCAAGGATATTTAACAAGTCTAAGAGCTTGAATAACTGCAGTAAGTTCCATTATATTATTTGTAGTTTCTTTTTGACCACCAGAAATTTCTTTTTTTACGCCCTTGTACATTAGTATAGAGCCCCATCCACCGTGGTCCTGGGTTACCAGAACAAGCACCATCTGTGTATATAATAATTTCTTCCATAAATATTTTACCTTTCATTGTATTTTTTTTTATTATATGATATTATAACAATGTAAATAAAATTGTACAAGTAAAATATGAAAAATTGTCTAAATAACATAGGAAGGAGAAAAACAAATGTCAACAGTTTTGGGAATAATAGCAGAATATAATCCATTTCATAATGGACATTTATACCAAATAGAAGAAGCTAAAAAGCAAACTGGAGCAGAATATGTAGTTGCTGTAATTAGCGGAAACTTTACACAAAGAGGAGATACAGCTTTATGTAATAAATGGGTAAAAACTCAGATGGCTCTTGAAAACGGAGTTGATTTGGTTATAGAACTTCCTACTATTTATAGTATATCTAGTGCAGAGAATTTCGCAGAAGGCGCTATAAAAATATTAGATAGTTTAAAAATAGTAGATACTCTTTGTTTTGGAACGGAAACATCAGACTTTGCTGCTTTAAATAATATTGCAAATATTTTATACAATGAACCAAAAGAATATGTAGCAATATTAAATCACGAGTTAGGAAAGGGAATATCATATCCAAAGGCAAGAGAAAATGCAGTTATGATGTATATAAATGATATAAAAAGATATGCTAATATCTTATCTGGTCCTAATAATATATTAGCAATAGAATATTTAAAAGCATTAAGAAGACTAAAGAGCGATATAAAACCATTTTCAATACAAAGAAAAAAGGTATATTACAATGATGAAAAAATTGTTGATGAGTTTGCTAGCAGTACAGCTATTAGAAAATTTGTTGAAAGAGAACAATATGAAGATATTAGAAAAGTAATGCCAACAAATGCGTATATGCTTTTACGAGAAGAAATAAAAAGAGGAAACTATGTACTGGGTATAGCAAAATATGAAAAAGAAATATTATATGCATTAAGAAAAATGTCAGTAAAAGAAATTGCAGAAATACCAGATGTTACAGAAGGTTTAGAATATTCAATAAAAAATGCAGCAAATTCGTGTAACAATTTACCAGATTTAATAAACATTATAAAAACTAAAAGATATACACAAACTAGAATACAAAGAATTTTATTATATGTATTGCTAGGAATAACTAAAAAAGATATGACTGTTGCTAAAAAAATAGTTCCATATTCACGTGTTTTAGGAGTTTCAAAAAAAGGTAGAGAACTATTATCTGATATATGCAAAATAAATCCAAGAATGAATATGATTACATCAGTAAAGAAATTTATGGATGAAAATATGAATAAAAATCTAAAAGAGATGATGGAAAAAGACATCTTTGCTACAGATGTTTATACTTTAGGTTACGAGTATAGCTCATGGGCAAACTTAGATTATACAAATAAAATAGTAGTAGTGTAACAATGTTTTGTTACACTATTATTACATTTACATATCATTTGTGTGACAATGTTGAATTAACCATTTTTTTGAAATATAATGTAAAAAAAGCATAAATGGAAAACTTTTATGTGAAAGGAATGGGATAAAAATGATGGAATCTTTTGCAAGTTATATTTTAGAAGAAAAAGACTGGGTTAGAAAAATGGAAATAATGTATTACTTAGAAAAGAAGACAAATATATTTTTTGATAAATCAGTTATATTAAAAACAGAAATTGCAAAATTATTTATAGATGCAATGGATGTAAAAGGCATAGACGAAAATTACCTTATAACAGCATGCTTATTATGTAATTGTAAGAAACCAAACGATTTTGGTGATATAAAAAGATTAAAATCATATGCAAAAGATGGAGCTATGTATTTAGAGAAACTTGGATTTGAAAAAAGATTTTGCAAAATTTGTGAAGAGGTAAATAGATACTCAAAAAGTGAACCACGTGAAAATGAAAGTGATATATTAGAAATAGTAGACCACTTTGGAGGTATGCTACTAGATAGATATGATAGGGTAGCTTTTAAACCAGATGAAGCATTGTTGCTATTAGAATACAGAAACTTAAAAGGTAAACCTAATAAATATTTAGATGGTTTTGTTAGTTTTGTAGAAGAAATCCAAAGAGCACATGTAGGACTAAATAGAAGCTTAGAGTATTTATCTAGATTAATGAATACAACTAGAACAACAAAAATAGCTATTGTTAATGCGTATAATTCTCTAGTAGAAATAGAAGATGCATTGCAAGATTTAAGGTCTAAGCCACAAGAAATAATAGATGAAGGTCCTATAAACATAGAATTTAATCCAGAAGATATTGAGACAGTTGTATTAAAAAGAAGAAAGTAAAAAATAACTATAAATTTGATTATACTAAATTCTATTTAAAACATGTGATACTCATGTCTTTTAAATAGAATTTTTGCTTATTAATATATATTAAGGAAGGAAGAAACAAAGAAATGAATGAAGTATTTGCAGATTTACACATACACATAGGAAGAAGCGAAGCAGGAAAACCAATAAAAATAACAGCAGCAAGGTCATTAAATTTTGCTAATATTGCAAAGGAGTGCAGTGACAGAAAAGGAATTCAAATATGCGGAATTATTGATTGTGCATCACCTTATGTAATAGAAGATATAGAAAACTTTTTGAAAACAGGAGATGCCTACGAGATAGAAGACGGAGGAATTATATATAAAAATAAAGTTTGCATTCTTTTAGGAAGCGAGGTAGAAACCTCAGAAATAGGAAGAAATGGAAACAAAGGTGCTGCACACAATGTATGCTTTTTCCCTCATTTAAAAGACATAAAGGGATTTTCAAATGAAATGAGTAAGCATATAAAAAATATAACACTTAGTACACAAAGGTCAGATATATCTGGATATGAATTAATAGACATAGTCGAAAAATATAATGGAATATTAATACCTGCACATATATTTACCCCACATAAAAGCTATTATGGAAATTGCACAGATAGATTAAAAAATATATTTAAAGAAAAATATGATAAAATATTTGCCGTAGAATTAGGGCTAAGCTCAGACACTTTTTTAGCAGATACAATATCAGAACTAGAAAGTAAAACATTTGTAACAAATTCAGATGCGCACTCTTTACCTAAAATTGCAAGAGAATACAATAAATTATTAGTAGAAGATATATCTTTTAAAGAAGTAGTAAAGGCTTTAAAAAGCGAAGACGGCAGAAAAGTAATAGCAAATTATGGACTAGATCCAAAACTAGGAAAATATCATAGAACTTATTGTGATAATTGCAATCAAACTATACAAACAAAAGAGCCAGTAACAAAATGCCCTTATTGTGGAAGCGAAAAGGTAACATTTGGAGTGTTTGATAGAATAGAATTAATAAAAGATAAAGAAAGGGCAAAGAGCCCAGAATATAGACCACCATATATTTATCAAATACCACTTGGATTCATCCCTGGTGTTGGAAACAAGGCTATTGATAAATTATTAGATTCATTTGGAACGGAGATGACAATACTACATAAATTATCAGAAGATGATATAGAAGCTGTTGTAGGCGAAAAAATAGCTAAAAAAATTGTGAAAGCACGAAATGGAAATGTAAAAATTCATTCTGGCGGTGGCGGAAATTACGGAAAGCTAGAGTAAAATGCATAAGAATACAAAAATATAGAAAAGTAAATACTTAGGTTCTAAAGACCTCCTTTATTGAATAGACATTATGTATAAACAACAAAGGAGGTTTTTTATGAACAAACGAGAGAAAAAGCAATTTAGAATTGTAAATATTATAAGAGAACATATAAAGAGTAATGCAAAAGAATATTTAATAGTTTCAATTGTGTTTTTAATAGGAATTATTTTAGGAGTAATGTTTGTTAATAATACAGAAGACGTAAAGAAAGCTGAAGTGTCGGAATATTTGCAAAACTTTACAAATGCATTAAATACAGATTACCAAATAGATTCAGCAAAACTGCTTAAACAGTCTATAATAAGCAATCTATTGCTTGCGTTATCTTTATGGTTTATAGGCTCTACTGTTATTGGGATTCCAATTGTATATATAATAATAGGAGTAAGAGGTTTGTGCCTAGGATATACGATATCATCTATAGTTATGACATATGGAGTATTTAAAGGAATACTATTTAGTGTAGAATCATTATTACTCCAAAATATTATATTTATTCCATGCATATTAGCGTTAGGAGTAAGTGGAATAAAATTGTATAAGTCAATAATAAAAGACAAGCGAAAAGAAAATATAAAGATAGAGATTATTAGACATACTGTTTTTTCTGCATTTATGGCATTATTGCTAGTAGGTGCATCTTTTATAGAAACTTATATTTCGAGCAATATAGTTGCAATGAGTGTGAAGATTTTTGTGTAGAACATCATGAGTTAATAACTTTATAATATTATTTTTTAGTCGACGTATTGAAAGTAAATTATTGTAGTAATTCTTATATAAATTTTATGGGGAATGTTCATTCATTGAAAGAGTCCAATAAAATTTATATTAGAATTTCTAAATAATTTAGCTTGAACGAGGAGACAAAAAATAATATTATAAAGTTATAGACAGAAAAATCTTTTATTACTCAATAAAAAAATGGACAAAAAATTTAATTAAAAAAATTGTAGAATTTTGAAAAAATCTCTTTACAATTTGAAAGTAATTTGATATAACATATACAGTTTACGTAAGTTAATGCAAAAACAAAAATATTATAAGAATAGGGGAGCTAAAATGGAAAAACAAATTAAACTTTTTTTAGAATTTTTACAAAACGATAAGAAGGTATCTGACAATACTCTACAATCATATCAAAGGGATATAGTATATTATAATAAATACTTAGAGGAAAATAAATTAAATTATGTAAAAGTAAAAGAGGAAGATATAAAAGACTATTTAGAACACTTACAAGAAGTAGGTAAAAAGGCATCAACAGTATCTAGAAATCTAGCATCAATAAGATCATTCTACCAATTTTTAATAAGAAATAAAAAGATAAAAGTAGACCCAACTAATAATATTCAATCACCAAAAATAGAAAAAAGAGTACCAAGTGTTTTAACAGCAAAAGAAGTAGAACTTTTACTAGACCAACCTAAGGATGTAGATTTAAAAGGCACTAGAGACAAAGCAATGCTAGAATTTGCGTATGCTACAGGAATGAGAGTTACAGAGATAATCTCTTTAGATGTAGCAGATGTTAATTTAGATGAAGGATATGTAACATGCAAAACAGGAAGCAAAGAAAGAAATATTCCTTTAGGATCTTTATCATTAAAAGCACTAAAAGAATATATGTTAGATGCAAGACCAGTATTAATTAAAAATGAAAAAGAAAAAGCTTTATTTGTTAATATCAATGGTCAAAGATTAACAAGACAAGGATTCTGGAAAATAGTAAAATACTATAAAGAACAAGCTCACATTACAAAGGATATAACACCACACGTATTAAGACATTCTTTTGCAACACATCTTTTACAAAATGGAGCAGACTTAAAAGCTATCCAAACAATGTTAGGTCATTCAGACATATCTTCAACACAAGTTTATATGCAATTCCAAGATGCAGGACTAAAAAATGTATACAAAAAAGCTCACCCAAGAGCATAACATAAAAGACACCGATTGGTGTCTTTTATTGTGAGCAAATTACTAAAAACCTCTTGACACTTTTTAAGAATAAATATAAAATAGTATAGGAGACAAAAATATATTAAAAAATAAAAATCATATGTTAAAGATATATGAAATAGATAAAAATATATATTTATGTACATTGAAAATTAAATAAGAAAGAGGTGTAGTTATGGATATCATAATTAATATCGCCGTATTTCTAGTCTCAGCAGTAATCTTTACATTTGTAGGATTTACTATAAGAAAGAAAATAGCTGAATCAAAAATGAGAAGCGCAGAGAACGAAGCTAAAAGAATACTAGAATTAGCAAACAAAGAAGCAGAAAACAAAAAGAAGGAAGAACTTTACAAAGCTCAAGAAGAAATAATGAATTCTAGAAAAGAGTTAGATCAAGAGATTAGAGAAAGAAGAGGCGAAGTACAAAGACAAGAAAATCGTTTAATCCAAAAAGAAGAAAATCTTGAAAATAAAATGGACATGCTAGAGAGAAAAGAAAAAGATTTACTAAACAAGATGGAACAAAACGAAGCAAAAAAGAAAGAACTTGAAGAACTAAAAAATAAAGAAATGGAAGAATTACAAAAAATTTCAAGATTATCTCAAGAAGAAGCAAAGAAACAAATTTTAAATGAAGTAGAAAAACAAATAACAGTTGAAAAAGCTACTTTAATAAAGAATTTAGAGCAAAAAGCTAAAGAAACAGCCGAAAAAAATGCCAAAGAAATAATTGGTTATGCAATACAAAAATGTGCTGCAGACCACACATCAGAAACTACTGTCTCAATAGTAGCTCTTCCAAATGATGATATGAAAGGAAGAATTATAGGTAGAGAAGGTAGAAACATAAAGACTTTGGAAACATTAACTGGTATAGATTTAATAATTGATGATACACCAGAAGCTGTAGTAATTTCTGGATTTGATCCACTAAGAAGAGAAATTGCTAAAATGGCTCTAGAAAAATTAATTAATGATGGAAGAATTCATCCTGCCAAAATCGAGGAAATGGTTGAAAAATCAAGAGAAGAACTAGAACAAATTATTAAAGAAGAAGGCGAAAGAGCAGCTATGGAAGCTGGAGTTGTAGGACTTCATCCTGATATTATAAAACTATTAGGAAAATTAAGATACAGAACAAGTTATGGTCAAAATGTACTTAACCATTCTGTAGAAGTTTCAAATTTAGCAAGAATTATGGCTGAAGAATTAGGTTTAGATCCAAAACTAGCAAGAAGAGCAGGTTTACTACATGATATTGGTAAAGCATTAGACCATGATATGGAAGGTACACACGTTGAAATTGGTGTTGATATATTGAGAAAATATAAAGAAAATGATGCAGTAATTAATGCTGTACAAGCACACCATGGAGATGTAGAACCATTAACAATAGAAGCTGTTCTTGTACAAGCTGCAGATGCAATATCAGCATCAAGACCAGGAGCAAGAAGAGAAACATTAGAAGCATACATAAAGAGACTACAACAATTAGAAGAGATAGCAGACTCTTTTGATGGCGTAGAAAAATCTTTTGCAATCCAAGCTGGCCGTGAGGTTAGAATTATTGTAAAACCAGAAAAAATATCAGATGCAGAAATGACATTAATGGCAAGAGATGTAGCTAAAAAAGTAGAAAATGAAATGGATTATCCAGGACAAATAAAGGTAAACATTATAAGAGAGACAAGAGTAGTAGAATATGCCAAATAAAAAAAGCGGAATTTATTCCGCTTTTTTTATTTGGTAAATATCTTAAAATTTTCTTAAAATGCCTTTATTTTTTTAGGTTTTTATAATATAATGTAGAAGAAAAATTTTACTTTAATCGAGGGAAAAATAATTGCAAAATATATAATTAAAATTTATACCTCAAGAAAGGGATGGGAGAAAGAAATGAGCGACCATAAAAGAAAAAAAGTAGCTAAAAGAAGTAAAGAAGAAACAAAAAAAGTAAATGAGCAAAACAACACAAAGAAAACTAAAAATAATAAGGGAAAGAAAATTCTTAAAAGAGTAATAATCACTATCATTGTACTAGGTATATTATTAGCAATAATAGGAAGTGCAGTAGTAATAGGAATTTTCTCAAGTTCTAAATATAAAGTTTCCAGAGATACTTTGGAAATAAAGAACTTTAATACTAAAGTACTAGATTCCGAAGGAAATGTTATAGCAACATTAAATGGAGATGAAAATAGAAAATGGGTTTCTATAGATGAAATGCCAGAATATCTACCTAAACTATTTATTGCCTTAGAAGATGAAAGATTTTACTCACATAAAGGAATAGACATTAAAAGAACAATAGGAGCAACGCTAGGCTTTATAACTGGAGGAGGAAGCTCTAGTTATGGAGGTAGTACTATAACACAACAATTGGTAAAAAATACATTTAGTGATGATGAAAATTCTGGATTTGCAGGAGTTGAAAGAAAAATAAGAGAAATGGCTCGTGCAATGAATGTAGAAAAAGTACTTTCTAAAACAGAAATACTAGAATTATATTTAAATAAAATATTAATGGGTGGAACTTACTACGGAGTTGGAACAGCAGCAGAATATTACTTTAGCAAAGATGTAAAAGATTTAACTTTAGCAGAATGTGCATATTTAGTTGCAATTAACCCTGCACCAAATGCATACAAACCATTTAGCGAAGAAGAAAGCGACAAAGAAAAAATAAAGAATAAAACAAAAGTAGTTTTAGCAAAATTCAAAAAAGAAGCTAAAGGGTTAGAATATGATTTAACAGATGAAGTATATGACGCAGCTATTGCAGAGGTTGAAAATGGCTTAGCATTTAAAGAAGGAACAGTAGTAACAAGTTCAAATGTATATTCATACCATACAGCAGCAGCTATAGAACAAGCAATAAAACAACTTGCTGAAGAAAAAGGATTAACTGAAGATGCAGCAAAAACAGCAATATATAATAACGGATACACTATTTATTCTACACAAATAAGTTCAATACAAGAAGCTATGCAGACTGAGTTTGCAAAAGATAAATATATAGTAAATGGTAAAGAAAAGAAAAGCGACGGAACACTATTAAATACTGGTCATACACAAGCTGCTATGGTAATAATAGAACCTTCAACAGGATATGTAGTAGGGACAATGGGAGGTTTAGGAACAGACTCTAACGCAACAGGTTATAATAGAGCAACAAGAGTAAGCAAGCAACCAGGTTCTTCTATAAAACCAATAGGTGTTGTAGCACCATGTTTAGAGAAAGGAATAATCACTGAAGCAACAGTATTTGATGATTCTAAAACAACATTTAAAGGAAACTACACACCACATAACTCAAGTTATGGATATGATGGATTAATAACAGTAAGAAAAGCAATAGAGGTTTCTTCTAATATAGTAAATGTAAAAATAATTTCTAAATTAGGACCAAACGAAGCAGCAACATTTTTAAGAAACATGAACTTTACAGGAGTTTCAGATGATGATATTGCATTATCTTTAGCATTAGGAGCAACAAGCGTATCTCCACTTCAAATGGCAGCAGCATATGCAATGATTGCAAATGATGGTGTATATATAGAACCAACTTTCTATACAAAGGTAACAGATTCTGATGGAGAAACAATACTTGAAGCTAAACAAGAGAGCAAGAAGATAATGACTGTAGAAAATGCATACATAATGAAAGATATATTAACAGCACCAGTTACTGGAAATGGTGGAACAGCAACAACTTGTTGGATAAAAGGAATGCAAGTAGGAGCTAAAACAGGTTCTACTGATGGATACAAAGATAGATGGCTTTGTGGAATAACACCATATTATGCAGGAGCTTGTTGGTTTGGATTTGACCTTCAAGAAAGACCACAAGGAATTAGTGGAAATGGAGCTGCAACAATTTGGGGAAATGTTATGAGAACTATTCATGCTGACCTAAAAGGCAAAAGCTTTACAAAACCAAGTGGAGTAGTTAGTGCTAAAGTATGTTTAGATTCTGGATGTGTAGCAACAGAAAGTTGCGAAAGAACTGCGTCAATGTATTTTGTAAAAGGTACTGTACCAGGTGCATGTGAAGGACATAAAAAATTAAAGATATGTAAAGAAACAGGCAAAATAGCAAATGAATATTGTACAGATGTAGAAGAAACAACATTTTTAGTAAAACCAGCAGCAGAAAATACAACATCGTGGACAACTGATGACGGCGGAAAATACGACATACCAACAGAAACTTGTGATACTCATAAAAAACCAGAGGTAAAAGAGGTAGAAATGCCAAATGTAGTAGGTAAAAAATCTGCTGATGCTAAAAAAATATTAGAAGATAAAAAACTAAAAGTAGAAATAGTATACGAAGAAGACAAAAAGAAAGATGATGGAATAGTATTAAAACAAAGCAAAGAAGAAAAAGCAAAAGTAGCAGAAGGAACTACTATAACAATTACAGTAAACAAAAAAGAAAAAGAATCAGAAAAGCCAGAAAATACTATTACAAATACTGTTAAAAATGAAACAACTACAACTAATACAGTAGTTTAGAAAAATATATAGCATATAACTTTACAATATTAAAATATTGTAAAGTTATAGCTTATATAAAGAAAGGAGAACAGAGAGTGTTAAAACTTTATAATACATTAACAAAACAAAAAGAAGAGTTTAAACCTTTAGAAGGAAATGAAGTAAGAATATATACTTGTGGACCAACAGTATATAGCTATGCACACATTGGAAATTTTAGAGCATACGTATTTATGGATACCTTAAGAAGAGTTTTAAAATATAATGGTTATACATTAAAACATGTAATGAACATAACAGATGTAGGTCATTTGGAGTCAGATGCTGATGAAGGCGAAGATAAAATGGAAAAAGCAGCTAGAAAAGAAAACAAAAATCCATTAGAAATTGCAGCATATTATACAGATATATTTTTTAGAGATATGGGCAGACTAAATATAGATAAACCAGAGATAATAGCTAAAGCAACTGAACATATACCAGAAATGCTAGATTTTGTAAAAAAATTAATAGAAAATGGTTATGCATATGAAACATCAAAAGGAATTTATTTTGACATTTCTAAACTAGATAAATATCCTGTACTTTCTAATAGAAAGTTAGATGACCAAATAGCAGGAGCTAGAGTTGATGTAGATACAGAAAAGAGAAATCCATACGATTTTGCATTATGGATAAAAGCACCTGAAAATCATATAATGAAATGGGAAAGCCCATGGGGACTTTCATATCCGGGTTGGCATATCGAATGTTCTGCTATGGGTAGAAAATACTTAGGAGATGAATTTGATATCCATACAGGTGGAGTAGACCATATACCTACACATCATGAAAATGAAATAGCGCAAAGTAAAGGTTGTACAGGTAAAGTACCAGCAAAAAGATGGATGCATGTTGAGTTTTTACAAGTAGATGGCGGAAAAATGTCAAAAAGCTTAGGAAACACATATACATTAGACCAATTACAAGAAAAAGGAATAGAGCCATTAGCATATAAATTATTTTGCTATACAGCACATTACAGAACAAAGCTAAATTTTACATTTGAAGGAGCACTTTCTGCACAAAAATCATTAAACAGATTAAGAGAAGGATATTTAAAACAATTAGAAGGAACTCAAAAAGTGGAAAAAGAAGAGTTAGAGCAATATAAGAATAGATTTATAGATGCTGTCAATGATGATTTAAATATGCCTCTCGCAATGGGAATAGTATGGGAAGTAATAAGAAACGAAAAGAAATCTAAAGATTTTGCTGACTTACTTTTAGAGTTTGATAAAATATTAGGATTAGATATAGAAAATTCTAAAAAATATTTAGAAGAACAAAAAACGATAGAGTTACCAAAAGAAATAACAGCTTTATTAGAAGAAAGAAAAACAGCAAGGGAAAACAAAAATTGGGCAGAATCAGATAGAATAAGAGATTTACTAGCACAAAAAGGATACATTGTAAAAGACACTAAAGATGGGCAAGTAATAGAATAAGAGTATAAACACAAGACAAAAAAGAAGGAGGAACTTTATTGGAACAAATAAAAGGATATTAACTTAAGTTTGTTCCAATAAAAAATGAAAATGAAAAATAACAATAAAACATCATTTTTTACAAATGTGAAAGATTCTATTTGTAGCTTTGAAAAATATCCAGAAATGGCAACAAAACCAGCTACTACAATATATAAATATTTTATACAATTAATAGCTATTTTAACAGTTGTTATAACAATATTTAGTGTATATGATATTTCTAAAAAATTGAAAACAACTCTAGGAGTATTAGTAAACGATATCCCTGAATTTACTATAGAAAATAATGAGCTAAAAACATCTGATGACAAAGAAACAGTAGTGCAAAAATCTGATACCCTATTTAACCTTATAATAGTAGATTCAAATGAAATAGATGAACAAAAAGAAGAAAATTATAATGAATATCTAAAAAATAATAAAGTAGGTATAGCATTATTAAAAGACAAAGTGAAGATAAGTGTGGGATATACAATTGCTGAATATTCGTATGAAAATATTGTGAGTGTATACAATATAAATAGTAAACAACAAATATTAGACTATTTTAATACAAAAAATGTAATAATGATGTATGTAGCAATGTTTATAATGTTATTTATTTACTTATATTGTGCATACCTATTTAGTTCATTTATGGATGCTTTAATACTTGGCGCAATAGGATATGTAACAGCTTTAATATTAAAATTAAGAATAAGATTTACTGCAATGATAAAAATAGCAATTTATGCATTAACTTTGCCTATATTACTAAATTTAATTTATATTGTAGTAAATAATTTAACAGGTATAGAGGTAAAATATTTTGCAGCAATGTATATGGGAATAGCATATATTTATGTAATTACAGCAATTTTAATGCTAAAAGCAGATTTAATAAAAAGACAAGACGAATTAAGTAAAATAATAGAAGAACAAGAAAATGTAAAAAGAGAGCTAGAAAGAAAAGAAGAAAAAAGGCAAGAAGAGGAAGAACAAAGAAGACAAGAACAGAGAAAAAAGGAAAAGAAAGAAAAAGAAGATGATGAGGAAGGGGAGCCTCAAGGAGAAAATGCTTAAAAAGGGGCAAGTTAAAGAAAGGAACTTACTATGGACAAAGAAAAAAATAAAAAGGATAATAAATATTTAATAGTAGGAATAGTAGTAGCAATAATATTATTAATATTAGCAGGAGTGCTAACATACGTATTAGCATTTAAAGATAAGGAAGATGACAAGAAAATTGCTTACACAGACTTAATTAAGCAAATTACAGATGGCGAAGTTGAAAAAATAGAAATGACAGTAGGAAGTACAAGCTTAAAGGCATTATCTGTTGCCAAAAGCTGTGGCTTCACTGCACAATCCGCATAGCACTCATCGATCTTTAAAAGCCCCGTTCCATAGGCTTCAATTAAATGCAAACGATAAAAAACATTCGCCAGATTTTTATTTCTCAGCATAGATACACCAAGCTTAATATCTGCCAAAGACAAGCCCTTGACCAACCCGCCTATCGTCACAAATTCTATCCTGTCATCAAAAATACTAATCAGCGTCGGTCCACCAATGCCATATTCCCGATGGATTACAGCATTCAATAAAGCCTCACGCACAGCCTCAGGTGGATAGTCCCGTGTGTCTACTCGTTCCAAGCCAGGAAATTCTGAACGTGTATAATTAAATTGATTAATATAAGCATAAGCATCTTCAAGCTGCTTGAACAACGAACCACTCAATTCTTTACGATCGTGAAAAACAGTCTTTTTGCTACCCTCAAAAACTGCCAGCTTAATAATAGAAATGCATTGATCAGAAAGCAGCATACCAAGATTGGAATAGGTTCCATCGGCACTAATTAGCTGCAAGGTGCGCTTCTGCACATCGCCAAACTGCAAGTGTTTTTTAGCAAAGTATGCCTCT
>ERZ827452.964-NODE-964-length-32636-cov-3.318192_pt1 | contig 32636 bp, 24 predicted proteins | sample MGYA00519866_ERZ827452 | MGnify/ENA primary metagenome ERZ827452 (study PRJEB31778, sample SAMEA3449307) | human gut metagenome | biome: human gut; feature: human-associated habitat; material: faeces | place: United Kingdom | collected 2010/2012 ... | reverse complement strand
GTGATAGCTTCATACGCGGTCACGGGGTCCATGCTGATATCAGTCGCGGTCGGCAGGTCTTTGAATAACTCCCCATTGATGCTATCGTCAGAATCAGAAGCATCAACAGGCATCATGTCGCCTATCAAGTTATACATTTCAGTACCGGCATTGCAGGTAATGAAAGTGTAAGGCAGGCCAAGACCGGCTGCAATCGCACGAGCACCAGCAGTCTTGCCGACAGACGGGTCGCCACGCAGCATGATATTAGTCATGGGGCGCTTGGTGTCACGAGTGTTAGCAATCAAATAGCAAGTAGTTTTTACCTCTTCAGGGAGAATGTATCCGTCATCCAGCTGAGGAATCAGGCTCTTCTCTTCATCAGAGAGAATACGGTTGTTGTCCGCAAAATAGCCAACGAAGTCCTTCACGGACTTAAACTTGAACTTGCTGGTTCCGGAGCCTTTTTGGTCACTCATAAACTGAAAAGTGCCCCAAACCAAATCGGGGGAAAATTTCCTGCTCTTGGCAAGGCTCTGAGTAACATTCTTCAAATTACCGTTGTTAGGATATTTTGCCTTGAGGTCCGTGTCTTGCTCTAACATTGCGTCACACGCAGTACCAGCCAAAGCACAAGCGTACTTGACTTTTTGGGTAGTGTCGGTTTCTGCAACATACTTCTGAAAGATGTCCTCAAAACCGTCAACACGATTTAGAAAATCGCCCCACAGAAGCAGAAAGAAAGGTGCAAGGCCCGTCTTAGATGCGTCTAAAGGATTCCCATTCAAGCCATTAGAAGCATACATCTGCCCAGTGCCTCTGTCGTAAATCAGGCAAAGCGTATTTCCCAAATGGTCAATTTCACATTCCTTGTAGATATTGTTGTCTACCCACTCAGCCATTGTTCGACCATCTTTATTGCAGGAATACGCGCCTACCTTGCGCCCATTCTCAATCATCTCAGCGCGGCACAATGCCTTCGCGAAATCTGCAGTTATTTTACCGGGCACACAGTGTCCATTGGTCTGGTATACCCCGGCCTGCTTTACACTGGCAGCGGTAGGGTCATCAATAAACCTCGTTCCGATGCCTAGCTGGACATCATGAAAGAAGTCGGGCAGCGCAGGGTCGAGCAAGTCATTGGTTTTGCCGGTCCACCATAAATTCTGAGTATTCATAATTTTACCTCCGATAAACAAAAATAGTCGAGACCAGCAAAAGTGCCAGTCTCGACTTGAATTAGTGTGTAATCGCCCGTATAGCCTGTTAGCACAGCTCACGGGGCTTAGAATTGATGATTAGAAGGGCAAGTCATCCTCTTCCTCTACAGCATCGAATTCGTCGGCCCCATATTCACCGTAAGTCGGTGCAGCAGGAGCAGAGGACACAGGGGTAGCAGCGGGAGCAGCGGCAGTGCCATTCTGAGTATTTTCTTTACTGCGGTTGGCGAAGGTGGCCTTGTCAGCCCAGACAGTATAAGAAGTACGGTTTTCTCCGTTCTTGTTCTTGTAAGAGCTGCTGGTCAAAGTACCGGCAACCATGATAGGGTCACCTTTATGGAAGTGGCTTGCAATAAATTCTGCAAGCTTACCGGATGCAGCAACAGTCACAAAGGAAGTGACATCGGCCCACTTACCATCCTTCTGGTAAGAACGATTGCTGGCGACCGTAAAGGTTGCCACGCTATTTCCATTCAGAGTGGAACGGGAAGTTACGGCGGCAGTCAAATTGCCCATCAGAAGACCTTCGGAAAAGTTACCGTTGACATCATGCTGAATCGTTGCGGCACTCAGGTAAGTGTAGAATTTCTTCTGCCCGTCCTTATCATAAGAACCGGATTCGAAGCGGCCAGTGGCCAACACTGGTGCGCCCTTGACGAGTTTTGCACGCAGATTGTCACTGATAAACTTCTTCGGAGCGCGAACCGGGATAAAAGAAGTCTCCTTATTCTGTCCACGGTCTACCGCAACACGGAACCCAACGTATGTGTTGTTGCCAATAGTGAATTCTTCTGCATCAGCAGTAAGACGGCCGATGATGGTGAAAATGTTAACGTTAGTCATGATTTTGTCTCCTTTCAAAAGACAGTTAATAAATAAAAAAGGCAGGCTCCCCAAATAAATGAGAAGTCTGCCTTACGACGAGATTGTTAATTGTACGAGCGCATATAGCACCTAATAGATGGTATCTATCGTACAATATTCATTGTATCGAGTTCGCATATATCGTCAAGCATTTTTGGGATGAAATCACACAATCGTTGCGTGAGCAGTGAGCCAGTCACCTACTTTGTTGTACAGAACCGTCTGGTTCACATATTCTTCGCCGTAGTATTTCTGAGCCTGCTGGACACTCAAGGAATCATCACCAAAATAATCGCTTACATCGGCATCGGTGACCTTGATTTTCTCTGCTTCAGCCACAGCCTGGAAAATCAGATACGCCTTTACGCTTTCTTCAATGCGGTCATTGTAGCTATCGAGCAAGGCTTCCTCAGTATCGTAATCGGTGGTTTCCAGGTACTCGTCCATGGTCTTACCCATGTTCTCGGCACTTGCTTCGATTTCCTTGCGGTAAGTATCACGCTGGTCATCAATGAGGTTCTGAGGAATTTCGGAAACAACGGAGTTATCCATCATATAGTTATAGATGGCAAGACCCAGAGCATCTTTGGTCAAAAGCTCATTGTAATACTGTTTGAAAGTATCCACGGAATTGACCAGAGTGCCATCCTCGGTGTAATACTTGTTATCGCCGAAGCAGTTCACGATAGAGTCATCCGTCAAGGTCAGCTCAGAGACATCCTTGAGTTCGATGCGGAACTGAACATCCTGACCAGCCAGGCTCAGAGTATTGCCCTCGGAATCCGTGGTGTCAGGGTAGCTGTCGGGGAAAGTCACGGTGATGTCAAACTTCTCACCGGCAAAGTGCCCTTCAATCTGGCTCTCAAAGCCATCCACATAATAGCCCTGACCAAGCACGATTTCGGCATCCTTTGCAGAACCGTTCGGGAATTCATCGCCGTTGTAGGAGCCGGTATAATCCACCGTCACGCAATCGCCTTCCTGCGCCGCGCGGTCCACAGTGGTGTGTTTACCGTAAGTCTGCTTAATCTGCAGCAAAGCGGAATCCAGAGCGCCATCTTCCATGTGCAGGTCTTCAGTCTTAAAGGTCATATGGTCATAGTCATCCGGAAGAGTAACAATATTCTTGGCCTTGACACCAGCATAGTGACCGTCCTTTTTTAGACCCGCACTGTAATCAATGTCCAGCGCAGTCTCGGCGGTTGCGGATTCCTGAGTGGCAGTAGAAGAACTGTCACTACCGGACACAGCAGTCGATGCGCAGCCGGACATGATGATGGATGCAGCCAGAGCAGTTGCAAGGATAAAAGAAGTTTTACGTTTATTCATTTGGTATTCTCCTATTTTTGAAATGTTATTTTTACTGGACTTGCAGAATGCTGTTTAGCAAATCTTCATTGTTCGTGACGGCCAGGAAATTGCGGTCAGTGCCTTCCACGAGATAGGTCTTGCTGCTGTCGGAGTCAGCATAATCAGAGCGAGCAACTGTAAAACCAGAAAGTGTCTGCTTGGTATCAGTAAACTGAATATCATCGGCATTGTAGGATGCAGGTGCAAACACTACCTCAGAATCGCCATCTTTGACCAGAACGCGCTCATTCGTCAGACTCAAAGTGCGTCCATCAAAATCGGCAGGCACATTATCAAGCAGCAAGGAAGCACCATCATTGGCAGGTGCGGCACTGCTCAGCAAAGCGGTTACTTCTTCATTTGCTGCATCGTTGATGCTCTCATCGCCGGTAGCACCGTATGTAGCAATCACGACAAGCACTTTGCCATTCCCGACGCCTTCAATGCCGGTAATCATATGGGTGGCACCATCCTCATGTTCGGTCATGGTGCTGTCGCCCAGATAAGAGCTGTCGCTCACCATGCGGACAAGATAAGTTACTCCATTGCGCTCATACTGCAAGGCCGCGCCATCGTACTTGATGCTGTCTGCACTGTCTACAGCGACCGCTACCTTGGATTCGCCATCAGTAATCAGGAAAGTCGAGAAACTCAGCGTCCAGGTGTTTTCATCTGAAGTCATAGAGACTACGGGGGTCAATGCTTCCTGATTTTCAAAATTAGTGTCGGTCGTCGCAACATCAGCCGAGATGTTCAGAGTACTTCCAGTAGACGGATAAACGATAGAATCACTCTTACGGCTTTCAGCAATCGTCATGCCCATAACGACCACGGATGCGGCAAGAACTACACAGCTGACACCAAGAATGACATTGCCGCCTTTGTGGGACTTAACAGCCACTTTAGGCTTTACAGTTTTTTTCTCGGTATCTTTCGCTTCAGGTTTTTTCTCCGGTTTCTCTTCCGGTTCTTCATCTGCATACGGATTCTTGAATCCACCAAACGAAGGAGAGACAAAAGAGTCGCTGTCATCATCCTGCTGATTGCTTTCGGGTTTAGCGACAGGCTTTTCCTCAGTGGCGGCAGGAACCGCTTCCATAACGGGTTTCGTTTCAAACTCATCGGAAGGCTTGCTCTGCTGAGAAGAGCCTTTCGGACGGAATTTGTGTTCCGGTGTGGGGATAGGCGTTACGTTCTGAACGTTCCCTTTATTCACGGTATCTGCCTTGTCCTTCTCGGCTTCCGACACGGGAGCGGGAATGGTAGTGGACTTATCGTCCTGGACCTTTTCAACTTTCACGAACTGAGAAAGGTCGAGTTTGGTTTCAGCGGGAGTATCCTCTTCTTTCTTCTTGTTCAGGTCCTCCGCAAAAACCGTGGTCCAGGGCTGATTCGTCCGAGTCACATAGGGCGGTTTCTTCAATTCGCCAGACTTGTTCTGGCTGTTCTTTTCGTTGCTCATTGCTTTTCCTCCTCAAGCCCGGTTGAAGCAGACAATGCGAACATTGTAGGCATCGCTCAGGCAGGTATATACGATAAGGTCCGCAGAACCCCAAACAACCGTTCCGTCATTTTTCTGCAAAGCATCAAAACCAGTCACATCGTTGTGGCCGTCACAGGCATCCACACAGACGTAGTTGATTTGTTCGCCAGACGGAGTGATGACATATGCGGTCGAGCCGATTGTCACGGATGTCAGGCCAGGTATTTCGTTATCCGCGACGATATTGCTGCCGCCATCCTGCGGTGCTTTTGGGAAAACACATGCGCTGTCTTCACGGTTGCAGGTTTCCTGGTCCGTGTTGTTATAAAGCGCAACGTCTACCCCGGCCGCAGGGATATGCAATCGGCCGCAGAAGTTCGGGTAATCGTTATCGTCGTTATAGTTCGGACCTGCCGGTGTCGCTTCTGCCTGCTGCTCGGCCTTTGCTTCTTCTTCCTTTTCTTTTTCGGAATTCTTTTCTTTCTGGATGTTCTTCAGCTTGTTATCGATTTTCTGAATAGAAGCCTGAACATCAAGAGTCTGATTGACGGGAGTTAATTCCGTGTTCCGAACCTCAGTGGAAAGAAGTTCAAGGCGGCTGGCATCCACATCAAGTGTCGGCTCCAACAGCGTAGATGACTGAGCCGAAAGAATCGCCTGTGTTGCGAAATCTGCTGCCTGCTTATTTCGCTCAACATTTCGTTTGACATCCATCAGAGAAAAGATAGATGCGAGCAAAGCAGCAATACTAAGCAGCAGCGCAACAATTTGTTTGAGAGTCTTCATTTTTTTGCTTGCCTCTGACTTGCGACCATTTTACGGATAATACGATTGAGCTGGAAAATGGGAGACCGGCTCAACATTTTCCATTATTCGCGATTCGCACATTTCCGCAAGTTTCGAAGCATTCAGGCGAATTTGACACTCAATGAAGTTCCTCAAAGCTGATTTGACCGTTGCTCTGCTGGGCCTTTTTGGAAGAGCCTCTGCCACGCTTTCGGAAACTCTGGTCAAACGGCTGGGCCTTTTTGGGTTCGTCAGAATTCTGCTGCTTTTCATTTGCCGGTTTCTTTTGCGGTTTTGCAGGAGCTTCTTTGGATGGCTGCTTCTGTTTAGGTGCCTTTGCCGAATCCTCCTTGGGACTTGATTTTGAAGTGCTCGTCCGCTTATCCGTGATGGGTTTCTTAGGCTTCTTCACTTTTTTTGAAGGTTCGACCTTGCGAGTAATGTTAAAGCCTGCGAGAGCCGCTTCCCTGTCTGCTTTTGGGCGCTGAGCTGGTGCTACCGGTTCAGCTTTTGGTTCAGCTTTTGGTGTCTGAGGAACATCAGGCTTTTGGGGCCGGGGCTGAGTCGAATGACTCTCAACGGGTTTTGCGGATTCGTGAGGTTCAACTTTAGGCTCGGTCGCTGCTGCTTTGAGAGTGCCGAACGCGTTCGTCTTCTTTGCGGGCATTTCAGGAGCGTTGTCCTGCATAGACGGTTCTTGTTCTAATGTGGGGGCGTCAACGATATCAGGTTCAGGAGGAGCAGGGACATCAAGGTCCATCATATCCATACCCGGCTCTTCTTCATGTTCATTCACATCATCAGGAGGATTGAACACGTTACCGTCATCCTCCGCAAACGGGTCCTTTTTATCATCGTCCATGTCAACCCCACTGGGGTCAAACGAAAGACCAGCGGGGGAATCAGAGTCTTCTTCAGCGAAGGGGTCCCGCGTATCGTCATCATCCACAGGCAAATCAAAAACCGGCTCTTTTTCAGGCTTCGGTTCCAGTTCAGGTTCCGGCTCAAAGATATCCGCAGCGTCAAAGGGCTTCGTGGCATCTGCACTTTCTGGTGTCGATGCAGATTTAGGGGCGGGAGGAACGATAGGTTCAGATTCATCTTCCAGAACGTCAAGGATTTCGGAGGGTTCCGGATTGATTTCGGTGTGAATGTTCACCTTGACGTTTACAGGTTCGTTGTTGTCAATCGGGGCGGATGTTTCGGGTTTCTTAGAATCCTTGGTCGGTTCTTTTTCAGGCGGTTTAGCAGATGTTTCCTGATGCTGTTCACAGTCTTTGTCCGATTTTCCTTTGTCCTGATATTTTTCAGAAATCTCTTCAAGGATAATTGATGCCTGAGAAGCAACTATATCAGAATCCGAGTTCTTCCCTTTTACCTGTTTCGGACGCTTAATGAATTCGCAGGAATCAAACCAAAGCTCATCATCCAACAAGGGAATGTTCAGGTATATCAGGATGGAAGCAGCTACTATCAGGATTACCGATACCCACCACGCTAATGGATACAGAATAAGAGAGAAGCCATAGAGCACAAAGGCAATGTTGCGAGCGGTGCGGCATTTTGTTTTCAGCTCATCTTCTTTTGCACCGTCAAATTTCGGGTACGAGTCTTCCTTGCCGGGCTCATGATAAAGAATATAGCAGTGCTTGCCGTTGACTTTATATTGAAATAGAGTCACGACCATCGGCTCGTTCCCGCACGCTATCAAGGCTTCCTTGAATTTTTTTACTTCGTGGCGGTTCAGGCGCAAAGCAACATAATCCTTGCACCCCGGAACTTCCAATTTAAGGGCAGTGTTTCCTGTATCCGTCACAATGATTTCGAGTGCCGTCGCTTCCAACGATTTACTGCGTCGCTTATAGGTTCTACCCATGACCACGATTCCCGTCAGAGTTCTTCTATCTTTCGTTACTCTGCACGAGAACAGACAGCACACGAAGCACAAAAGAACAATCATCGGAAAGTTCATTCCGAATCACCATCCTGCTTACGGTTTCGGTTATCCAGCACAATCAGCTTAGGTTTATTTGAAACGTTCTGGAAGTTCACCTTCTTTACGCTTGCGCCAACTTCTTGCGCTGCGGGCTGTTCCTGAACCGGTTCCTGAGCCTTCTTTGCAGTCGAGGAAGCTGGAAAGCACTGTTCAATACTAACGAGTGTTTCACTGTTCATTCCCTTATCACCTTCAAGGCAAAACAGCATATTGTAGGTTCCGCCAATATGGTAGTCGCGGTCCTTTTGTTTCACGGTAATGAAAACGTCATGAGAAGCCGTGTCACGAAGCGGATTTCCATCTTCATCCACCGGGACGAACCGCCAGGTTTCTTTGATTCCTGTCATGTCACGCTGCTGGTCAGCGGAAACCGCCAAAGCCTTTACTGCAACGTATTTCCCATCTTTCGCCCTCTGCACGGCTCTCAGATATTCCATGATGAAATACCCGGCCACAACAAGCCCGGCCGCAACGAACACAATTTTTCGAGTATACAGCGCAAAGATAAGGCCAAGAGCCGCACTGCCAGCCGCACAGAAAGCATATTTGATTTTCTGCGAGTTAATCATATTGTTCATGTTTCATTCAAGCGAGAAAGCCCAACCGACGCGAAATCGGCTGGGCTTTTTAATGCTGCATTCTTTACTTGTCGGTAAGAAGCGGCATCAGCCCGCTTATCCTCCTTTTTGAGTTGTTAGTGGAAGCCGATACCGAATTACTGAGCATTCTGAGTCAACGGATAGCCGCCAGAATCAAGAAGTGCGGTCAGAGTGCCATCGGTGAGGTTTGCGGTAGACAAAGGAACTTTATATTCTCTGCCATCTGCGGTCTTAACGTTGGCGTAAAATTCAATGGTGACATCGCCGCTCATGTCGATATCGCCGAGAACCTTGTTTACTTCATTGGAAGTGGTGTCGGTGCTGCCGGATGCGGGCTGATTGACGGTCGGCTGAGGCGTGATGACATCATCATCGCCGTTCTCAGATACAGGAGGTACGCCAACCTGATGTCCGGTTACAGCAGTGAGAACTCCGTTTACACCATCATAGACGGACGGTACGAAAGCATAGCCAGCCACACCGCCAACGATGACAACTGCCAGAATTGCTGCAATGACCTTGCTGTTCTTTTTCTTTTGCGAAGGCCGAGCAGGCTCTGCGGTGGCTTGAGTCGGTGCCGGTGCGGCGTGGTGAACGCCGCTTGCAGGCTTTTCCTTCTTACCCTTGCCAAGCCCGAAACGCTTCTTGGCCGCTTCGTTTGCTTCCTGCTGCATCAGTTCCTGAGCCACCATTGTCTGGCGAGTGGCCGTCATCTGGTCCGGAAGGTCATTGGGGTCAGGAATATTGGGAACGGATGCAGTCGCTTGGGAAGGCTGTTGAGCAGTACCCGTTACAGGCACTTGATATCCAGGAGCTTGTGCAGGAGAGACGCCATGAGCAGAAACGCCATACTGCATCGTGGTCTGCGGAGTCTGAACAGCGGGCTGAGGTGCGGCAGGCGGCACGGGCTGAATAACAGGCTGAGACTGAACACGGGTAATGTGGGGCTGAGATGTGACGGGCTGCTGTACAGGGGTCTGAGCCGGAATCTCTGCCGCACGTTTCTTCGCAAGCAGTGCATCGACCACCTCCTGTTTGACCTTTCGAATCGTGCCATCCGGCATGATGCAGGTGCGGTCGGCATAGACATTGGCCGGAACTTTCTGGCCGTTGATAGTAACGTGGACAACGCCAATGGGCTCGCCCAGAGTCGAATTCGGTTCCATGAACAAATATCTCCTTTCGGTTTTCGTGTGATGTTATGTATTAAATCGAAACATTTGGGCAATCGTGTCGGAAATCCAGTGCAGCAAAACATTTGCTAAATCTGCAACATAAGGAATCAGGAAGCCTCGTTGAAGGGTCTCGGAAACGCAGCACAGAACAAAAGCAAAGCAAGCCAGAAGAAGAACCAACCAGATGAGGGTGAAAATGTATTTGCCGAATCGGCCAAGGAATATCCAGCCGCCGCCCGAATCGGATTTCCTGTTATTGCATTTAGGACAGGAAGCTGTCAGGTTTCGGATATTGTTGATGTCATCGTTCGGAACAAGGATTCGGTACGCCCGATGCCTGTTTGCCAGATTGACGGAAACGATATGGTCAACCTGCATCGAATTGCGCGTCATAATGCGTCCACAATACGGGCACATGTAAAACCTTCCAAAAACTCCAGGATGATTCAAAATATACCGGTATCGGTAATCCTCAGACCGTTCATACTTTTTCCGGCGATTAGCCATGGCACGCAGCCGAATTAACCCAAGGATGCTCCGGGGGAGCCTTGCGTTTCGGGAACCCTTCCGGCAGATGGTCCGGAAACTTCGTTCCATTAGAATCCGTGCCGCCGTTGAGCTTTTCCCATTCGTGCTCCCACGCTGCGAATTCCAGGCCGTGAGACATTTCCCACAAGGACAATTCTCCATAAGAGATACCGCCCATTTCGGAGAGCTTTGCTCTCATAGCCAATTCCTGTGCGCTCGTAACAGTTTTATTCGATGCTTTCATTTTTTCCTCCTCGCGCTTCGCCTGTTCTCTTCTCATTTTGGCTTCTGCATTGCTGCGATGTGCTGCATTGCGCCGATTCTGAGCGTAACACGCAGAGCAAAATTGACGGTTCCCCAGGCTAAAAATCGGTGTACCGCAGATGCGGCAGTGCGTAAGATAACCATTGTTGTTTGCCATTTTCGCTAACCTCCTGCCATTAGTCGAAATTACAGTCTCGTTTTTGCGTGTGTTTTATCGACCCCATACCCTGTATAACGGGGTATGAGGTTAATACAAAGTTATGGTTTGGTTTCCAAATCTGCTGAAACTCGATTAGTCGAAACTCCAGTCTCGATTTTGGACAACAGAAAACTAATCCTTGCTAAGCAAAGATAGCAAAGATTCAATATCGCATCCCCACAAAAGAGCAGAGAGTGCGGTATACGCACGATGTTTTTTTTCACAAAAGTAAGAACTGTTGATTCCTACCCGTTTGGCAAGCGTTGCCTCATCAGTACCGCTTGGACCATACTTCTCATTAACAACGAGCATCAGCACATCGTAGAGTTTCGTATCGCCGTCCGGGAACTGCTTCAGCAGTTCGATTGCGCTGCCAATCAGCTTTGCATATTGCAGAAGAATCTGTGCCTGAGCATAGCGTGCATCCGATTTGTGGTCAGATACATCCAGTTGGTTCCCGGCAGTTGCAATCAAGCGCAGGGTACTGTTTCCATCCACACTCGACGGATGTGTAATGCGAGAATACTCACGAAGCAGTACTTCTGTGTTATGGTAGAGATAGGCAGCCTCAGCCCCCTGAACCATGCCCTCGTTGGGAGCCAACTGTAAAACCAGCTCCTTGATGGTTTCGCCACCAACTTTCGTCACATCTTCGATGATTCCATCAAAGTTATTCCGAATCATGACGGCAGATACCGGGTCACTGTCCAGAATAGACCCACGCAGCATTGCCATCGCCAGTGAAATGCGGGCGGGCTTATAGAACTGAGCGTTTCGGAACACTGCCCGATTCATCGCATCGTCAACCGCATCCACCAGCTGCTGGCATCTTGCAAAGAAAAGCTTACGCATCTCCAGGTGCAAGCGAGGCTTTGAGTATCCTGTGCTGTTTTCCAACAGGGACTGAATCTCCGAAATGTTACGGACCGAACCATCCATATCCATATCATGAAGTCGTTCAATCATTGCATCGATATCCTGCGCTTTGAGAATCCAGTTCAATGCCGGATAGCACATCAAGGCAATGACCACAAACTTCTCGTCAGTTCCCTTTTGCGCCATACGATTCGCGCATCGGGCAAACACCCTGTTGCGATTCGTGCCATTGTTGTAGGCAATAAAAGTTCGGTTGATGTTCACAACAATTCCCTCCGAGGACAGGATGGAACTCAAAAAAGCTTTCAGTTCAGCATCCGAATTCATACCCAGATTATTTTCCAGTGCCATCGTTCGTTTTCCCCCTCTCCCCTGTTTTTCTCAATATAGTAAGTAACTCAGTCTTCGCATCACTTTTGATGGTGTCGGCCAGCAGCGTGTTCTGAGAAATGTTCAAGTCATAATGATGCTCTTTACAAAGGTTAAAAATCTTTTGGCACGCTCTGAAACTGTGTACAGGTAAGCTAGACCCGAACTTGACGTTGCTCTCAAAATTCTCAAAGTTCTCTACGCTCCTTCCGCAGGAAGTGTAGACGAAGATGGAAGCCCCATCTTCAAATCTCAGGTTCTCGCCGACCGCTCCATTAAGGACATCATACAATTCTTTCAAAAAGCCATCACCCATAGCTTTGTTATTGGCTCCGTTCTGAATACGATGGTGGACCACGATATCGCCGGTGATGGGCACTTCGCTTCTCGTGATGCTTGTTGTTTCGTCTGGGATTCTTGCCTGTTCAATGTATGCAACGATAGGTCTTTTACTTGATACCATAAACGCACTTCCTCGACTCAAATGATTGTTATTATTTCAGGTTTCGTTGTCGCCATGATTTGTCTTCGATGTTCAGGCTTAGCTCAAAGAATTGTTCCTCGCTATCTTTAACAGGATACTACCTCAAATGATAGCCAATTCGCACAGACGTGCAAGAATACTTTTTAACGTCCCGGACACTATATCTTGTATCATATTTGCATTATACCACAATATATAGTGGTTTGCAATAGGAAATTGCACATCTAACCACAATATATAGTGTGTATCCAAATTTTAAGCACATTATATGTACAACTTGTTATCTAGCAAAATTCTGAACGTTGTAATATGATGGACAGCGGTCACAAAACTGTTGATACTATTGAATTAAATTGCGTTTCATACAACTTTGTGATATACTGTATATAGGGGTATACTCCCATGAAATACTGTCAGGAGGTGCATGAGTTTGACAAATCAAGATATAGACATTTCCATGGATAACGTTGTTCAATACGCAAATCAAATTCGGATGCCGCTTGATTCGTGGAACAAAGAAACTCAGAAACAGATATTGTCTGTAATGGAAGCTCAGAGAATAGCGTCAGGGCTGAATGTTACGACATTCTACAACACGCTTCTAGGCTCTACATGCTCTTATAAAACCATCCAGCACATTCGGGAAGGCACAAAACAGATGCCGCTCGAGTTGGTGTTGGCGTTCTGTTATGTTTTCCACTACGACATTTCAGAACTCATCAATATTCAGAGTGGAAAAGACAGAGCAGAGAGATTCGCCGATTACATGCAAATTGGTGCATCCATCGAAGCTCTCGGCTCACATATCATTTATAACGCTGCCGCAGATATCGCCAATCTTAATAGTGAAGGTCCTGCCACAGCCATGGTAAGGCGTCGCTGCGCCCAAATTCTTACCGCTTTTGCACAGAATCTCCAAAACGAGGAAAGAGCAAAAGAAGAACGAGGTCAATAACCCAACAAACAAAAGAGCCCCGTACTATCCAGTTCAAGTCTGGTGTACGAGGCTCTTTTTTTAGTAAAATGCGTCTGCCATAGACAGCAGCACATCCATATTTCCATCGGAAGCCGCCGGTTTATCCGGTTCTGGCATCTGCTTGCCCATGGGACGTTCAAGCGGCTTTGGCTGTCTTGGCAATGGAGAAGGCACGGATTTATGTGCCTTAGAAGGTTTCCTTGCCGCAACGTCTTGGACCGAAACTTGCGGTTCGGGAGTCTGAACTGCAGAATCAGAAAGCTGATACTTGCGCAATGCAGTTTCAACAGCTTCTTCTATCACATTTCGGAGTTCCGTTGAGGAAGGGCATTGTTCGAGGCTGACGCTCTCAGGAACACTTTGAAGAGAGTTCAAAAGCGCATCTACGATAGTCGGTGTCCGCTTTCCATATCCTGCGTTTTTCAGAATATCGTAAGCCGCCTTCTGTTTCGGGTCTGTGAGGTCAAAAGAAACCGGAAGTCTCACCCGATTACCCTTGTCTTGTTTCGATGATGCCAAGGTGTATCACCCCGCAATCAACGGTTCTCGGCAGTCAACCTGCTTTCTGCCATCATTTTATAGCCAATCGCATTGGCGCGGGGGTCATCGATGAAGAGATAATCATCGCGGCCGAGTTCGCTTTCAATGACGGGACGCATCAAGATAGAACCACCGCCGATAAATACGGGATACGACAGCGTCAGGTCAACGCCTTTTTCTTTCAGAGACCGAATCAAAGTGCGGGCATAGTTCTGAGCGGTCGTGTGAACCACATCATTGAGTTCTTTGCCGGGATTGTAACCGCAGCGCAGAATGTTGTCGATGGTATAGTCGTCCACATCCAGCTGAAAGCGATTACGAACCGCACGCTGTACCTCATCGTACATCTTGATAACGCCGTTGTTGAAGCTCTCACAGAACGCCATGTCAACCTGACCACCACGGCTGAACTTCACAACATCGGTGGTATAACCGCCAATATCAATGATATAGGTATAGGCTTCCGGGCGAGCCATGATTTTGGACATGTAAGGTGCAATCGCGGCAACGCCCTGCGGGAAGACCATGACACGAACGATGCGAACCTCAAAATCCACATTGTTGTAGGTAAACACCACACGGCGGCCATCACGGCCAAAGTACTTGTCGTACTCAGCGGCAAGGTCATGGATGTGAGTCGGAGGAAGGCCCATCGCAAGGCACACATCCTGCTTGACCTGCTTCTGTCCAGGGCGTACATACCCCATCGCCATCATTTCTTTGGCAATCGCAATGAGAGTCAGAACGTAATAGGACCAGTCCGTCGTTTTATTGTACATATAAGGGATACGAGACTGAGTAAGGGTATAATAGTTGCCGTCAAAGAGAAGCGTATCGGACTTTACTGCCGGAGGAATTGCACCGTGACAGATAAGACCCGAATTGAACGGCTCAGTGTGCGGCGTCTTGATGTTCTTGTTGCCGGTATCAACAGCAATGACCAACGGATTCATAAGCAATTCATCCTCCCCCTTAATCATCTTCCCGGAACGCCAGATAGCGAGCTGTTGCAAGTGCAAGCTGTGCATACTCGCTGTGGATATCCCGGTTCGTATCGAACTCAATACCAATATTGGTCATGGCTTTCCAGGACATCTCAATATACTTGCGGCAAATCTCGGACTTACCATTGATAAGGCGACGAGCGTTTTCTTTCATCGCCTTGGAAAGTTCCGGCTCCGTATAGACGGTCACAGCATGGATATCATGCTCTTCCAGAATCCGGAACATCTCGATAGCGCCGCGCAGTGCATATTCCACTTCATTGGCTGCATCGCCGCTATAAGAGCTCTGAATCAGATTCTTGCCGGTATCAATGCACAGACCAAACGCGCCATACTGATTGTTCTTGTCAAATCGGGCATAAAGGAAAGCATTGGCTTCCTCATCGCCCACAGGCTTGATGTCACTGGAAGAGTTTTCTTCCTCACCGAAATGAGGAGCGCTCATGCCACTCGGCCACTCGGCCGCTTCATCTTCTTGAACCGATTCTTTCTGCGCCCCGTCATTATCCGACATGGTATCCGGCATAACAAACTGTTCGTTCGGAATCTCTGAAGAGAAAGAATCCGAAACAACAGGGGCTTCAGGCTCGTTCTGAGAGAAGCTCAAAGAGGTTTCAATCGGCTCATCATCCCCCTTGACAGGCTCTGCAGCGTCGTTTTCGATATCGCTCAGGTCAATTTCAATCCCATCGTTCTCGGGCTGAGAAACGCTCTGAGCGGCATTTGCGTCAGGGCTCTTTGCACCGTCCAGAATGTGCTGGAATACGAGGGTGTCATCTTCCTGCTCATTGTCCAGGGAAGGAACGTCGGCAGGCGTAGGCTGCGGTGCCGATGCAGGCTGTGCAGGTGCAGCAGGTTGCGCAGAGGGCTTGGCGGCAGCTGTCGGATTCTGGTCCTGGGTTTTGCTGCTGCGGCGGAACAGAGTGTTGATAAACGGATTCCCGTCCGTAATCTCATCCATCTCCTGTTCCTTAGTTCCCTTCTTTTCCTTTTTCGGTTTAGCAGGCTGCTGCACAGCGCCGGGGTTTCCTTTCGGAATCATAACCTCCGGCTCGTAGTCGTCATCGTACACGCGGTACTTCTCGACAGCGGATTCCTCCACCTTCTTTTTCTGGCGTTCCTTTTCAGCTTCCTCTGCGGCTTTCTCCCGCTCACGGTTTGCCTCATTTGCGCGGTTTGCTTTCGATTCATCCAGCCGAGCAAACAAGCTGTTCAAACTGCGGTTCTCAGACATAATTCATAATCCTCCTCTCAGACATTAAGGGCTTGAGTTTTAGCTTCAGCACTGGGCCCAACTTTGGGCTCAGCACCAGGCATTGCATTGTCGGGCATTGCATCACTGCCCACGGTGCTGGCAGATACCGGGTACGCCGGAACAGTTTTATCAAGATTGACCGTCCGTTTCAGGCAAGTCGGCCAAACACAGTAGTCCTTCGCATCGCAACGCCACGGGCAGCTCCGTTCGGCGCATACGGCGCGGACCACCTTCTTCTGAGCAGCCACCGTAAATGCACCGCCAGGCGTTGTGCGAATCTCAGAACGTCGCCGGTCAATCAACTTATCGATGCCACGCTGTACAGCTTCCGGAGTAGTATTCAGCGCAGCGGCAATGTCTTCAACCGAGCGGCCTGCCTTATCCAGTGAATCAATCTGGCCGAGCAAAACTTTCGTCATCTTGGGATGTGTACGAAGCGGTTTATTAGATTCCATAAGATTTGTGTGCAGGGTACACTGTCTAAAGTCGCTTGTGACTTAGGCGGTGAGGAATGCACTGGCTAAGAGTATATTTGAGGTACACTTAGCAAGTACAAATACCCTGCGTCTCCTTTCTTTAGTTTTTAAGATACTTTAGTCCACGCAGAGCGCATGGGGTTTATCGTTTTAACAATTTTCAACTTTTTAAGGCTTGCGGATTTTTTACCGCTCTTCGATGGAGTCTTGAATTCCACGTTTACGGCACCATTCTTTTTGGTATGAGTGCCATGGACAACAAGAATTTCTCCGTTGAGAGAAACTAAATCTCCGGGATTGAGGGCCACCTTTTTGCGGCGTAGAGCACGGTAGCCTTTACGAATCCTTTTTCCACGGTGCTTGTGCAAATTTTCAGAATCTTTTTTATGGCTGCGATTGATTCTACCGTTGAAGAGCTCTTTCCCGGTAGCTACTTCGCCGGTGCGAGTGTCAATGTACTGTGAATCATAAAACTTTTCGAGAATGCGGTTGTTGCGCTTCACCTTTTCATAATGTTCAAACGCACAGCGGTTAACTGGATGAAAACTGCCCATCGCATACGCATCGTTGTTGTGGCTCTTATCGAGATGAAGAGCAATCCGCTTTTCCTTGGTCATCGCGCCATAAGTGAATGAGACGAACGGTTTTCCAAAAGCAGCGTAAAGCTCATTAACGATTTGCCAGCGCACGGTGTTCATGAATGCCGCACCGGAAAGATTGGCAAACTTTATATTTTCACCGAATCCGTAGAGTTTGCCGCCTTTCTGGTGGTTTGCCGGTGTATGGCACCTCTCACACACCGTTAAAAGCTCATTCAAACTGTTGCCGTGGCGGCCCTTCCAATAGAGCATGTGATGTACGTGCAAGATAGCACCATCTTCTTTGGCTTTGCGTCCGCAAACTTTGCAAGTATAATTATCACGATAGAAAACTGCTTCCCGCAAAGTTGCCAACTTGTAGCGGGGACCTTTTTGATAATCTGCGCTTTCTGGTGTGGCTTTGCCTTCCTCGATTGCTTTTACAAGCATCGTATCGAAAGAGCCGACTTCAACCGTTGCATGCGTAATGGGCATCACTGCACAATACATTTTAATGACGTTGACGTTGAGTTCTTTCTTATGCTTCAAAGATGGCGCGAGCCAGCCTTTATCGCGTTTGCGGTTATCAAAACGTGCCTGGCGGTGGCGGAGCCTGTTTCTGCGAGAACGGCGCATTCTACGACAATCATCGTGGCATTTTTTCTCATCCTGCAATGTATCATACTGTGCAGACACATATTCGTGAGATTGGCTTTTCACGCTGATGCCGATGTAGTTGTAGCCTACATCCTCACAGATTTCGATGGATTGAGTATTCGTGCTGCTGTCATACAACAGCTGGATAGTAAACGGATGATGCTTAACGATTTTTGCTTTTCCGTCTTTCAGAAGATGGCGCACCTTGCCAAGACGGATGGTCGGCATCAAGCGTTCGCCATTCTTACCGAGAACACAAGCGCAAGTGCTCATGCAAGGTACTCCTTTCGTAAACAATGAATCGATAAGTCAGGGCTTGTGCCCTGTGGTCCACATCGCCAATGTTGTTGTACCGTTTTAGCCTTTCGACGTGACGTTCGCACTTCTCCTACCCTTAGAGATATTTAACGAGCCGTCCGCAGAGCTTACCACTTGTGGAGCATGAGTAAGGTGCCTATGTTATTAGTACACAACGTAGTTTCCTGCCGCCGGAGCAGCAGACTTAGGCTAATCAACCGGGCCTACGGGTTGCCCCGCAAGCCCCGTCTATAACCGGCGGACCGGTTTAGGCGGGGTTGTTGACCAAAAAAAGCCTCCTGATGATTTATCGTGCCAGGCGCTTCAAGCGCTTGTAATAAAAGAACTTCTCTTTCCATGGCATGCTCTGTGCCTTGAGTGGGGACTGAGTGAATTTTAGGGCTTTCAGCATTGCTTTCATCTCCGCGTCCTCATTGGCGCAGAACAAGCCGATGGTTTCGGGCAAAGCAAGGCTCACAGCAAAGTCCAGCATACCGGTAGCAATCCCGCGCCGTTTATAGGCGTTCTCAACTTTGATAGAGTCGATATAAAGATGTGTTGTGATGGGCAGGACCATCGCAACGCTGTCTTTCGGGTTTTTGTCGCACAACATCTGGCGTTCAGCGTTCCGGGCGCAGAGATAGTTGATAGCAAGCTGCTTGTCGGGAAGCGGATTGGCAGGAGTAGGCCAGATATCCGCCATCGTTCCCTGCTTGGTCGGAACCTGAAGGATGTCTGCCATCATTACAGCAACTTGAGCCGTTCCATCATAGACCTTAAAGGTGACGGCAGTATCGGAAAGAAGATTCTGTTCACCGAGTTTCGTGCCCCGGTCCTGATACAGAGCACTACTGTAATCTGCAACAACCACAAGCTGGTTCAGGTCCTTATCCACAATCGTGATTTTCTTTTTCATGGTTTCTATCTCCTTTCCCTATTCATTCGCAGCAGAACTTGCGCTTCGAGCCGGTGAACACAACCACCATCGAGGGCCGCATACCACCGGCAGGGTCCTTCGTTTCGTTCTGACCATACTTTGCATAGGACGGCAGCAGGCGGTTGGTGAACTTAACTCGTTCCGGCAGGAAATGCACCCGAACGCCAGGCTGGAGATAGATGTGTTCCTGAAACCAGGCAGCATCAGTCGATACCGGCAGCAGCATGACAACGGTCGTGTTCTTCTTCTTGCCCTCAGCAGCACCCTTCGCAACCCACAGGCGCAGATTTCGGGTCCCGCTCGGAGGGCAGCAATACACGACATTGCCGCGCCAATCCTGTGCAAGACCATCTTCCTTCTTGGTGAAGAACTTCTGGCACTTGGCATTTTCGGGGCGGGCACAGGCATCCAAAGTGAAATGATAAACGTGGTCAAGCTCTTGGAACAGTTCATTCGGGGTTTCCCATTCACCCGCAATGGCACTGCTCACGCTGCTGTTGACACTTTTGGTGGATTTCATAAAAACCTCCTTGTTATTTTTGAAAAGGTACATTGTAATTTGTTCTTGTGACACCGTTTTTTTGGATGCTCTCGAAAAGACACATTTGCTTTCCAAAAACAAGACAAAAAAAGAAAAGGCAGTCACTTTTTTCAGCGATTAACGTGCTTTTTTGCCCTATGTTTTCATTATCTTTGATTCGCACATTTCCGCAACAATATTTTTGAAAAATTAAAAATTGCCCCAGGATTTTTCGTCCCAGGGCACGGAAAAAGTCACATTTTATTTTTTGGAAGGTTCGTACCAGCTTACATTTTCGCCAAAGCAGTAAAGGCTGATACCAGCATTGAACGCTGCATCGTCCTTGCCTACAAGATAGACCTTGTAGTTGCCAACAGGCAGAACCAAATCGCTGTAAGCGTCATCAATATACTCAGCAACAATCTGTTTGTTGTCAGTGTGGACGAACAGAATTTTGAATTCGCCATTTGTGGTATCAACGGTCGTATAGCAATCAACGAGGGTGGACTCATTCTTGACATCAATATCAAACGCTTCAACGGCTCCTACAAGCTTATCGGCGCTTGCCGTGAAATCAAAAGACCCGTCGCCCATCACATAGCTGCCCTGATACCCGGTCGCAGAGTATGCCGTCTTTCCGGCCGCAATCTGCTGCGTATCATCATACAGAGAAGCCTTATCCACACATCCAGTCAGAACCATCATGGTGCAGATAGCTGCAAGGAGCAGTGCTGCGAACTTCTTGATATGTCTCATCATTCATCACCTCCCACGCTATCCTGACTGGAATCGGCGTTGTCAGTGGCTTCTGCGGGCTGATTTTCAGTGTTTTCGTTGGTGCTTTCGGTATCCTCAGATGCGCCAAAAGTCAGCGTCATGTGTGCGGTTTTCGGTACAACATTTACCGTCATTGTTGTCTCAAGGCCGCTGCTGTTCGTAACCTTGACTTTGCTGGTGCCGACCAAAATGCCCGTCACTTCACCCTTAACGTTGACGGCACAAACCGAATTGTCGGTGTTCTCAAACTCATACAGGCTGTTATCGTTATCTGTATCAGGGTCAGGAACATCAGTATAGACATGAATCGTCTTAGTCTCTCCGATTTCGACTTCCAGGTTATCGGCATAGAGCTCTTTCGGAGCCTGCTTGACCTTGAGTTTCACAGTCTTGGACACACCATTATCTGCCGTGATAGTGACCGTGGTGGTTCCGGCTTTCAGAGGAACAATCTTATTGTTCTCCACACGGGCGATTGATTCATCCCCAACACTTACCGTAACTTCACCCACATCAGCCGTTTCGGGAATTGTGGTGTATTCGGGATTCACTAAATTGTTATCAGTAGTAGTGATAATATCATCCATCTCAAAGCCTTCAAGCGGAGATACGACGGTCACTTCCGCGCTGCAAGTCAGCTTGTTATCCCGGCTATAGATATTGATTTCCGTTCTGCCCGATGAATTAGCAGTCAGGCGCAGCGTGTCATCCAAAGACGCAACGCTCGGCGCAAAGCTCTCGAACGTCATTCCTCGATGTTCCAAGAGCTGCGAGAGCTGGTCTCCCGTCACCTCAGTGCCATTCTTGAGAGTTCCGGTCAATTCAATTACGGTGCTTTCACCAAGCTTCAAATCTATCGTTTCCGGCATCGAAATCGATACCAGCCGATGCTCACCGCATCCAGCCATCAGCAGCGCAGCGACCACCGCAACGCAGCCGATTGTGACAATCTGTTTTAATCGTTTCACGATAATGCAGTCCTTTCGTTATGTTCGTTGCTATTCAAATTGGTACTTTTCATGCTTACATGCTTTATTATCTGCGAATCGCACGAATCCGCAACGATTGGTTTTAACGGAGGTTTTTTCAGTTATTACGCGCAAAAAATCAGCCACTCCGGAATTGGAGTAGCTGCTATCTGGTTAGAACCGAAAACAAAAAGAGAGGGCAGCCGATTTCTCGACTGCCCTCAAATGTTGTACAGAAGCGACCATCAGGTCACACTGGAAAGGTTATTTTGCGTCTTTGAGCCACGGCTGGGACTGCACTTTCTCGAAGTCCGCATCGTTCGGCATCACGCCACCATACGGAGCAATCGTGTAGGTCACTTTCGTGACCGGAGTGCAGACACCGGATTCGTTCACATTACCGGTTGCAATGTAGACTGCCATAGGCACCTGCATTGCGCGGCCAGTGATGTTGTTGTTGATGAAATCGCCGGTAGCTTTCGGAATGACCCAAGCCGTATCGCTATGGTCAATTGCGTTATCACCCTGAGTCAGGACGGTATCGCGCAGACGCATGTACAGCTCGCCACGGCGCAGACGGTTCTTTGTCATGTCGTATACCGAGTTGCCATACTCGCCGTCAGGGTAGTACTCCATGCCAGGCATATCACGCATCAGCCAAGGACCATTGGCCTTGATATTCTTGATTTGGATAGCCACAGTAGAGTAGTTCGTGATGCGATAGTTGGTAGGCTCTTTGACTTCACCGCTCGTGGTGTTGCCATACATACAGACATACAGAGGAACCGTAGCCTTCAGCAGAGCCGGATGCACATACAGGCCGCCATCATGGATAATCAGCTCGTAGTTGCGGACCGTTTCACCATTCGGGTTAACGACCGTATGAACATCCAATGCAGGGCCGCTCTTGGTGTCGGTGTTGATAGTCACCAGATACGGAGCCAGAAGCTTGTGGTTGTAATGGCAGAAATCGCAGGTCTTATCCTCGTAGTTCCATTCGAAATCATCATCAGTACTCGTACCATCTGCGTACAGTGGCAGAGAAGCAGTGGTGCAATCGGTCACAAACGGGATATTGGTCTTGCTTTCCTTGACATTTTCCTGCTTACGATAATCGTAGGCATCCACAAATTCCTGAGTCAGGTTGGAGGGATTACCGCCCGCAACGTACAAGACGCTGCTGACTGTATCTTTCGCCTTGAGCTTTGCATCCAGAATCGGAGTAGCGTCAACGTCACTTACGACATCAATCAGGTTTGCATCATCATCTTCCATCTGAATATTCACATGGAAATTCGGGTTCTCGTTGTAGATAATCTTATCGCTGTCAAGAACCGTCACATGCAGCGGACGCGGGTCAACCACAAAGCGGCCATTCAGGACCATAACAATGTAGTTTTTCAGAACGGGATAATTGGCTTCAGTCAAGCCGACATAAGTTAACGGATAAGTGCCAACAGGAGTAGATTCATCGGGAACCAGGTCTTCATGACCATTTACCAGAGTCTTGAAATAAGACTTCTTGTAGCTCTGGTCCAAAGTCAAGGTATCACCCTGCACCAGACCATCCAGTTCCAGCCAGCAGCCTGCAGAAGCTGCAGTGCCGTAACCATAAGCCTTCTTGTCGTGCCAAGGCTTCTCCCCTACACCATCGCCATACAACCCACGCCAGCTTGCAACCTGTGCGGTCAGGTTGGCACGTGCGATAGCGCCGGAATACTTCTCCTTTGTGATACGGTAGTTCTTAGCATCCTTACCAGTTAAGGTCGGATGTGCGTCAGCCGTAATCGGATTTTCGTCCAATTCATAAGGCCAGTTGGAGCTTACGGTGCCATCAGCATTCAGCTTCTGGCCAGCATCCTTGGTCTTATAGTTGCCGGGAAGGGTTTCTTCCTTAATCTTAACGTCATCACCTTCAAGCACGCCATCAATCAGGATATCCTTAATGGTGGCTTTGGTCGTGCCGTCATAGTGTTTGACGTTGCGAGGATAGGTCGGGTCTTCCAGATAAATACTATGAACGTACAAATCCAGAGGAGTGATAGAGCCAGACAAGTCTTCCTTCTCAATGTAGTAGTTGCCTGCGCCGTTGCCAACGAGAGAGAGTTCACTGGTGCGGATGACGACATAGGGGCCGCCAGCATCGCTGACATTCTTGCCATCAACCGTGTAGTTACCAGTCACCGTAGTGGTGCTCAGCTTCACAGTGTTCTCGTCCTTCGCAATCAGGCCGCCTGTAGCAATATGAACATTGTCCAGAGTTGCCTTGCTGGTGCGGTCGTAGGGTTTATCGCCAGTACCGATAATCGTCAATCCGCGAGGATAGATATCGAACTTGACGGTATCACCAATGCCGCTCGGGCTGCTGCCATCATACGTATGACCGGGGTTCGTGTTCTCGTAGCGATAGGTGATGATGTAACCCGACACCGTACATTTTGCTGTTGCGGTATAGGAACCGCAATCGGAGCGCGGATACTGGTTCTTGTCCGTAGACGCATCGCTTGGAGCCTTCGTCAATGTACCTTTACGGTTAGCATAGACGATAGTGGTGTTCTTCACGATATTGTCCATATCGGTAGAAGACAAGTTACCGGAAACGCTGACAGTGGCTTCATCGGGGTTGCCATCATACAGCTTGTTTGCTGCAGTGATAGTAATGGTTACATGCTGTTCCTCAATACCGGAATCGGGGTCGGTATCTTCGTATGCGGTATCGAAAGCATTCTTGCCGTTACGAGAGAAACGAGAAACAGAGGATTTGACCAGCTCAATGCTGGAATTACCTGCCTGTTCAGAACCGGAACCGCCGCCATCATTGCTGATGTTGACTTCCAAGACCTGAACCTTGTGTCCACCTGCATCAGTCAGAGTAGTACCAACGCTTGCGGCCCAGCTCAAACCGCCGTTGCCGTCGCGCTTACAGCTGCCCCAACCATCTGCATTGGCAAGCTTAGAGGATTCGTTGGCGTAGCCGCCGTACCAGCCGCCGCCGCCACCGCCAGGGCCTTCAACACCAACCTCAGAAGAACCATCGGTAATACCACCGAGGAACATAGAGAAGTCGCCGCCAGACATACCTTGGCCAAACGGACCACCGCCGCCAAGCTGGCCGCCCCAGACATGCAGGACACCGTTATTGTCGGAGCCACCTGTAGCATCACAAGCACCGTGCTGGTTACCACCGCCGCCGCCTGCAACGCCCAGAACATACTTCTTAGCATTATTCTCGTCACCGTACTCGGCCAAACGACCTGTGCCGATGACGCCGACAGCCACGGTAGTTGCACCGCCGCCAGAAGCACCCTTCAAGCTCCAGTGAGTGTAGCGCTCCTGCATCATGATACCGCCGTTACCGCCGCCGTTATAGCCGCCCTGAACGGCGACTTTAGCATTGGCATCGGGGCTCGATGCGCCGTTGACATAGTGGGTCGGGTCATGAGAACCAGCACCGCCGTTGACGAAATAGAGCGTCGCGCCCTTTTCCGCCTTGACGCGAATCGTGGTCTTGCCGCCAAGCGAAGTGCGTTCGGGAGACAGACCAAACTGGTTATCGACGCCGCCGCCTGCACCGTTCAGAGTGATGATATACTCACCGGTATACGGAGCAGTGTACATAGAATAGGGTTTTGAAGTGCTGTTGGGTTCGGAGTAGACCTGAGAAGAGGATGCACCGCTGTTCTGTTCATCAATGTAGAAATACACCTGGTCCATGTTGGCCTTTGTGGTCGGAGCATCATAGCAGATGTAGTAGATAGCATTGCGCCAGAACCATTCCCAAGTTTCCTTCGGAATCGTGTTGCCGCTCTTAGAACGGTAAGCGAAGCCTTGACGTTTGTTGACGAATTCATCATCCGTCACCTTTTCGAAGAGGTCCGTAAAGCACTTACCGTCAGAGTTGCGAATCTTGTTATCGATAACCACAGTGTCGCGGGAATCGATGCCGGAGCGGTTATTTACGCCGTTGCCTGCAATGAAGTAGGTTTCCATGTAACGCAGACCATTCGGAGCGATAATCGCCAGGTCTTTGTAGTTGTAAACCGCACCGCCGTTATTCAGAGCTGTGTTGATTTCGGAAATTTCATTCCGCAGGGTCGAAATGTCCTTTGCGCTGCCATTTGCAGTCGTAATAGTATTACGCTTCTTCGTAGCTTTGTTCGGAACATTGGCCTTAATGGAAATGTTGTAATCCAGAACCAGTTCAGCGCCGTAAGAGGACTGGCTGATATCCTTATACAGATGGTCTTCCGGATTGCTGGAGTTCACGTCACGATTAAAGTTGTAGGCATCAGTTGCAGCAGTGGTATAGGGCTTCATATCGGCGCTATCCCAGTTCTGCATGTACTGAGCTTCAGCCTGGCAACGGAAATAGAAGTGCGTGTTACCGTAATCCATCGGGTTAGTAGCGTTATCAATGTACAGAGACACGATAGCGTTCCATTCCGCATAAGAACTGTTGTTCAAGTCCTTGGACTCGGTCGGATACATTGCTTCCAGCTTAATGTAGCCGCTGAACTTATTGAATGCTTTGCCGCTGGACATGAAACTCTTTTCAAGTTCAGCCACTCGGCTGTTCAGCTTGCTGATGTTGCCAATCTTCTTGCCAACATCGCTGTACTTCAATGTGACGGCATCACCGACATCCTTGAACTGAGAAAGGCTGCCGCCGCCTGCCACATCACTGTACAACCATTTAATGGTGGGAGCACTGTCTTTGTTACCGTAATAGGTAATCTTAGTGGTATAAATGGCTTTGTTATCACCTGCTGCGCCATAGGCTTTACCACCCTGGCCCAGTTTATCAGGATTGATAGCGTCCAAAGGAATTTCCTTCGGGCTACGGCCATTATTAGGATTGGAAGTCGGGGTCGTCCACGCAAGGTTGCCGTTGCTGGAATCGTAGTTATTCAGCAGCAAAGACTGAGCCTTCAACGGCGTCATCTCAATGGGCGGTGCATAGATAATAAGGTGACCGGTACGAGCCTGAGCAATATCATTTGCCGTGGTAGTATCGGTGCTCATGGTATGCCCGGTAGACTTATAGGTGAAGACACAGCGGAAATCCGTGCCATCCCAATCCATCGCTGCGTTGGAAAGTTCCAGCGTAACAGTGGTGTGCTTATTGAATGTAGATTTACCTGCATTCATCTTCGCATCACTGCCAGTGAAGGAATCCGGAATCCAGAAATCGGGCGGATACCAGACACCGCCGCCCAAAGCATCGTTGTCATCAGTTTTCGTTACGTAACTGATTTTGTACTTTGAGGACGGGAACAGGCTGGCATCGCTGCCAACCGCAACCCAGTTACCGCTTGCGTCACGGTACTGAACCTCATAGGTCAGGCCATCCTCGACGCCCTTCCAGTAGAATGCATCGAAGGAGAAGGAAGTGCTGCCACCAACGGAGATGCGGCGGTCAAAAGCCTGCTCGATGTACATTGGGCGGATTTCAACGTCAACATAACCGTTACGGCCATCTTCAGCCTTATCCATGCTGGAATATACCGCGCCGCTCAGAGTGTATTCACACTTGAACTGAATACGGTTTGTGGTGTAATCCAACTTGGAATAACTTACAGAGCTTGTCGTATAAGGCAAGTCACTGTCCGTTGCTGCAGTGAACGTCAGGCTGTTAATCTTGCCGCTCACAGTGCCGTCAGAGGTATCGAAGGAAGTGCCAGGATTACCGATTTTCACCCAATCGCCAACCTGGTTGTCAACGGAGATAATGCGGTAATACCAGGTAACATCGGAGGCTTTCAGCTGTTCATTGTAATACAGCTTACTGTCAACCGTCTTGTTGACCGGGCCTTCCCAGTCCTTATAGTCTTCAATCGGGTCAGCAGTCGGAGTCATCAGCTGCAGAGGATGGGTTTCAGTGTCGTTCCAGAAATGGTTCGGTACGTCAACTGTAATCATGCCAAACTGAGTGACCTTGTTGCCGCTCTTATCGATAACATCGGCACGCATCATACCAGTGGTCGGCAGGTTCGAGATAACGTACTTGCTATCGCTGTTTACAACACAGTTATAGTCAACGCCATCAGAGCCATGAACAACAACCTTATAACCGGTATAATCGGTCACGCCGTAAGAGGTCGGGAACAATGCATTCAGGTCACCAACAACACGGGCAACACCAGTGATGCGCACATCTGGCTGATTATCCAGCTTCAAAATCGGCAGCGTACCTTTGGTCATATCAGAACCAAGGTTCCAGCCGTTGTTCTTGCCGCTGGTGTACATACCGTTTGCAGTCACGCTTGTGTTATCGAACACAGGCTGATTGTTGCTTGCGAGCTTCACCTTATAGACATCTGCATTCCAGTGACCAGAGAAGTTCTTGATAGGCTTCCAGCCTTCCGGCAGAGTCAGGTCATCAGTCAGCTGATAGCAGCCATTCAGCGGATACCAGAAAGTACCGCCATTCTGCAAAGCAGACAGGACCTGCTGTGCGTTGACGGAGGAAACGCGAATCACAAAATGAACGTCTTCCTGACCGTTCTGCTGTGCTGCACAAATCTCACACTGTTTACGCTGAGAAATGTACATGACAGTGTTGGCAAACAAAGAAGCCTCGCCTTTGGTCGCCTTATTATCGGGTAAGTGACCAATCTGGTTCATCAGGAAGTTACCTGTGCCAGACAAGTAGAAGTTGCTTGTGCCGAACCAGGACTGACCAGTTTCTTCATCGGTGATGGTTTTGGTCGTCGGGTCCGGGTTATAACCGAACTCAGCACCAGTCACGTTACCACCTGCATAATCAACCCAGATAGGACCAAATGCAACCTGAGAGTTTGAGTGAGTCTTGGAAGCCGCAACGGTACTACCAGTCGGAACATCATACGGAAAGTTGGTAGGATTACGGTACTTAACAACGCTCTGAGCCTGAGAATTGGAGTAAGGCTTCAATTTCACACTCAGCTGGTCAGAACCGTACATGATACCGGCCTTGCCGTAGGAACTGTGAGAGCCACCGGTAGACAGAATCATCGAGATAGCGTCAGTCGGAAGGACCGTGCCGGAATCGATGTTACCGCCATTAGCACCCATCAGAGCGTTCATGTTCCAGTGACCGTTATCAATGTTAGGAACACTGTTCAGAACGTAATAGCGAGTAGACGTATCGTTTTTATCGGGGCCATAACGACCACCCTCGTAGTAATCACGAGAGCCCGGGTCAGTATAACCTGCTTCGTGCGCATCGTACCAGGAACCAGCATAAGCATACATTGTATCGTGACCAATACACATGCCGTAGCCCTGACTCAGAAATGCCTTGATGGCATAATAAGCTTTGCCGGAAAGGTCCGGCTCCTGGTTGACACAAACGCCCCAGCCGATAGAGTCAATGCGATAATTACCCTCGGCATCCATCATATAGCGGTCAGGGTCCTGGTTAAATGCTTCAACTTTGATTGATAGTACAGTGATATGCTGGTTCATGTGTCCACTACCACTTGAATTAACCAGCCATCCATCATCAGATACATAATTGATAAAGTTGGCGTACATACGTCCAGCATCAGAAACCCAGGGATTCAGGAAAACAACGGCATCTTTGTACTTTGTGCCAGAAGCACCAGTGCCATAGCTGCCATTGTTGCGAAGCACAGCCGTGTAAGCAGGAACATTAACTGCAGTGCCAGTTAGATTCCAGTCGTTGCTGTCGTTATGAGGACGAAAATAGACGGTCTGACCATACCACTCAGAGTTGACTTCAAGTTTGTCACCATCAGTCAAGGGAAAGCCCATGTATTCGCGGGTAGTACCAGTCGGAAATTTATTATCATCCAACACATTTGCCGTAAAGTGACTCGTATTGAAAGACCCACCAATCTGCGTCCAATAACGGTCAGCAGTGGCTTTGTCAATTTTGCCAGCATTGAACCATTCGGTAACCTGGTCGTACATGTTTTTGGTAATGTACTCGTAGTTGCTATCCAGGCCAGTAATCCACTGGTTGTCAGAGGAAATGGCAACACCGCCAGTAGCACGAGCAGAGAAAGTATCCGCCAGCATAGCCACTGTTGCAGGCATACGCCGAACAGCGATATCGCTGCTGTTCTCGTCTTCAGGCAGGCTGATGCTGAACTGAACTGTCTGGAGAATGATATCTCCAGTTTTATCCTCGTCAGTCAGCTCATTGCCCAAATCTTCGAGAGCCTTGAAGTTTTCTTCACGGTATGCTTCATCCGTTACCGTGATGCGGCAGCGATAGGTAGCGAACAGGTCATCTTCCGTTACTTCAAAAGTATAGGTAGATTCTGTTGCACCTTCGATATCCTGCCAATCATTTTTCAGATTTGCAGTGCTTTCATCGGAAAATTCCCACTTGCCTTCGTCATTGACGCGGGCGGTGTAGGTGTTTTCCTCGTTGGATGCATAGATTTCAGTGGTTCCATCCTCAGCAGTACCAGCGGAAATGCTATAACCGTCCAGCACAAAGTTCGGAGTATGCCACGCAACCTGTACATCGCTGCTATCTGCGCCAATGTCGTCCAGGGCATCAACAATCGCGAAATACATCTCGCAGCCTTGCCAGACATAGTCGGGACGCTCTTCAAGGACGGTGTGCTCTGTGGTATCTTCGATAACGAAGTTGTACCAGGTAGGCTCGTCCTCTTCGTAGTTGTAGAGAGCCAACGCCGTATCAACAGCAAAGTTCTGCTTGCGCTGCCACTGATAGGTGACGGATACATCGTCACGATTCAGCAGAGCATCCAGAGTGATAGAATCGCCAACATCCGCAGTCAGTTTATCGCCGTATTCCGGCGTTACTGTCTGCAAACCGACGAAAGTGGGTTCTGCAGTTTCAGGAGTAGAGACTTCTGTGTCGTTGGCATCCGATTCAGAAGTCTCTTCCCCATCCACCACATCAGACGTTGCATCCTGAGTAGTTTCATCGTTAGAGTTGGCATCCTCATACGATTCATGCGTCAGGTCCACAACATCCGTGATAGTCGGCGCGGAAGTGGCATCAGAGGAGTCGGCATCATTTGAACTACCGGAATCCACCGCATCTGCCTCTTCCGCAGCCGGGGCATCCGTAACATCGGTCGAAACAGAGGTGCTGTCTCCGGTTTCGTCTGCGAACGCAAGTGCGGTCGTGGACATCATCGAAAACAGCATGCTGGCGGCCAATGCTACGGAGGTCACTTTTTGCATAATTTTCTGCATAATGCGATTTCCTTTCTGTACAGCGGCGTTTTTGCAGGCGCTTTGGCGGAGCGCCAAGCTTCAACACCCCTGCACGCATTGCTTTTTGCTTCCGTACATTTTCTATCATATGCGATTCGCAAGCCTTGGCAATAAGCCCGAAAAACAAATTTTGCAGAAAGTGAAAAGTAACTTTTCAACGACACAAACAACAAAAAAAGAAGCCGAACCTTCATGGAACGGCTTCTTTGTCACATATTAGCTTTTGTGCAATTACGGCAACATGGTGAGGAAAGCTTGTGAAGACTACCAGTCAAATATATGGTATATTATTTGCAAGAAGTCTTTGAAAGTCTCAGGTATAAGCGTTGCTGTTAGCTCTTTTTCTGGGAGGCAGAATGTAGAATATCATTTTCCCGTCTTTTGCTTCCCACGCTTGAACTTGCTTTCGCGCATAAGGCAGGAATTTATTGTAGTCATCAACATCATCAATCGCGTATGTTCTATCGTGGACGCGGTCAACAAGCACTTCACCTGTTTTAATGTTGACAATGGCATAGTCGGTGTACGGGTCCGTACAGCAGAAATTGTCCAGCAAATCGTGCAAAGTTATCATAATAATCACCTTGAATTACAAAGGAGTTGTTAATCTATGGCAAAGTACACTGAGGCATTTTGCACAACTACAGGCGGCATGGTTTCCATTATGCAGATGCGTAGTGAGTACAATCACGACCCTGCCGTTTATGAAAAGGTCTACAAAGGGCACTTGTTCTGCCCTGGCTGCCAAGCTGTCCCACTGACAGTAGTTCACGCGAACGGCACACTTTTTTACCGCGGGCACCCACACGAAGAGCACGTTGACGGCTGTTGGTATGCGTTGGACGAGAGAGTTGTAAAGAGCGTTACTGAAATTAACGGTGATATTGAGGAGCAAGCTCTTTCTCAGCTTGACTCGCTCTTACGTGCCACATTTAATGACAATCAGCAAGCTGCCAATGCAAGGGCGGCAAACCGCAATGCAAACAGAAACAATGCCCCTGTTGTATATCAGCAGCAAGAGGCCCGCAGGCGTCTCCCTCAGTGCCGTATTGAAGACTTGCCAGTGCGGTTAGCAACAAATGATAGACCCCAAGAAATTAGCATTTATTATGGCAAGGTGCTTTGCGAGATTGTTAACGCCAAGAATCCTTACAACGGGGTTGACAGTAAGGTGTTAATCGCAAAAGACGTAGTAACAAAGAAAACTATTATGGGGCTAACAATGTCTTTGACTGTTTGGAGCCATTTTACAACCGAAACGCAAACATTACTACAAGCAACACAACGACCTGTCCATATTGCATTTCTTGGTGTATTTACATCATCGCAAGGCAGGAACTTGGGATTACCCTATACGTGCTATCTCAAGACTTCTACATACTTGCAGGTTTTGAGAGACTAAATCACTAACGCGATGAAGCGTGTACCATCTGTTTCCACACGCCAATCCGACAAGATGCGCTCTGCAAGCGCTTTATCTACATCTTTCACTAAGCCTTCAAACAGTGGGACAACATATAACGTATAGTTCTCCGCAATGGCAATTTGCTGCGTAGCAGGGTCTTTAGCCGTTGCAATGAGTTCTTTAAGTTTTATGGGTTTCATTAGCTCACCTTCTTTATCTTTTATTGTAGTGGTATCGCACATTTTGGCAAAGAGATGATACAGCCCATTTGGCGAAGGAAATATCACAGAGTAGATTTGTGGTCAAACGCTAAGTCGCTCTTTTTACTTGCTCGTTTCAGTTTGCTTAACATTTGATAACTATACTAAAATAAGCGGCCCTCCAAGTCAGGAGAGCCGCCTATTTCTTTATAGGAGTGTGTTGTCAAGTGTCAGAAGTTGTGGGGTTGCCCAGGATTTTACTTAATTCGATACAGAGTCTTTCAGAATTGCCACCACGTGCGCTATATTACGGTTCGGTGCATTGCCGCCTAAGAGCCGTGCCAAGTAAATGCAATCCTTACGAAAATTATTACCATTGCGATTTGTACGATTCCGCCAGCAGCAAGACGCTGCTTTCACTAAGTATGACACAAAAAGTCTGGTCTACCCTCTTACCTGACTGTCAATTCCTACTGAAGCACCCAGACTTTATTATACATATTGCTTTTGTCGGAATAGCTACAAAGCATAAACGCAACAACGTCCCCGTGGTGGTATTGAAAGAGGCAAATAAAATCATTGAAACAACGTAACCGTCTCTGGCATCGCGATGTTCGTAATCTTCACGCCGCCCCCTACCAGGTTGACGCCTCCCACGATTGAAATCGTGGGA
>ERZ827452.956-NODE-956-length-32879-cov-3.911863_pt1 | contig 32879 bp, 30 predicted proteins | sample MGYA00519866_ERZ827452 | MGnify/ENA primary metagenome ERZ827452 (study PRJEB31778, sample SAMEA3449307) | human gut metagenome | biome: human gut; feature: human-associated habitat; material: faeces | place: United Kingdom | collected 2010/2012 ... | reverse complement strand
GTACTCGATCTCTTTCCAGCCTGCGATGCACCGCTCCACCAGTACCTGGCCCACACGGGACAGACGAAGACCGTTGGATAAAATCTCCACCAGTTCTTCCTGGTCATGGGCGATTCCGCCGCCGCTGCCGCCTAAGGTGTAAGCCGGACGCAGAACCACCGGATAACCGATGCTGTTGGTAAATTCAATACCGTCCTCCACCGTCTCTACTACCTTGGAAGGTGCCACCGGCTCACCGATCTTCTCCATGGTCTCTTTAAACTCCAGACGGTCCTCTGCCTTTTTGATGGTCTGGGCCGTGGTTCCGATCAGACGGACATTGTGCTCCTTTAAAAATCCGGCTTCTTCCAGCTCCATAGCCAGATTCAGTCCCGCCTGGCCGCCCAGGGTCGGCAGCACACTATCCGGCTTCTCTTTTAAGATCAGCTGCTCCACCACTTCCAGGGTCAGCGGCTCAATGTAGACATGATCCGCGATATCCTTATCGGTCATAATGGTTGCCGGGTTTGAGTTTAACAGGACAACCTCGATTCCTTCTTCTTTCAGGGAACGGCACGCCTGTGTTCCCGCATAGTCAAATTCCGCAGCCTGTCCGATGACGATCGGGCCAGAGCCAAGCACCAGTACTTTTTTGATATCAGGATTCTTCGGCATTAGTCATTTACCTCCATCATCTTTAAGAATCGGTCAAACAGATAGCTGGAATCCTGCGGTCCTGGGCAGGCTTCCGGGTGATACTGAACGGTGAAAATGTTCTTTCCTGTGTATTTTAATCCCTCATTGGTTCCGTCATTGACATTGACAAAGGCCGGAACAGCGATATTCGGGTCCAGACTGTCCGTATCCACCGCATAGCCGTGGTTCTGGGAAGAAATGTACACTCTTCCTGTGGATAAGTCTTTCACCGGATGATTTCCTCCACGATGGCCATACTTTAACTTATAAGTATCTGCGCCTGTAGCCAGAGCCATCAGCTGATGTCCCAGGCAGATTGCGAAGATCGGAACATTCGATTCGTATAATTTGCGGATCTCTTTGATGATCTCCACATTTTCCTTTGGATCTCCAGGGCCGTTGGATAACATGATTCCATCCGGATTGGTCTTTAAGATGTCCTCTGCTTTTGTGTCGCACGGATATACTGTCACCTCACATCCCCGTTCGATCAGGGACTGGGCGATATTTTTCTTAGCTCCCAGATCTAAGAGCGCTACCCTTTTGCCCTCTCCCTCTCTGGTCTTTAAGCTCTCCGGCTTTTCTGCTGTTCTTACAGAAATCGTCTCTGCCGCCGGATCGGTCGGATTTAAGACATAAGCTTCCTTACAGGAAGTTGCTTTTACCACACCTTTTACCGTGTACTGTTTCATACGGCTGATCGGTTCTGACAGATCTTCATACACCTTGGTGGTGATCATGCCATTCATGGTTCCTTTTTCTCTTAAAATTTTTGTAAGGGCTCTTGTATCGATACCACTGATACCTGGAATATAATTACTTTCTAAGAAATGCTGGATGGTATCCTCGCTTCTGAAATTGCTGGGGATTCTAGATAATTCTCTGACAATATAGCCATCTGGCCACGGTTTTAAAGATTCCATATCTTCATGACAAATACCATAATTACCAATTAAAGGATAGGTCATCACCACTGCCTGTCCCGCATAGGACGGATCGGTGAGGACCTCCAGATAACCGGTCATTGAGGTATTAAATACGATTTCGCTGATCACTTCTTTCGGATAACCAATACTTGTTCCTTCAAATACGGTCCCGTCTTCCAGAATCAGAAATGCTTTCATAGGGGGCTCCATTCCTTTCTTTTGTTGTGAAATTGCATCAAGGCATTTTGGCCTAAATTGATAGCATTATACATGATGCTCCATATTTTTTCAACCACTTTTTCAAAAAATATTGTTTTTAATTTTGTACGATATCTGACATATTTTCCCCTGCTTCCTGATAACCTATATCAATCACCATGATCCGGCCAGTCTGCGCCCCTCGGAGAATAGCTGAATTTCTCTCCAGAATGAAACAGGAGCGCACCCGGGTCCATCTCCATGTCCAGAAAGGAGCTTTCTCATGAATCATCTCGTATCTTCCTGTTCCACCGACCTTACCAGCCGCGGAAGCCTTCAGGTCCATGTGGTCTCCATCATCAACCATTTTCCCATCACCGGCGCCACGGTACGGATCTCCCACACCAATCGTCCAGCGCAGACCATCGAAGAGGTCTCCACCAATCTTTCTGGTCAGACACCCCAGGTAACCCTGGACGCACCGGAGCTCTCTTACAGCCTGGTTCCAGGAAGCCCCATGCCTTACGCTCCTTATGCTCTGGAGATCACAGCCCCAGGCTTTAAACCAAAACAGATCTCCGGCACAGAGATTCTCCCGGACTCTCTTGCCATTCAGCCGGTGGCCTTAGAGCCTGAGGGGGACCCAGAGCCACTTCCAGACCCTGTAGTCATCCCGGAACATACCTTATATGGTAATTATCCTCCAAAAATCGCAGAAACTGAGGTAAAGCCAGTCCATGAATCCGGCGAAATCGTCTTAAGCCGGGTGGTGGTTCCCCAGACCATTGTTGTCCACGATGGAGTCCCCTCTGACCGCTCCGCCAAAGATTATTACGTTCCTTATCGTGATTATATCAAAAATGTAGCCTCCAGCGAGATCTACGCCACCTGGCCTCAGGCTTCTATCACTGCCAATGTGTTAGCCATCATGTCTTTCACCCTGAACCGGGTCTACACCGAATGGTACCGGAACCAGGGATATGATTTCACCATCACTTCTTCCACTGCCTTTGACCACAAATGGATCTATGGACGGAATATTTTTGAGAGCATTTCTCTGACCGTGGATGAAATCTTTGATAATTATTTATCAAGACCGGATGTGAAACAGCCGATTTTAACCCAATACTGTGATGGGCGGCAGGTTAGCTGTCCAAACTGGATGACACAATGGGGTTCCTGCTCCCTGGGTGAGCGCGGTTACAGCCCCATTGAGATCCTGCGCCATTACTACGGCTCCAGCATCTACATCAACACTGCAGAGCAGATCTCCGGCATTCCTGCCTCCTGGCCAGGTTATGATCTGACTCTTGGTTCCTCTGGAGACAAAGTGCGGCAGCTGCAGGAGCAGTTGGATGCCATCGCTTCTGTCTACACTGCAATCCCAAGAGTCGCCGCTGATGGCTTCTACGGTCCTGCAACTGCCGCCGCCGTGTCAGAATTCCAGTCCATTTTCGGGTTGCCCCAGACAGGTGTGGTGGATTTCCGCACCTGGTATAAGATTTCCCACATTTATGTGGGGATTACAAGGATCGCGGAGTTGACATAATATTCTTGTTATAACACCGCTGCCTTCTTCACCATCACCGTACTATACCCATACTCCCGCAGTTTCTTCTCCATGGCCACCGCATGATCCAGATTCAGGAATGCGCCGACCCGCACCTTATAAAGCCCATCCTCGTACACTAAAAATGCCGGGAATCCCTGGGATTTTAACTGGATCAGCTGTTGGGTAGCCAGTTCCTGATTCCGGTAAGCGCCTGTCTGGATCTGATAATATTCCGGCTTCATGGCCTCCTCTTCCTCCAGGGCCTTCTGGATTCCATCGGCAATAGCCTGGGCAATGGCGGTGAAATTCTGGTCAAACAGCCGGTTATCTGCCTCATTGTCAATAAACCCAGCTTCCACTAATACGGCTGGCATCCGGGTCCTTTTCAGCACTACCAGCCCCGGTCTCTCGATCACGCCCAGATCCGCAAATCCGGCTCCCTTTAATTCTTCATTGATATTTCTCGCCAGCACTGCCGCTGCCCCTGTATTTTCATACACCAGGCTCTCGATTCCTGAAGCCGTCCCAGGCACCGGCATAGCGTTCCGGTGAAATGAAACAAAAAAATCCGCATCCGAGCGATTGGCCATCTCCGCCTTCTCAAAAGGCGTCTGATACACATCGCTGGTGCGGGTGTAAATTACGGGAATCCCTTTCTGTTCCAGTATATTTCCAACAGCAAGAGCCAGATTTAAATTGTCATTTTTCTCCTGACGTCCATAATATGATGCGCCAGGGTCCCAGCCTCCGTGACCGGCATCCAGCATAACCACATAAGACATAACATACCTCGTTTTGTTTTCTCTTATTATCCTATGCGGATGCCGCCACTTAGGCTACTTTTACGCCATTCTCCGGTAGTCCTGTTTCCAGGCTTCCACCTGTCTGGCGGCTTCTTTCATTCTCGTTTCCGGGTCACCGGCAAAAAGCTGCTCCAGTTCCCTTAGCTTCTCACAGTTTTCTGCTTCTTTTTCCTTTTCTTTGATCTCCTGGTCCCATATTTCCCGTTTTTCAGGTGTCACCAGAGCCTCATAACGATCCTTCAACCGGCTTCCGGGATTTAAGCAGGTAATCTGATACATGGATTCCAGGATCTTTTCCTGCTTCAGCCGCAGAAACGCCTTCTCAAAGGCATCCATGGCTTTGCCAAACTGAAAGATCCTGGTATAACAGACAGCCAGGTTGTTCCAGACCCGTCCCAAAAATTTGTCATCACATTTCATATGATCGGACATCTCCAGGATCTTCTGGTAAATATCAATGGCCTTTCCGTATTGCCGGAATCCGAACAGACAGTCGCCCTTTTTCTTCTCATATTCCAGTGTAGGCAATTTTCGTAAGCTGACCAACTGCTGGCGGAAACGACTGATCTCTAAGCTGCTGTAATAGTCACAGTCCTGCATAAACATGATCAGGGCATCGTCCGGATTCTCGCCGCTGCGGATCCATTTCTCCATCCGGCCTGCGGTAGCTCCCATGCCTAACTCTTCCCGGATAAAATCCATCAGATCCTGTCCCATCAGATCATCGATCAATAACAATGGATGATGGTAAAAAGCATAGCAAAGCTCCTGTGACGATCCCACGCGGATTCCCAGACTCTCAATGAAAAATGGATGGGAAACCCGCTCTCTCCTGCATAAAATCACACTCATAACGTAACCTCTTGACGGATGGAAACACCGGTTGACGGGTAAAACTCTCCAAAGCCCTTATCCTTCACTACAACTACCATGGTGCGTTCATCTAAAAATCCAATCTGCACAGCCACCCGGACGCTCTTATCATCCCGTACCGGAAATCCCTCCAGCTCTAATTTCACCGTTCTTCTCTTCCGTACATCCTGCGGAAGAATGGAAAACTCAATATAATTCTGATCTTCCAGGATCAGTTCCACTTCACTTCTGGAATCATACCAGCTATCTCCTGCTGCCGCTAAAACCAGCTGTTTTTCTTTATCCTGATGCTGCACCTTTACCGCCACAGTGGTATTCAACCGGCCGTCACAGATCATGGTGTACGGATAAGCAGTCTTATCCCTGGTCAGATCCACTGCCTTGCAGGCCGCGCCCTGGGCAAATAGAACCGTCTCCACAAAGACTCTCCGGCGGTTACACAGCATCTTCATGAACTCGCCAGCCCACTGCTGGGTCTCAAAACCTTTGCCCGTTAAAAATACGGAAGAAAACAGCTTCTTCTCTAAAAGCCGCTCTCCACAGCTGCATAAGATCTTATCCGCCAGCTTTACGCCCTGCGGTGCGGACAAAATATCCAGGGCAAAGCCTTCTTCTAACTTCTCCCGCTCCGCCACAGCCGTCACCTGGCCCATATTTTTCTGTACTTTCATCTCATAATAGCACAGACATTTCTCGGAAAGATCAAATAATCCCACATGGTTGCTCCACACATCCCTGGTCTGGCTCAGCACAAAATACATGAACGCCTCTGTGTGGCTGATCACATGAACATGAGCTCTTGGAATCTTTAACTGGTCTGCGCAATACATCAGACCGTCCATCAGCCGTGCCTTCATCTTCGGGACTGTAATCACCAGTTCTTTTACCATAGAACCGTCTACCGTCTTTCCTTCTTCCAATGGCAGCGAAAACACCTGTTCCAAAAAACATTTTAACAGATCCACTGCCCGGTACTTCACCCCATAGATCGTGTCAGATCCGTCCTGCAGTACCAGCCGGATCAATTTATCCGTCACGGATCCCTCTCCAGCCAGAGCTGTGGCATAAGCTGTTTCCCCGATCAGCCATCCGCCGTCCTTCTGTCTGCAGACTGCCGTTGGAAGGGTCCAGTTTTCTTCCCGCCCCCAACAGCTCAGTTGTGTGTATCCATCACACAAATCCAATCCTAATATCAGTCCATCCATCGATGTTCCCCTCGTTTACTACTTCTCTATATCAACTCAAACACATGTTCAATGACAGCAGTTTTTTTCACATATGTTTCCATGGCCCTTTTTAGTCCCTCTTCTTCTTTCAGGTTTAAGCACATGGACATTTCATTAAGCAGATGAAACCTGCTCTCTTTTTCTTCTTCCACCTGTCGGTTTCCTCTGACAGTCCCTTCTGTTACCAGAACCTTCTGTTCGCCTTTCAGCTCATAGACCCGGTATTCCAGCTTTTCACCATCAAACAACACCTTCTGGCGGACAAAAATCCCCTGGTACACCCGTTTCATGCTGTCCCCGTGGAATTCCTTCTCCTGCGGCAGGATCCGGATCTGAAGATCCACTCTGGAATCCTTCTGTCCCACATACTGGATCATGGCTTTGTCCATAATATCCTCAGGAATCCGCACATGGCGGCCCAGATCCTTAAAATACGGGAATACCATACCGTCTGCCAGCAGAATATCCACGATTTTCTGGCACAGAGTCCTTCTCTCTCCCTCTAACCGCTCCAGTCCGGCATAATACCGGCTCAAGGCCAGCAGATAAATGGTAGACAGTTTCTCCTTCTCCGCGGTACGGTAAACCATACTCTCTAAATACCGGAATACTTCATCATCCGCAGGAACATCATATAAGAAATACTGGGCGCTTTTCAGGGTAAAATATGCCTTTACCAACAGATCGCTGGTCTTTTTCCGCTTCATATACAGAGAAAATACCCGGTCGATCTGGTCTGTCTTTCCAGAGAACATCATCTGCGCCAGAAGACGTTCTTCCATATCATAAGTTTCCACTCTGGACCCCACGGCTTTTGCCAGGATCTGGTACATCTGCCTGGAAGTTCCATTGTAATGCTCACACAGGTAATCTAACACTACCCGGTCTGTATATCCCTTTTTAAATGCCAGAAATCCCCAGTTCAGCAGCTGGTCATCCTGGTCATACATCTGTTCTAAGATCATGCGGCTGCAGATCCGCAGGTAATTCTCCGGCTCGATCTTGCAGTAATACCGCTTTAGCAGACCATAAGCCTCTTTCATATAACTGCGGCTGATCATGGCGTCGCAGAGTTCCTTCCTCTGATCCACATTCAACAGCTCCGGATCAATATCCAGCAGAAAACGCAGCGGCTCTTCTTCCTTCTCGCTTCCCGCCTGTCTGGTACAGTAATCAATGATCCGTCCAGTCAACAGTTCCTTATATAATGGGTGGATCTCTAAACGCATCATGGTCCGTTCCATGATCAGGATTTCTTTTTCATCTGGAAATGATCGTTTCGCCGCTTCCCTGCAGGCCTCTAACAGAAGCATCCCATGTTCCGGGTACACTTCAAAGCACCGTTTTTCCAGCTCCGGCCGGTTCAGAACCGGGGTACTGGTGTAAGAAATATCTCCGTACCGGTTGCCATATTCATCCTGAAACAGAATACAGCTCTGCCCGGAATACAGAGGCACATAAGCCACTCCATCCACCATCAGGAAACAATGCTCTTCCATCAGCTCTTCATAACGGACCACCACCTGGCGCATCCGTTTCTCTCCCGTCTCGATCCGACAGGACTTTAAAATCGATGGCAGCACCTTCGCAATCGCCACATCGACCATATCTTCATAGATCACCGCATCATAGATTCTTGATAAAGGCCGGCTGATCCGCCCCTTCAAGATCTGTTCTGTACTGAAACGGCTGATCTCCTTCTGGTATTCCCGGTAAAGCGGGTCTTCCCGGTCCATATAAGTCACCAGATTCGCGTATAACACTGCCCTGGTATCCTCGTCCAGTACCGTCTGATAAGAAAAATACAGAAGCACTTCCTTCGGAAGCAGCTTTCCATAATCTTCTGAAAGAGAATACAGGAAGTATTCATAAAGCTTCGTCAGGCTTAACTGCTCTCCCAGTGCCTTTTCATACCAGACAAAATCTTCCTTCGTCCGACAGTCACTGCGGATCATCAGGCTGCAGATTGCTTCCAGGATCTCTGTTCTCGGATACTGGCTGTAAAGCTGCTTCAGCAGACGCAGAGCCAGCTCCTGTTCCCTTTTCCCTGCTGCCGCCAGCTTCGCAGCCTTCACTGCCAGTTCTTCACTGACAGCGGATTTACGGATGCCGTAATTTAACACCTGCAGTTCAAAAGCCCCTGCTCCGTAGAGATACTGGGGCGATCCATCCCACAGATTCAAAGCCTGCTGATATAGAAATGGGCTTCTGCAGCCTTCACTGTATAACACCTTCATGCGGGTCAGCATTTCCCCCGGATTTTCTACCCAGACCTCTTCCCAGCATCTGCCGTACAGCACAAACATCAGATAATCGGCGCTGCCTTCTTCCACATACTTGCTGATCAGCCGTTTTAAGGATTCTTCCCTCTCTCGGTCCGGCTGAAGCTTTAACAATACATACTGGAACAGACAGTAATAAGATGGATAACGGCCCCTCTGTTCCAGGATCTGCTCTTTGCACTCTTTCAGGCAAGCCATCGCTTCTTCCCTGCGCCCGGTCAGCTCATAAAGCTCCGCTCCTGCCAGGGAAAGCTCCATAGATGGACCATATACCAGACGTACCTGGTCCAACTCCTCTAACATGCGGCGTTTCAGGGAACGCCTTTCGCCTTTCTTTTCCCCGCACAGACTCTCGTAATCCAGACGCAGTTTAAAATACCCGGCTAATACCTCCAGTCCGGATGCGTGTTTTTTCTCTTCTTCCCTGCGCGCCGCTAAAATGGACGAAGCCTCGGCTTCCACCACCAGCTGCTCATAAGCGCTCTCAAAGATCAGACGTCCAAAATTTCGTCCTCCATGAAGCCCATCCGGGCTGATCCGGTAGGAAAAATGACAGATATCATCCTCAAAATCTTCCGGAGCAATGGTCTTTTTCATGGTCTGGATAAAATTTCCTTCGATCCGCACCGCAATCGGCAGATATCCCCAGCCATGTTTCCGGATCACCACCTGATCTTCCACCACGCCGTCTAAAGCCTGATATTCCCGGCTTCGGGAACCCTCTAACTCCAGCCGCACCGGCTCCTTCTGATCCATAGCGATCAAAAACTGCTCCAGCTGTCCATAGCGGTCACCATGTCCGATCAGGCTGTCATACACTGCCCGTATATGCAGATCCTGCATAAATGGAACCCTTGTAAAATCCCGATATTCAAAAATCCGCATGGCCATGTCAAAATCTTCTCTGGCCATATCGCCAAAATCACTGACCTTTTTCAAACGGTCCAGTGTTTTGCCAGAGGCGCTGTTCTGGACACGAAAAGAATAAGGAATCTCCTTTTCTCCACCGTTGGTTACCAGATAAAAAGATCCCTCAATTTGATCACCATATTCTAATTTATTTCCATCAATCTCATAGGTAATGCGGTTACGAAACCCCCCAAAGGATCCCGTAATCGCCCGGACTCTTAAATTTGACGAATAAACCAGTCCCTTGATGTGAAGACCATTCCCGCTGGTAACAAAAAAGTCCTTTCTTGTCACTTCATCTGCAGGAATCTCCTCTTCCATCCGCTCTGGCCAAATCGTCAATGCCGGAGTTTCCATGTCGATAATTCCTTTTGCCAGTCGGTTTATCCGCTCTCTCATGTTTCTCTCACTCACTTCATTGGTCACTTATTAGGTATATTCTAACACATTTTCCCTTGATTTACTATCCTAAAATTGGTATGATAAGAGAAAGATTGTAAATGGAGCGTAAAGATGTTGTCAGAACCCAAAACTTTATACAAACTCATGAATTTATATATGTTAAAGCAGGTGAATTTTCCCCTGACCAACTCCCAGTTGACAGATTTCTTCCTGCAGCACGAATATACTTCCTATTTCGCCCTGCAGCAGGTGTTAAATGAACTGTTGGAAGCTGGTCTGATCCGGGTACATACCAATCATAACATGAGCCGGTATGAGATCACCAAAGAGGGCGAAGACACATTAGAATTTTTTGGTAAGAATATTTCTCCGGCCATTATCGATGATATGGATCAGTACTTAAAAGAGAACCGGTTCCGTATCCGCAACGAGGCCGGTATTATTTCCGATTTTTACAAATCCACCAACCAGGATTATATCGTTCACTGTGAGGTGCGGGAAGGCAAGACGGTTCTCCTGGATTTAAGCATCTCCGTTCCAGACCGTGATCAGGCAGAGTCCATGTGCAGCCAGTGGGAAAAGAAAAACCAGGAAATTTACGCTTATGTGATGAAAACCCTGATGAGTGATTCATAGACCGAACAGTTACGATTGAATAATTACGGAGGAACACCATATGGAAACCATCAAAAGCTGGTATCACCGGATCGATGTCCAGGTCGATCGCCTGATCCGTCAATACAAACGAAAAAAGTTCTTATTGAAAGCAAAGGTATTTCTGTTGTTCGTCCTTCCGGTTCTGATCCTGCTGATCGGCGTCAAAGCAGCCAAAACCTGGATGCGGATCAAGGTCTGCGGCATTGCCACAGCATCCCCATCCCCGAAGCTTCTTCCGGTTCATCAGGAGACCGTGCCAAACCAGTATGTGACACCAGAACCTGTTGGAAAACCAGTAGCTGAAGATGCCCGAACGAAATAGAATCCTGTTCGCAGGATTCTCCGTCTGCAGCGGGTCGCTTTAGCGACACTCTTCCACTCCGCCGCAGTATGATCCCGCGGAGCGTTTTTTTTGTGTCATAGGGCGAAGTTTCCTATGACATGAAAAATGAGTGATGTCTGCCATCCTGGTAGATTCATCACTCATTTCTTGTTCAGCGCAGCAAGTGTACAGACCTGCTGAACCATCACAGCACCTCTCACTTTCTGCTTGTACTTGTAGTATTTGTGGTATTTGTAGAATCTGCGTTTCTTGCAGAGTTCGTGGTTCTTGTTGTGCTCGTAGTTTTTCTACTTCCTTCCATACTTCCCGGTCCGACACTGCCTTTCACAGTTCCATTTCCCTCTTCATCAAACCGGTAACGCTCGCCCTCAATGATCACGGAACGATTTTTTACCATGGCATAGTTTTCAAAGTAGTACTCTGTCCCATTGATCTCTCTCCAGCCATCTGCTAAAAAAGCATCTTCATAATTCTCAAAGGAAAATTCAATGCAGACACTTCCTTTAATTCCATTTACCTTGCCCTTGTTTGTGCACCTCCACATGGTGCGGTTCTGGAAATTGTTGGACATGCCCTGGCGGTTGTACCAGACATCATAAGGAACCTTTTTGGCATTGATCTGCTTTGTCAGGCTCTCATAATCTCCAAACACCACGACACGATAGCCTGCGCCTTCGATCTCCTCGCAGAAGGTTCTCACCAGCTCTGTCTGTTGTTCTCTGGTCAGCTTTTTCTCCAGTTCACCAGCTGCATCCAGATCATAACTGATAGGATAGGAAACCTTGTAGTCTTTGACGATATCCAGCACATACTGAGCTTCTTTTTTCACTTCCTGTACGGTTGTGGCATTGCTGTAAAAGCAGACCCCGGTCTTGATTCCGGCTTCGTCTGCGTCCTTCATATTCTGATCAAAATATGGATCTTTATCTTCATAATATCCCAGACGTACCATGGCGAAGGAAATCTCATCGTCCGCCACCTGCTTCCAGTCAATTTCGCCTTTCAGATTCTGATATTTGGATACGGTGATCCCTTTTTCCACTGCGTCCTCGATTACGGTTTTTCCATCCGCGGAAATCCACTTGCCATTGATATTGCTCCATGGCGTAAATGCAAAGCTCTCCGTTGCAGCACCCAGGGAAACCAATGCAGCCATCAGTAACGCAGTCACTTTCTCTCTCGTCTTGATCCTCATCATTCCTCTTTCCGAAAACGGCGGATCTCCTCTGCCAAAAGTTTTGTATTCTGGATCATAGAATCAAACACGCCGTAATGATACAGATTTAATATAAACATCCCAATGGGGACTGCCAGGATCATTCCTGATATTCCTTTTATTTTAAACCCTAAATACAAAAAAATCAATGATAAAAGCGGAGGCAGTCCGATGGAGTCTCCCACGATCTTCGGCTGCACCACCTGTCTCACTGCCTGGGTCAGCACATAGATCACTACCAGTCCGATGGCAAATGTCCACTCACCTGACAGGAGTTTTATCAGCGCCCAGGGGAAAAGCACGGTTCCTGTCCCAAAAACCGGAAGAAAATCCAGCAACGCGATCAAAAGCGCAAACAGGATTCCATATCTGACTCCTAAAATCACCAGACCCACCGCCAGAATGACTGCCACTACGAACATGATTTTAAATTGTGCCAGAAAATAACCGCCGATCAGGGTTTTGATATCTTTTTTCAAAAACTCGACGTAGTTTTGCATTCCCTTCGGCAGATGCTTCTTCCCCCATGCCATGATCTTATCCCGCTCAATAATAAAAAAATACGAGGATAAGATCACCACCACAGAGTAGACCAGCGCCGCCGGGATTCCTTTGGCCACATTGCCTGCCACTGTAACAGTCGGTGTCGCTAACTTTTCTACCAGACTTCCAGCCAAAGCGCCAAGATTGGAATTGGTGCGGTTAACCGCCTCCTGAACTGCCGTTGGCATCCTCTCCAGGATCACAGAAAAACCGGCAAAGGCCCCCTGCAGCTCTGTTTTCCATGCCTCATATAGCTGTGGCAGCTCCCGGCAGAACATCATGACACCCAGGATCAGTCTGGAAACCAGGAAATAGAGCAGCCAGATCACTCCTGCCAGAACCACTATCACGATCACCGCAGAACTATGCTTCCGCACCAGCTTCAGTCTTTTTTCCAAAAATTTTACCAGTGGATTGCAGATCAGGGCAATACACCAGCCTACTACAAATGGCATAAAAAATCTCAAAAGCCATGGTCCCAGGGTACAGACCAGCACAATCGTACCTGCCGGGATCAGAATGTTCAATATAATGCGGAAAATCCGCTTTCCATCTTCCATAAGGTTCACCAGCTTTCTATCGAAAGACCTTCACCCTGCTTTTTCAATTCCCCTCAACCAAAATGCCTACACCAGGCCGTACTCTTCTGCCACTTTCTTGAAGGCCGGAAGCGAGCGCTCAATTTGCTCATAAGAAACGCAGTAAGCGATCCGGACATAACCAGGGCATGCAAAGGAACTGCCCGGAACAACCAGAATGTTGTATTTCTTACATACCTCGCAGAATTCTTTCTCATTCTCTACCGGAGATTTCATAAACAGGTAAAATGCGCCCTGGGGCTTGATACAGGAAAATCCGTACTCACAGAGGGAAGAATACAAAAGATTCCGGTTCCGGTCATAAGCCTCTAAATTCACCTTCTCATGAAGACAACGCTTGATGACCCTCTGCATCAGGGACGGAGCGTTAACACAGCCCAGAACACGGTTGGCAATGCTTGCTGCCGTAAATACCTCTTTGCTGTCAGTCAGCTCATCCGGGATCACCAGATATCCGATCCGCTCTCCCGGAAGAGACAGGCTCTTGCTGAAAGAATACCCGATCACCGTGTTTGCATAAAATTTTGTCACAAATGGGACCTCTACCCCATCATATGCCAGTTCCCGATAAGGCTCATCCGAGATCAGAACGATGCTGGTTCCAAATTCCTTCTGTTTTTTCTCCAGGATATCGGATATGTTTTCCAGAGTTTCTCTGGAATATACCACACCGGATGGATTATTTGGCGTATTGATGATCACCGCCTTTGTCTTTTCGTTGATCTTCTCCTCAAATTCCTTTAAGTTTGGCTGGAAAGTCTCCGTATTCGGAGAGATTACCACCAGCTCTCCATCATAATTGCGTACATATCCACCATATTCCAGGAAATACGGTGCAAAGGTGATCACCTGGTCACCAGGATTTAAGAGCGTCTTTAAAATCACATTCAGTCCACTGGCTGCACCTACGGTCATCAAGATATTACCGGCAGTAAAAGAAGTGCCGAATCTCTCATTCAGTGACTGAGCCACAGTCTCCCGTACATCCTCATATCCGGCATTGCTCATGTAACCATGGACCATGTTGGAATCTTCTTCCGTGATCACATCCATGATGGCCTGATTTACCGCCTCCGGCGCTGGAACATTCGGATTACCAAGACTGAAATCAAAAACCTTGTCTCTTCCATAAATCTTAGCTAAACGGTTGCCTTCCTCAAACATGGTACGGATCGCAGAATTATTCATTACTAACGGTTTCATTCTCTCAGATATCATCTTTATCCACTCCTCTATGTTATCCCATACGCCATTTCTTATCCGCCCTGCAAAAACAGCTTGGTTTAAGACTAACGCCCAGGAAGTATACTCACATTTTTTTGATTCCGTTAACGCCTGCTAACAGAACAATAAAACGTTAAAACTGCTGTCACCAGAAAATAAAACCAGGTGGTCGGATTGCTGAACCAGGTGGTAAAAAAAGATAGCATCATATAAATAGCCATCTGCCCATAGAACAGATACCCCATGGGATTTTTCATCTCACGCAGCTTTTCCACAAGGAAAAAGCACACTGCCCCAAGAATACAGGCAAATACCACTACTCCGATGATACCGAAATCATAATAGGCATCATAGATCAGGGTCACCGTAGTCAGTTCCGTCTTATCCACATAGATCGGAAAGCTGACCAGATACGGACAGAGAAATTTCAGTCCTGTCAGAGCCCATACCGGAAACAGCATCCGAATTCCCCAGGTATGCGCAGGCAGAGCCTTTACCAGACAGTCGAAATTCTCATAATTATTGGCAATATAAATATATGGCTGAGAGACAAAGATCGGCATACGGCTGTTCTTCATCTCGAATATTCCATTTAAATAAGTCACATCATGGCTTCTGGCAACTGTCAGAAGCACATAGCATGGGATCAGCGCCACCACTGCCGCCACAAACAGCCAGGGAGACACGTTCTTCTGGCTGGCGCAGAACGTAAATACCGCCAGGATCACCGCAAATACCAGTTGGAACCGGGACACACACAGGATCGGAATGGCAATGGAAACCAGGGTGCAAAGCACGATCAGTCCATTTTTCCTGCCGCTTCGGCTGCCTCCCTGTTCAAAATACAGTACCGTCATAGCCGGTATCAGCACACAGGACACCGTCACATAATGAAGTCCTGTCATATGAAATGCGGAATAGGCGTGGGGAACGCCACGAACCAGGAACGGGATAAATCCCAGCACTGCCGCCTCTGTCACAAAGGCTGCTGCTGAAATAACCGTCAGCCCTACAATACAGAAAAAAAGAGGACGCACGGTACTTCTCTGCCTGTATCTGTTCATGGTGAACCGCTCATTTCCTCCCATCAACCGGTCTAAGACCTCGAATGTGACCCAAAAGCCCACAAGGGCAAGGAAAAAACAGATCCAGGTCTGAAGCGCCCAGTCCGTCTGCAGTCTTGAAAGCTTCAGACAGGCAGCCCCCTGACCTCCGACCCAGAAGTAGGAAAACAGTCCCCGCAAATGGATCAGATTCCCGGATCTACGGTAATCATAAGCATATAGATATCCGGCCGCCAGGAAAAGCGCCGCTCCAGACAGATAATACAGTCCGAAGCGGGCAAATATCCAGCTGGCCGCATAACAGATCAGATAAACTATCATACGTCCTATCCTTTATTGATATAACAGATTCCACCATTCTCCGGCAGAACCGTTATCATTTTATAACTTGAATTTACTGATTGATGAAGTCCCTCATGAAATTCTCAATCTCTTTTGCGCTGACAAAACTCATAGCCTTATCAGCAACTGCCTGAAGCTCTGCCTCACTGTATCCGGTGATCATCTTTCTTGCTTTTAAGATGGCGGATGAACTCATGCTGAACTCATTTAAGCCAAATGCCAGCAGAAGCGGGATCATCATCGGATCACTTGCTGCCTCGCCGCACATACCAACCATAATGCCTGCCTCACGGCCACACTTGATGATGTTGCGGATACTTCTTAATACTGCAGGGTTGAAGGTGGAATACAGATAAGATACCTTCTCATTGCCACGGTCAACGGACATGGTGTACTGGGTCAGATCGTTGGTTCCGATACTGAAGAAGTCAACCTCTTTGGCAAATACATCTGCCATCAGAGATGCAGCCGCAGTCTCTACCATGATACCAACCTTGATCTCTTTGTTGTAAGCGATACCCTTCTCGTCCAGTTCCTTCTTGATCTCCTCGATCAGTGCCTTTGCCTCACGGATCTCCTCGATGCAGGTTACCATCGGGATCATGATCTTGATCTGACCAAATGCGCTGGCACGAAGCAATGCGCGCAGCTGCGGACGATACACATCATCCTTGCGGTCCAGACAGAAACGGATGGCACGATAGCCTAAAAATGGGTTCTCGTCCTTCTGTAAGCCCATGTATGGGATCTCTTTATCACCACCGATATCCAGAGTACGGATGATCACCGGTCTGCCATTCAGGGCAATGGCTACTTTCTTATATGCCTCAAACTGTTCTTCCTCAGTCGGCATTGCAGTACGATCCATGAATAAAAACTCGGTACGGAACAGGCCAACGCCCTCACCGTCATACTGAAGTACCTTCTCTACATCATCCGGATTGCCAATATTGGCAACCAGCTCGATCTCCACGCCGTCCCTGGTTACGGTTGGTTTTCCGATATACTGCTCCAATTCCTTCTTTTCTTTCAGGAACTGGTCTCTCTTTGCGGTGTACTCTGCTTTTTCCTCTTCAGAAGGAGCTACCAGAACTACGCCTTCACTTCCGTCAACGATCATCTCAGCACCATCCTCAACCTGTCCCAGAATACCAGGAACAGCAACAACTGCCGGAATCTCCAGGGCACGTGCCAGAATTGCGCTGTGGGAGGTTCTTCCGCCCATCTCAGTTACGATACCTGCAACATTTGCCGGATTGATCCCTGCGGTCATAGATGGTGTCAAGTCTTTTGCTACGATCACGCTGCCTTCCGGAAGCGCTGCAATATCAACAGGCTTTACTCCCTGCAGAACCTGCTGGAGTCTTACCTTAATATCTCTCATATCTGTGGCTCTCTGCTGCATCAGCTCGTCATCCATGGATGCGAACATATCTGCGTACATCGTGCAGACAGTCTCAATAGCGAATTCACTGCATACATTATCTCCAGTGATCGCATTCTCGATCTCATTGGTCAGCATCGGATCATTTAACAGCATCAGGTGTCCCTGCATGATCTCTGCCTCTTTCTCTCCTACTCTTGTTGCCAGATCTGCCGCCAACGTCTCCGTCTGCGCAATCGTCTCAGCCAGCGCTCCCTTAAAACGCTCTACCTCAGCTGCTCCATCGATGACCTTCTCCGGACGGATCACCAGCTCGCTTTCTTTGATGATGGCTGCTTTACCAATGCCAATTCCTGCGGATGCATTTGTTCCCTTAAACATAATGCTTTTTCCTCCTTACATAAGATAAATGAACTTGGTACTACTCTCCCAGGCCGTCTGAAACGACCTTGATCATGGAATCCAGGGCCTCTTTTTCATCTTCTCCCTCACAGATGAATGTAATCTCATCTCCACATTTCACGCAGGCTCCCAGCACGCTCAGCACGCTTTTTGCATTAGCGGTGGTATCCCGCACCTGAAAATGGATCCTTGATTTAAATTGAATTGCTTTATTGCAAAGAACCCCGGCGGGTCTTAAATGAAGACCCGTCAGATTCCTGATCTCTACTTTGGCTTTTACCATATGCTGTCCTCTCAATCTTCTGATTTGCCTTTTTACAATTCCGTATTTTTACTGCTCATTTCTGCCTTCTGCCTGTGTTTCTCCTGAAGACTCTGTATGATCAGCACTATCTGCCATTTTATCCACCACATGAACCGTGATCGGATCATATTTCACCAGCTCATAACCATCATCCAGCTGAATATCAAATCCAGCCTGATGATCACCTGGTCCTAATTCCGTGACATCCAGACTCAGCTCAATGTCATTCTCCTGCAGACGGTCCAGATCCTCTTCCAGCCCCTGGATCTCCAGCATCACATGATCTGCATCAAAGGAATAGGAATAATTTTCCCGTTCTCCCTCAAATTTCACATGCAGGACATTATAAGAAATCGTCCGTTTCTTCAGCTGCTCCACTTTTAACGTTACATGAACCACTGAGTCTGCCTCACCTGCAATGGTGATATTATCAGGAAGCAGTTCCTTCAGATCGACATCAACCTGCACATCGGAAGTAGCTCCATCAATGCTTAAGTATTCTTTCGGAATCGTCAGCGTACTCATGGATGCCAGCGCAGATTTTAATCCTTCCACATCAACGCTCTTCTTGCTGCACTCCACACCGGTAAACCGATATCCATCTGCTACTTTTCCATCCACCTCGAAATCCAGTGCCAGATTCTTCACCTTCAGAACCGTCATCGAATAATTCACTTCTGTCAGATTCAGCTCTGCCTGTTCTCCGGCCAGATTTAACTTATTACCGTTGGCATCATAGAAATAAACCGGAGTTGTTCCTTCCATATCGGAATTTGCACCTTCCACATTCAATTCTACACCAACGGAGCTGATCTGTCCAATGACAGACTCTGCACCTGTTACATAGACATATTCTGGATTTAAAGCCACATCACCAGTTACATATCCCTCTTCTTCCTGTCCAATGGTATTCACTGTCAGATAGAATCGTTTCTTCTGCAGCGGTTCCGTCTGTACGCGGACAACTCCTGGTTTTGCTACCGGAGTTCCCTCGATCATGGCTTTTACATTCCGGTTGTTGATCTCAATTTTTACTGGAACCGATCCGGTCACATCATACATCTCCGCCAGATCCGCGTAAACATAAAAATCACTGGCTGAAATCCGATACCGGTCTCTGATCCGGACTTCATAGCTGATGGTCACAGTCTTTTTGCCTATGATCTCGTAGGTCAGGTTAGACTTCTCTAACACATCCGCATTGATCATATCTACCGTCACCTCCTGGCTGTCGGTAACCAGAGGGTTGGATACATTGACCATGATCAGCCACATAAATACCGCGATCACTACCGCCAGGATCTTCAGTCCCAGATTATTTGTCAGCCTTTCTTTCATCCTTCAGCCTTCCCTTCCAAATTCTGAACCTGTTGCCCTGCTCCTCCGAAGCGGCATCTCTGGATAACGCCTTGTTTAAAGCATCCGCATCCACAATCTTTGTCAGCTTTCCATTCTCCGCCAGAGAGATCCTTCCGGTCTCCTCAGATACCACGATAGTCAGACTGTCGGTCACCTCGCTGACGCCTACAGCCGCCCGGTGTCTGGTTCCTAAGTCTTTGCTGATACTGGTATTATCTGACAAAGGAAGATAGCAGGTAGCTGCCACCACACGGTTGCCGCGGATCACTACCGCACCGTCATGAAGAGGCGTATTGTGTTCAAAAATATTGATCAGAAGCTGGCTTGTCACCAGACCGTCAATCTCAATTCCCGTCCTCTCAATATCTTTTAAGGACACTTCCCGTTCAATTACCATCAGAGCGCCTGTTTTCGCTTTTCCCATTTCCACAGAAGCGCGGACTAATTCACTGATGGTTTTCTCTGTAAAAGCGCTGTCACTCGGACGATTCCCTTCAAAGGAAAAAATACCGGAAATCAGGTTCTTGCTTCCCAGCTGCTCCAGTGCTTTTCGCAATTCCGGCTGGAATATGATCACGATAGCTGTCGTAGCGATCAGCGCTGTCTTTTCCAGAATCCACAAAATTGTATATAATTTTAAGATCCATGCCATCACTGCAAATGCCAGGATCACCACAATTCCCTTTAACAGAGTCCATGCCCTGGTATTCTTGATCCATACCATGATCTCATAGATCACAAACGCAAGTATCACAATCTCCAATACATTGGTTTTGGTGATCTTCGGTACAAAAGAAATCCACGCATACAATGTACCCAGAAAATCTGACATGTCCTCACCTCCCTAATCTTCTATCTTCGTTTCATTTGTTTTCTTCTTTTACTGCCGGACGCCGTGTTTTGGTGCTGTTGATCTTCTGCACCTTCACATCTGGTGCGGCAATGTTCATCTTCGGAACCGCTTTTACATAATAATAGTAATCGTCATCTTCAAACTGTGTATATTCGGTTCGGGTGTAATCCACCGAAAAGATCATGAAATTGTAAATCCCCGCAATGGCCATGGAAACCAGCGTTCCGATCAGAAGCTGAAGGATCGGCACAGATACATCAAAAACAAAATCACCGATAAACACGACCGCCAGCTGAGCCACCGCACCTGCCACGATCGCAATGATCCAGGCATAATCCACAGACAAACGCCGGATCAGATAAACCACGATCACACTGACCAGGGATGCTGCGATCATCGCCAGCATCAGACGGTTAAACATCAGGCTCTTCATGATCTGCACATACTTCTGGGTGATATCCATGGATGCGTCATTCGTCAAAATCCCTGCATTCTGCTTTACATACAAAAGGGTATAATACACAAATGTTCCACAGCCCACCGGAACCACAGACACCGGTTTTCCGGAAAGTCCAACCAGAAGCGGAATGGCATATGGGATCTTGAAATGATAAAAAATCGGAGTCAGCAGCAGCAGACAACTGTCCCCAGGCTGAAATCCATAATACAAAATCGCGATGATCAGGAAACATACCGCCAGAATCAGGGTCAGTTCCAATGACACACTGCTCAAATGGGCAAGCACCACTGCTGCAGCCAGACATACGATCACTCCATATGGAAGGAACGCACACACTACTGCCAGACCCATCAGGATCACCGGACTGTTTAATTTTGCCATAAAGCCAATATTACCGCTGATCAAGGCAAAGGTCAGACATCCAATCAGAAACTTCACCGCCAGTGTCACATATATGCTGTATTTGCTGTAAAACTGTTTTAATTTTTCCTTTAACACCAAAAGCGCGATCATGGTCGGTTACCTCCTGCCCATTTCTTTCGTCCGGTTCTGAAACTCGTACCGCTTATCCAGACGTTTTAACTTCGATACATATACCTTCATTCCACGGACTCCATGCTCATAACGTCCTGCATAGACCACATACGCAATGATCAGATACAGCACCAGACCCAGAATATAGGCAGCTGCCGCCCAAAGCGCACCTCCCTTTATCTGCTCAAAATCCAATATGGAAAACAGGTCTTCTGCCCGGTACAACAATACGAGGGTACCTCCCAGAATCCAGCAGAACGTATAGCCGATCAGGGCTTTCAAGAGATTCTTTTCGATGTAGTCACTACGAAAATACTGTCTCACAGGAAAAAGATACTTTCCCTCTTTTTTCTCCAACATGGAAATACTGGTCATCAGCTTTATCTTGTCTTCATTCAGCATAAATACACTCCTTATGCACACTTAAAAGATCTCTGGCCTGGTTGTTTGGGGCACAAGGTCAAAAGTTTTCCTGCAGGCAAGCCCACGTCAACCTTCTGACTTTTTGACCCTGATATCATATCAATTTAGTATATCACAGTTTTGGCATACTGGCAATGGAAAGCCCGGCTGGAATTTTGTCGATCCTATTAAAAAATTATAAAAAAAGCCCAAGGTCCGAAAACCTCAGGCTTTGTTGTGACTATGCTATTAGAATGGCAGAAGACCAATGATCGCAGCGAAGATCATACAGATAATGGAGAAGCCCCATACATATCCGAAAGAACATTTGATATGGTCTTTGATATCCACATCTGCCAGACCGATACCAAGCAGTGTAGCAGGTACCATTGGGCTGATGAAGGTTGCGCAGTTACGGCAGACAACCATAGCGATTGCGATTGGGTAAGCTTCTACACCGAAGGAAGCGCCGATCGCGATCATAACTGGAAGCATACCATAGAAGTAGGAGTCAGTATCGAAGCACAGTGCTAACGGTACGGAAAGAACACCGATTACCAGTGGCAGATGCTGTCCTAAAGCTGCTGGCATAACCATGGAAATGATCTGTGCCATGTTGGTTACTACAGAAGTTTTTGCCATCTCGACACCTGGTTTTGCGATTGCTGCAGCGCCATTTGCGTTGAAGCCGTATACCAGGATACCCATCAGGACTGCTGCACCCATCAGAGTGGAGCACATCATCAGAGCTGGGCCTGCGTGACGGTTGATCATCTTCTTCTGAAGCTTGATTGGTGTGTAGTTTACTAACAGAGCTGCTGCAACGCCAAGCATGAATGGGAAGTAGCTCGGGAATTTGTCCCAAACCAACATAGCGATCACTGCGATGGTTAAGCAGATATTAAACACAAACAGCTTTGGTCTTGCATATTCATTTTCATCCTTCTGATGCTGTGCCTCTTCTGCTGCATCAACTGCGCCAGCTGCTTCAGCCAGCTTGCCATGAAGACCAGCGCCTCTTTTCTTCTCCTGAACACCTGCAAAAACAGCGTGTGCCAGACACAGAACAATACCAAAAACCTGAACCGGGATCAACTTGCCCCATAACTGTCCTGACTCAATACCAAGTACAGAAGCAGCTCTCATGGTAGGACCTGCCCATGGCATCAGGTTTAATACACCCATTGCCAGAACGGCAACTCTTAACAGAGTGCTTGGACGCATATGCATCTTCTTGTAAACAGGAAGCATTGCCGGAACAACGATCAGGAATGTGGAAGCGCCGCCTCCGTCCAGATGTCCGATCAGAGCGATGATCGCTGTCATAACGGTTACGCCGATGACATTGTCGCCTACAAACTTCATTAACTTGTTGATGATCACATCAAACATTCCGGCATCAGTCATGATACCGAAGAACAGTACGGAGAATACGAACAGCGCTGCTGTTGAACCTGTACTGCCGAAACCACCCTTGATCAGCTTACCGACCTCATCGATGCTGTAGTATCCACCAGCGATCAGGATCAGTGCAAGGATGGACGGGAAAATGATGAATGCCATACTTGGCATGGTTTTGCTCTTAAACAGGGTAACTACGATAGCTACGATGCAGAGAAAACCCAGAATACCTACTAATACTTCTGACATACTTTACCTCCAATATAAGATTGTATTGTATTTTCGTAACTATTTCGTACCTTCATAGTTACGTATTGTCAAACAAGAGGTCCCCACCCCTTAGTTTGTCTGCAGCTGCTTTTCTTTCACAGCTGCCTTGTATATTGACCCGGCGCTTCCCAATTCGCCCGGTAAATATCGTAAAACCGATCAGTCTTTAAACTCGTAATTCTTAATTTCTCTTACTACGTCCATGATGGTACCGTCACGGCCCTCGATGATACCAACGACTCTGTCACCGAACTGTACCGGATCAGGCTCGCCTACGATGGAGTAAGCCTTATCACGCAGCTCTTCGATGGTGCAGAATGGAAGCTTTACATCCTTCATGCACTCGATCAGATCCTGTCTCTTCGGGTTGATGGCAATACCGTAATCTGTGATGACAACGTCTACGCTGTCGCCAGGTGTGGTAACGGTAGTAACATTGGTACAGATTGCAGGAATACGTCCCTGTAACAGCGGAGCGATCACGATGGTACATTTTGCACCAGCTGCTGTGTCAGGATGTCCACCCTGAGCGCCAGTGATCATACCGTCAGAACCTACGACTACGTTACAGTTAAAGTTCACGTCAACCTCCAGAGCAGCTAAGATCACGAAGTCCAGCTTATTGACATAAGCGCCCTTGTTGAATGGGTTTGCGTACTCGGATGCAGAGATCTCGATGTGGTTTGGATTCTTCTTGATGGACTCGATCGCGCCCATATCAAAATCCTGTGTATCAACTAAAGTCTTTACCAGACCTTTCTCTAACAGGTTGCACATAGGAGTGGTGATACCGCCAAGGCCTAAGCCCATGTGGATTCCTCTCTCTTCCATGATCTTGCCCAGAGAAATGGTGGAAGCGATGGATGCGCCGCCGACACCAGTCTGATAAGAGAAGCCCTCTTTGAAGTATGGAGTATTGATTACAAACTGGGTACAGTAGTCAGCCATCATGATCTTACGAACATCTGTGGTTGGCTTTGCAGCGCCAGTTGCGATCTTAGCCGGATTGCCGATCTCGTCAACAACACATACATAATCTACGTGAACCATGGAAATGCTTGCCGGAACGTTCGGGAATGGTACTAAGCAGTCTGTGATCGCAACTACCTTGTCAGCATACTCAGCGTCTACCATTGCATAGGATAATACGCCGCAGTCGCTCTTTCCGCCGTTTGCTCTCATGTTGCCGTACTCATCACAGGTAGGTGCACCGATAAACGCGATATCGATATGTACCTCGCCGGACTCTACTGCACGTACACGTCCGCCGTGGGAACGCATGATCGCCAAGTCTCTTAATTTACCGGTAGAAATCGCCTCACCGATCTTGCCACGTACACCAGAAGACTGGATTCCTACGATGGTGCCGTCCTCGATATAAGGAACGATCGGATCATGAGCCTTTCCTAAGGAGCTTGCACAGATGGTAATGTCCTTGATACCCATGTTGTGGATCTCTTCCATTACCATGTTTACGATGTAATCTCCCTCGCGGAAATGATGATGGAAGGAAATGGTCATACCGTCTTTGATACCGCATTTTACTAATGCGTCATGGATATTCTCAACCATCTTGCTGCGTTTTGGATCACATACTGCGTGAACGGTTGGTGCAGCTTTTTTGTATTCATAATTATCGTAAGCATAGACGCCCTCAAATACCTTTTTGCCGGTTGCGTCAATTACTTCCTGTGGTATATCTCTTCCAACTGCATTAATCATCTTACAAATCCCCCTCATATACGCCAGATGCCTTGGCAAGTGCGATGGTTCTCTTTGCTCCGTCATAGAATGCAATATCGATCATCTTGCCATCAACGGTAAATACGCCGATACCCTGAGCTTTCTTTTCATCGATCTCACGAACCACTTTCTCAGCGAAAATGATTTCCTTCTGGGTTGGTGTGAAGACTTTATGTACGATGTCGATCTGTCTTGGGTTTACTAAGGATTTACCATCAAAGCCCATCATCTTGATCATCTGTACTTCTTTTTCAAATACATCCATTGCATCCAGATTCGTAAATACGGTATCCCAGCACTGTACACCAGCTGCTCTTGCTGCGATGATCATCTGCTGTCTTGCGCCCTGTAACTCAACGCCGGTACCTGTGATCACAGTCTGCAGATCCTTGGTGTAGTCACCACCGGAAAGTGCGATACCGATCAGACGGTCAGAAGACTTGCAGACCTCTAATGCGTTTAAGACACCCTTACAGGACTCCAGAGCTGCCATCAGCAGAGTAGAACCTTCTGGTCTGCCAAACTCTCTCTCAGCTGCCAGTACATGCTCTTCTACGGTATGTACATCCTGTGCACTCTCAGTTTTTGCGATACGGATGGTATCAGCGCCACCAGCTACACAGACACGGATATCTTCTTTCCAGTGTGGAGTGTCCAGACCATTGATACGGACAACCCGCTCAACGCCTCTGTAATCGATCTCCTGTAATGCATGATATAAGGAATATCTTGCTGCGTCTTTCTGGTTCTCAGCAACTGCGTCCTCAAGGTCTAACATGATGGAATCTGGCTTGTAGATATATGGATCCTTGATCAGACCTGGTTTCTGGCAGTTTAAAAACATCATGGAACGTCTTAATCTTTTCTTATTTGGATGGCTCATTATTTAATCACACCTCCCCATGGAAGATTCTCAGTCACATCATTAGAACGGTAAACTGCACACTCAACTCTTGCTTTTAAGGTACAGTCTAAAGCGCCCTTGTCTACAACGGTTACCTTTGCGTCAGTTACCTCCAGACGTTTTAAGGTTTCTAATACCGTTGCTTTGATCTGTCTGCCGAACTGATGAATGACACTGCTCTCGATGGTCAGTTCAACACTTCCGTTACCAGGCTCAACAGTTACCTGGGCATCGCTGGATTCCAGAGTGCCCGCCATAGCGGATTTCTTGATTTCCATGTCTCTTCCTCCTGAGATTTTAGATATATTGTTACTTTTTGTTCATATAAAATGAATTTTTCTCATTCATTTTTCTGAATTGCATTTTATCACGTACACAGGCATTAGACAAATACAAATACTCTTATATTTTGCATAATAAAAAACCTATAATGTCGAAGTTCTTTCATTGATTCAAACGGTGAATTGTGCTATGATAATTTCAATCCGAACGTCCGTGTGACCTGGAATCTCAAATATTCGATGGGGGTAACTATATGAACACGAAACATGCACAATATATGCTGACCGTCCTGCAGGAAGGCAGTATTACCAATGCAGCAAAAAAACTATATGTTTCACAGCCTTCCCTGAGCCAGATGATCAAACTGGTGGAAAACAATCTTGGGGCGCCGATTTTTAACCGTAACACAGACCCCATCACCCTCACGTTTGCCGGAGAAAAATATATCGAGGCAGCCAAGCAGATCTTAACCATCAACCAGAACTTAGCCCGCGAGATCCAGGAGATCAATGAGGAGGAGCATGGTACCATTCGTTTTGGAATCCCTGTCCAGAGAGCCATGCAGGTGATCCCGTATATGCTTCCAAAATTCAAAAAATTATATCCTCATGTGAATCTGGAGCTCTTCGAACATGGTTCTGCTACCACGGAGAATCTGGTTCTGGAAGGTGCTGTGGATCTTGGATGTATGACCACCTATCCCAAACATGACGAACTGAATTACATTTTAATAGAAGATGAAGAGCTGGTCCTGTTGACCAGTAAGAATTCTGATATTGCCAGACGGATTCCATCCGGAACCCAGATCGATATCCGTGAAGCCAAAAACGAAAAATTTGTCTGCAGCAAACACGGACACAGTGTCCGCAACACCCAGGATCGATTATTTACCACCTATGATATCCACCCGGATATCCTGCTGGAAACCATCAGTATTGAGGTAGGAAAACGCACCGCCATTGCCTGCGATGCGGTGATGATCTGCCCCATCAACTATATTGAAATGTCACCGGATATGTATGAATTTGCCAATGTCTATCCCATCAAGGGCATCGAAAACCGCAGAAGCTTCTACTTATGCCACCGGAAAGACCTGTATCTGACCAAATACATGCGTGACTTCATCAGTATTATGACAGCGGTGGAGACGCCGTTTTTGCACCGTTGACCCATAATTTTTCAGATATCATCGTGTGCCACCCACCTGACCAGACGTATAAGGTTTCAAAGGGTACTCTTTCTTACGAAATAAAAAATCCAGAATGGTTTGGACATCTTATGCCCTTGCCATTCTGGATTTTCTTGCGCTCGCTGGCACTGATCAGTTTGCAAATGCCAGTGCTGCAGTTTCTGCCACTGTCTCCGCCTCTTCTCTGGAATAATACCCACAGGCCTCCATTCTGCGAAGCACCTGAAGCTGACGTTTCTCTGCCCGGTCTAAGTATTTGCTTGGGGCGTATCTGGACGGTGCGTTTGGAACCCCTGCTAACAGGGTACTTTCGTAATCGCTCATCTTGGACGGTTCCAGTTCAAAATATCCCAGGCTTGCGCTGCCGATTCCATAGTAACCGTCACCAAAATAGATACTGTTGACATAAAGCTCAAAAATCTCATCCTTGCTATAGCTTTTCTCCAGATCCAGCGCCACAAACACTTCCGCGATCTTTCTGGTCAGCTGCTTTTCCTGACTGAAATACAGGTTCTTCGCCAGCTGCTGGGTGATGGTGCTTCCGCCCTCCACATATCTGCCTGCCTGAATATCATGGAGCAGAGCCCGTCCCACTGCCAGAAGATCAATCCCCGGATGTGTAAAAAACCGCTTATCCTCCACTGCCACCACCGCATTCACATAAGTTTTCGGAAGCTCTTCGATGGAAGTAAAGGTATCTTTCGACCGGATCTCCTGTACCTTTTCTGAAAGGCTGACCCGGCTTTCTGCTTCTTTATATACCTGATATCCTTTTCCGATCAACGCAAAACCGGAGCAGAATACAACTGCTATTACCAGTATAAGGGAAGTCCGTAAGAATGTCATCATTTTCATCATATCTGCTCCTTTCTTCATTTCTGAAGTTCTTTATGGATTTATTATAGCAAAATATGGAAAATAAGACTTTACCAATCCCTTAGCATGTTCTACAGTTTTCTGACAACTTCTGACGAAATTCTTACGCCGTAAATGCGGTTAAAAAGATACATAATAACGGTACGGTCACAACGGAAAGCAGAGTGGAAAGGACCACGCAGCGGGTGGCAAACTCCGCGTCAGAATCATATTTTTCTGCCAGGATCGCAGTAACGCTTGCTGCAGGCATTCCTGCTAATACCACGGAGATGTTGGTCACCAGACTGTCAATTCCGGCCAGACGGCATCCGCCCCAGATCAGAAGCGGCATCAGGATCAGACGGACAAAGGAATAGTACAGCGTATCTTTCCCAGCCAGGCTTTTGAAGGGTACACCGGCCAGAATCGAGCCGATCAGGATCATACAGGTAGCCGTGTTGGCATTGGCCAGTGTTTTGATCGTCTGGTTGACCACGCCTGGAAGCTGTACCTGGGTGATCAGCAGGATAAATCCGAAAAATACTGCCAGAATACACGGATGGGTCAGTACCTTTTTCGCCAGAGTCTTTTTATCTGGACATTCGGTAAAATAAGTCAGTCCCAGGGACCACATAAATGTCCTCTGCGGGATCAGATAAACGGATGCATACAAAAGTCCCATGGAACCGAAGATGCCTTCTGCGATCGGATTTCCCAGGATTCCTGCATTGGAACAGATGGTGGCATACTGAAGCACTTTCTTATGCTTCGGATCAAAGCCCGGATACAGCACAAATCCCACAGCCCAGGAAAAGATCTGGATCACAATAGCCAGAACAAAGATCACAATGCAGCTTTTTAAAATATCCATGGAAAATTCAATCTGGAATGCCTTTAAAATACTGGCCGGCAACGTCACATCAATGACCAGATCCGTTAAAAGGGCTTTTCCCTCATCGGTGATCATCCCTTTTTTTCTCAAAAACAGCCCCAAAAGCATCACAGCGAATAGCATGCCCTGCATATTGAACAGATTGTTAAAATTCATACTCTCTCCTCCTATCCGATGAAAAATCCCAGAATCGCCGCCACCAGCACCAGATTCCACTGGATCACAAGCCCACCATTTAAGCCGTTCATGGCAAAGGTGCCCTGGCTTAAGGTGATTGCAACGGCTATTGTCATAGATTTTTCTCCCATTCTCCCTTGTTCCAGTTTCAAAATCAAATATGTTTCATTCTAACGCAGGATTTTCCATCCCGCAACCAGAAATCCTGATCCCATGAAAAGAATCATCACAGCATTTTCATTAGCCCAAAAAAAGAACTGTCATTTCTACCTTTTGAAATGACAGTTCCAACACCTGTTGAACAGACTATTTTGCCAGCATCATCCGGTCATTGGCAAATTCTTCACCACTGGCCTCCGCAAATTTACGAAGCAGATCTTCTACCGTCAGTTTCTTCTTTTCCTCTCCTGCCACATCGTAGATGATCTGACCATTGTTCATCATGATCAGACGATTGCCGATCTGAATGGCATCTCTCATGTTATGAGTGATCATCAGAGTGGTCAGATGATTTTCATTGACGATTGCTTCTGTTGTATCCAGGACTTTTGCCGCAGTTTTCGGATCCAGAGCTGCGGTATGCTCATCCAAAAGCAATACCTTTGGTTTCTTTAAGGTAGCCATCAGAAGCGTCAGCGCCTGTCTCTGGCCACCCGAAAGCAGCCCTACCTTGGAGGTCATACGGTTTTCCAGACCAAGTCCCAGTCTTGCAAGGACTTCCCGGTACATCTTCCGCTCTGCCTGGGTGATTCCGATCCTCAAGGTACGCTTGTCACCTCTGCGGAATGCCAGTGCCAGGTTCTCTTCAATCTCCATGGTGGCAGCTGTTCCATTCATTGGGTCCTGGAATACACGGCCCAGGAATTTGGCACGCTTATATTCCGGAAGTCCGGTAACATCTTTATCATCCAGAAGGATTTTTCCCTCATCCACAAACCAGGTTCCTGCAATGGCATTTAAAAGTGTTGACTTGCCAGCTCCATTTCCACCGATCACGGTTACAAAATCCCCATCTGCCAGCGTCAGGCTCAGGGAACGAAGCGCTTTTTTCTCATTCACCGTTCCAGGATTAAAGGTCTTGGATATTTCTTTGATCTGCAGCATTAGTTTTTTCCTCCTTTTTTCACAGGTTTTGTAAAATATCTTGCTTTCCATACCGGAATTGCTAAGAAAATGGCAACTACCACTGCGGAAAGGAGTTTTAATAAATCGGTATCGATACCCATCCAGATCACTACCTGTAAAACCAGATAGTAAACGATGGAACCAAGACTGACACTGAATAACAGAAGCGCAAAGTTATGGAAGATCTTGCCAAAGATCGCCTCTCCGATGATCACTGCAGCCAAACCAATGACGATGGCACCACGGCCCATGTTGATATCGGCAAAGCCCTGGTACTGGGCAAGCAGTGCACCAGAAAGCCCTACAAGACCATTGGATACCATCAGACCAAGAACACGGCTGAAATCAGTGTTGATTCCCTGTGCTCTTGCCATTTTGTCATTGCATCCGGTAGCACGCAGGGAGCATCCCATCTCAGTTCCAAAGAACCAGTACAGAACTGCGATCAGCACTACGATGATCACTGCCACAAGAAGGATCGTATTTTTATAGAAAGGGACGTTCTTAATAAAACGCAGGGACACCAAAAGCTTGTATTTGTCTACATTGATGGCCTGATTCGCCTTTCCCATAATTTTCAAGTTCACGGACCACAGACCAAGCTGTGTTAAAATACCAGATAAAATTGCCGGAATTCCCATGAATGTATGGAAAAATCCAGTCACAAAACCAGCTAACATACCCGCAACCAGGGCACCAGCCATAGCTGCCCAGACGTTGCACCCCTTCAACATCAGCATAATGCAGACTGCGCCGCCGGTACATAAAGAACCGTCCACAGTCAGATCCGCAAAATCCAGGATCCGGTAAGTAATGTAAACTCCGATTGCCATGATTCACCAGATCAGACCCTGCGCCGCCGCTCCCGGCAAAGCATTCACCAAACTCATAATATTCATCTTTTTCACCTCATCCTTTTATGGTAATGCCGCCAAGCAGCACTCTTTTTGGCGAAAAGGCAGCGAAAGGCTTTTTCTCTTCCGCTGCTTCTATTCACGCTGTCTTGTATTACTTTTGTATGATGATTATTCACCGATTGCTACATAATCGGATGGAACCTCGATTCCTAATGCTTCACAGATCGTTGGGTTATATTTCTTTGTGAACTGTGGTGCATACTCGATCGGCATCTCAGAGATGTCAGACTCACCATTTAAGATCTTTACTGCCATCTTACCAGTTGCCACACCTAAATCGTAGTAGCTGATGGAAAGAGTTGCTACACCGCATCCGGAGCAGATACCCTCTTCGCCTGTGATCACCGGAATGCCTGCCGGCTGGCAGATGTTGTTGATGATCTCTGTGTTGGAAGCTGCTGTGTTATCGGTCGGAACATAAAGTACATCGCTCTCAGAAGCTGCCTTGGTTGCGATGGTGGACAGATCGTTGGAGTCAGAGAACGCATAGTACTCACAGCTATATCCAAGCTCTTCCAGAGCTGCCTTCACGGTATCTACCTGATACTGGGAGTTTGCCTCTGCGGAGCAATATAACAATCCTACGTTCTTTGCATCCGGGAACAGCTCATGTAACATCGCTGCCTGCTCGTCCAGTGGAGCCAGATCGGAAGTACCGGAAATGTTGCCGCCTACGGTACCATCAAATCCATCGATTCCTAATGCCACGCCATACTCGGTAACGGAAGTACCCAGGATCGGGATCTCATTGGTTCCGGCCTGTGCTGCCTGTAATGCCGGTGTTGCATTGGCAAGGATCAGGTCTACGTTATCGGATACAAAGCTGTTAATAATGGTAGAACAGGTATTGGAATCACCCTGGGCATTCTGCTCATCAAACGTGACCGCATCACCAAATGCTTCTGTCAGGGCATCTTTAAAGCCCTTTGTTGCTGCGTCTAACGCATCATGCTGTACCAGCTGGCAGATGCCTATCTTGTAGGTTTTGTCACTCGCTGCACCTGCTGCCTCTGCAGTGGTCTCTGCTGCGGACTCAGAAGCTGCTTCTGTTTTTGCCGCTTCTGTTGCTGCCGCAGTAGTCTCTGCCGTGTTGCTGCCACATCCAGCCATGGACAGTGCCATGGTTCCTGCAAGAATCATTGATAAAAGTTTTCCTGTTTTCTTCATAATTGCTCTCCCCGTTCTTTCTTCAAGATTTTGTAACTGTTCAGTCCCTTCACAGCTACGATCTTTCTATATTCTACTACAAATCTTTTGATACGTCAACGTTATATGGCTTTAAATTTCAATGATTTTAAAGTGTTAAAGTGTCAGGAATTTGTTGTAAGCGTTTTCAATAAGATTTTTCTTATAGATTATATAATATTTTTTGTATTTGAATTTTTCTTGCATTCCATTTACAATATGGACTGTACCAAAACCCCAATAAAGAAAATAAAACAATAAAACAGCCGTATATAATCCGCATGTTAAATCTGATTACTGCCAATCAATGATTCATTATTTCCCCTTACTCGGATTATCACAGCTGTTTTATTGTCGCTAAAGCGACCCGCCGCAGGCGGAGAATCCTGCTTGCAGGATTCTTTTTC
>ERZ827452.946-NODE-946-length-33246-cov-5.206351_pt1 | contig 33246 bp, 32 predicted proteins | sample MGYA00519866_ERZ827452 | MGnify/ENA primary metagenome ERZ827452 (study PRJEB31778, sample SAMEA3449307) | human gut metagenome | biome: human gut; feature: human-associated habitat; material: faeces | place: United Kingdom | collected 2010/2012 ... | reverse complement strand
TGCAAGGACGTGGGCCGTCTATCGGAAGACCAGTGGGAGGCAGTCAATGCCGCTGACCGGGATACCGAGAACGGAGTACAGCCCACAAGGGAACTGGAAGCCCTGCGCAGCACCTGCCGTGTGGCAATTTTGTATGCGCTGGGGTATCTCTATGAACACCGGGACGAAGCCGACCATCACCAGCTGATGCTGACGCTTCGTTCAATTTTGTTTGCTGTGAGGGAGGGGGTGTTCTGATGATCGAAAAGCTGAATGAGCGGATCACGATTGAAAAAAGCACAGTCGTGACCGATAAGGTCGGAAACCATCGGAACACATGGGAGGAATATTTCACCTGCTTCGCCTACGTTTTGACCTATGAATCGCAGGAGGAAGATGGTGAGGTCACAGCCGAACAGAAAAGCGTGGTGTTCACGGTCCGTTGGTGCAGTGAAACCAGAGGGCTGACCTCTACTGGTTACCGCATCCGCTTCCGAGAGCAGCTCTACGATATCGAATCCATTGACCCGATGAATTTCCAAAAGAAAACGCTGAAGATTCACTGCCGTTTGGAAAGGAGGCAGCCGGATGAGCAGAACCGTCAGCATCGATGAGATGGCAGATGCCATCAATGAGGGCTTGAAAGAGTATGCAACCCTTGCCTCCACCGAGGTCAAGAAAGCTGTCCGCAAGTCTGCGAAAACGGTCAAAGACCAGATTTCCTCTAATGCCCCGTCCCGAACGGGTGCATACAAAGAAAGCTGGGTGGCGACCAAGCAATCTGAATCCAGCCAGAGCCTTCAGATGGTGGTGCATTCCAAGAACCGCTATCAGTTGGCACATTTGCTGGAAAAAGGCCATGCCAAACGTGGTGGTGGCCGGGTGGCTGCAAGACCCCACATTGCTCCGGCAGAACAGGCTGGTATCGAGCTGCTCCAATCCCTCATCGAAAAGGCACTGAAATAGGAGGTACACATGACCCACGAAGAAGTGAAAGCTCTGGTGGAGGAGATGGGGCTTCCGTATGCGTATGACCATTTTGCAGAAGGGAAGAGCCCTGACCCACCGTTTATCTGCTTCCTGTATCCGAAAGCCGAGAACTTCGGTGCGGACAACCTTGTGTACCACCATTTCAACCGGCTGGACATTGAGGTGTACACCGATTATAAAGACCCGGATATGGAGGCAAGCATTGAAGAAGTCCTGACGGCGCATGAACTCTACTATGAGAAAAGCGAGGTCTGGATCGAAACCGAAAAGATGTATGAAGTCCTGTATGAGCTGACTGTGTGAGCCAGCCGCAGGGCTATTTTATTGGGAGGTAACCTATGTCGAAGAAAAGCAATAAGGTCAAATTTGGCCTGAAAAACTGCCATTATGCCAAGGCAACCTTTGACGAAGATGGCAGTGTCACCTATGCAAAGCCGGTCCGCATCCCCGGTGCAGTCAGCCTGTCGATGGATGCCAATGGCGAGATCGAGCCGTTTTACGCGGATAATGTTGCCTATTATGTTGTGAATAACAACTCCGGCTACGAAGGTGATCTGGAAATCGCACTGGTTCCGGAGAGCTTCCTCACGGACATCATGCACGAGGAGTTGGATGGCAACGGTGTTCTGGCAGAGAACGCCAACGTGGAGCTGGAGCATTTCGCATTCCTGTTCGAGTTCGATGGCGACCAGCGTCATACCCGTCATGTCTTTTACAACTGTGTGGCAAGCCGCCCTGCTGTTGAGGGTGAGACCACCGAGGACAGCAAAGAGGTCAAGACCGAAACGCTGAGCCTGCAGGCGACCCCTCTGGCAAACGGTTATGTCAAGGCCAAGACTGGTACCAACACCACCGATGAGGTTTACAACAAGTGGTACGATGCCGTCTACGAGCCGCAGGCGGAGGCGATGGACACCGCTGAACCCGGCCAGACCGAAGAGCAGCCGCAGGGCTGAGAAACACTTATACACCGCAGAGCTTCGACTCTGCCTACACTATTATAATAGGAGAACAAAACTATGAAGAAGATCATTCCGCTGTTTGCATTTATTCTTGTTGTCTTTCTGGCCGTCTGCTCGTTTAGCATCATCCCTACCGGATACACTGGCGTGAAGACCAGTTTTGGTCAGATCCAGGAAACCACCATCCAGAGCGGCAAGCTCAACTTCTGCATTCCCTTTGTACAGAGCATCCACAAGGTCAACAACAAGCAGCAGGATAAGCACATCGAGGCGCAGGTCTGGGGTGAAGCCTCCGACAAGACTCCGGTGTATGCCGCTGATGTCATTGTGACCTATTAGGTACTTCCTGAGAAGAGCGCATGGCTGTATGCGAATGTGTCCGACATCAAGAATCTGGTCGGTGATGAACTGGTGGCATCTGCCATCAAGTCTGCGATGGCAGAACTTGGTCCCAATGAAGTGACAAACCGTACCAAGATTGAGCCTCTGGCTCAGCAGAAGCTGGCAGAGTCGCTGGAACAGAAATACGGCGAGGGCGTTGTGTTTGTGAACAAGGTCGTAATCAACGATATGGATTTCGAGGATGCTTATAACGACGCAATCCAGCAGAAGTCCATTGCACAGCAGAACGCCGATAAGCAGAAGATTGAGAACGAAGCCGCCATTGCCAAGGCAGAAGCTGACAAGCAGGTGGCAATCACCAATGCGGAGGCTGAAGCCCAGAAGACTTCCATTGCTGCAGAAGCGCAGGCCGAGGCAAACCGCAAGATTGCAGAGAGTCTGTCCTATACGCTGATCGAGTATCAGAAAGTTCAGAAGTGGGATGGCAAGCTGCCCACTGTGAGCGGTGGCAATGCTCTGGTGAGCATCGACCCGGCTGAGTAAGAAACACGATATACGGCAGAGCTTCGGCTCTGCCACTTTTACATGAAATTTTTGGAGGATACGATTATGGCAGTTACGAAGAAAATCGAGATCGATGGCAAAGAAGTCACTTTCAAGGCCAGTGCCGCTGTGCCTCGCCTGTACCGCATCAAGTTCGGACGCGACATCTACAAAGACCTGCGCCAGCTGGAAAAGAGTGTGGGGGAGAACGACGAGGACAATTCCAACCTTGATCTGTTCAGTCTGGAGATGTTCGAGGATCTGGCATGGCTGATGGCCCGTCATGCAGACCCTGCGAATGTGCCGGACAGCCCGGAGGAGTTCCTTGACCAGTTCAACACCTTCTCCATCTACCAGATTCTGCCCCAGCTGATCGAACTGTGGGGCCTGAATGTGCAGACCGAGGTGGAATCCCGAAAAAACCTCGCAAAAGTGAGCGGGAAATGACCACCCCGCTCTTTCTGCTGCGCTGTGTGCAGCTCGGTATCAGCATCGCCGACCTCGACCTGCTGACCATCGGGTTGGTCAATGATATGTTCACGGAGCGACAGAATGACGATTATCCGTACAAAGAGCTGGCAAGTCAGTCGGACTTCGACCACTTCTAAAGAAAAAACAGACGACTGTGCTTATATTGCAAACGAAATAAGCACAGTCGTCTGACAGCAGGGTATAAAAAATCCCCCAGCCGTGCACAACTGGGGGAGAAAGAAGGTGGCCCGGAGGTCATCTTCCCGGTCTCAGACCTCGCAAGGTTACTGAAACCTGATCGCTAATGAATTATAGCTGATTGGGTGTAAATAGTCAACTAAGTATTTCATGCAGAAGCGGAATCGGTGGGTTTGCGTGTATCTTCAAAGACATTGCGAAGGTAATCAGGGCCTTCCATCCATAGGCCAGTAGAATAATCGAACAACTCCTTATAAGCAGGGGAAGTCGAAAACTCAAAGAATGCCTGATCAAAGGGGATGCCCGATTCGGCGCAGTAATCTTCGAGCATTGCCCGCATGACATTTACAGCACAAGACTCGCGCTGTTCGTCACTGACATTATAGGTGCTTGAAGTCATAGTTGTCACTCCTTATAAATTCGAGAGATTGGATCGCTTTTTCGTTGCAGAAGCAGAACTGGTCTTCTAGGCGATTCGGCAGTAGCATTTTGATAGCAAAGCTATCGGCATCTTCAGAGCCGGGTTCACCATAAGCGCGTGTGGTGTAAAGCTGTAAAGTGCGGGCAGTTTGGTCGTCGGCTATTTTTCCTCCGATGATGTCAAACTTGGCGTACTGTTCCCGGACATCTGGGAACAAGGTTCTTCTACGGTTTGAAGCAACAAAATGGAGCCAATTCCTATCAGCAGCATTGAATAGGTGAATGGCGATATCGGGATTTAAATGGAGTTTGAAAACAGAAATGTAACCGGATGCTGTGCCAGAAGGCAGTTTCCCTTCGTTTACCTGTTTGTTTACAGACAGAGGAACAAAACCTTGAGCCTGCTTGTAGGAGCTTGTGACGTAGAAACCGCGCCCGAAATCTTTGCCTTGTTTACATTTGCTAAGATCGATTTCGGACACCTGGATGAAACTGCCGTGATAGAGCAACATTCCGTTTGTTAATGTCAGCATACGGCAACACCTCGGCTTTTCAGCATTTCCTCGACATCATCCAAAGCGCACTCATAGCTGCTTAAATGGAGAAAGTCGTAACACCTGGCGATAAATCCAAACACATCATTATCCTGAAATATCTTCGCGCAGGCTTCAGGAGACTTTTTCCACTTGGATTGAGCCATACGGAAAACCCAGCACTGCATATCGGCAATATCAATTTGATGTTCACTCATAGAGCATACCTCCTTTGAGTACAATTTTTCAATTTAAGTATAGCTCTTTTTTCGGCTTATAGCAACGAAAGATTTGTAAATTTCTAAGTTGCAAGCCCACTTCCCAAAAAAAGTAACTCACGAGTTAGTAACTTACGAGTATATTATTTTACCGCTTTAGCCTGTCTGCCTCGTGCAGATGGGCTTTTTTCATGCCCACGAGGAGGTGGTTACCCGCATGGCATCCAGAATCCAGGGCATCACCGTTGAAATCGGCGGCGATACCACAAAGCTCTCCAAAGCACTGGAAGGTGTAAACAAATCAATAAAGGGGACGCAGTCCGGACTGAAGGATGTCAACAAACTCCTGAAGCTGGACCCCTCGAATACTGAACTGGTCGTCCAGAAGCAGAAGATGCTCAAGGATGCCATTGAAGCCACCAAGGAAAAGCTGGCAACCTTAAAGACCGCTGCACAGCAGGCCAATGAACAGCTTGCCAATGGTGAAATCACCCAGCAACAGTACGATGCTTTCCAGCGTGAGATTGCTGAGACAGAACAGAATCTGAAATCCCTGCAGGAGCAGGCGGCGACCACTAACGCGACCCTTGCCAAAATCGATGAGGCCGGCGAAAAATTACAGAACCTTGGCTCTTCGGTCGAAAATGTGGGTAAGAAGTTCCTTCCTGTGACCGCAGCTGTGACCGGCCTCGGCACAGCGGCAGTGAAAACAGCGGCTGACTTCGATGCTGAGATGAGCAAGGTTTCTGCTATTTCCGGTGCGACCGGGGCTGACTTTGACAAACTCCGTGCGAAAGCCCGTGAGATGGGCGCAAAGACCAAATTCTCCGCAACAGAAGCCGTCTCCGCGATGGAGTATATGGCGATGGCCGGTTGGCGCACCGAAGATATGCTTTCTGGTATTGAGGGCATTATGAACCTCGCGGCCGCTTCCGGTGAAGACCTCGCCACGACCTCGGATATCGTCACGGACGCCCTTACCGCTTTCGGCCTGTCGGCTTCAGATTCCGGTCATTTTGCGGATATCCTTGCGGCAGCTTCTTCCAACGCGAACACCAACGTCAGCATGATGGGCGAGACGTTCAAGTACTGTGCGCCTATCGCCGGCGCGTTGGGATTCTCGGCAGAGGATACCGCAGAAGCCATCGGCCTCATGGCAAACAGCGGTATCAAGGCTTCGCAGGCTGGTACTTCTCTGCGTTCCATTATGAACAACCTTGCCGGTGATGTGACCTTTGTCGGCAAGAACATCGGTGAGGTCACGATTGCTACCAGCAATGCAGACGGCAGTATGAGAAGCCTGAATGACATTCTTGCAGACTGCCGTGTGGCTTTTGCAGGATTGTCTGAATCCGAAAAGGCAGCCAATGCGGAAGCTCTGGTCGGCAAGAATGCAATGTCCGGCTTCCTCGCTCTGATGAATGCCGGCGAGGGGGATATCAATAAACTCCGTGGTGCAATCGAGGGATGCGATGGCGCATCCGAACGCATGGCAGAAACCATGCAGGACAATTTAAGTGGTCAGCTCACCATTCTGAAATCTCAGTTGGAGGAGCTGGCCATTTCTTTTGCCGATATCCTGATGCCGACCATCCGCAAAATCGTATCGGCGGTGCAGCAGTTTGTTGATAAGCTGAACAGCATGGACGACAGCACCAGAGAGGTGATTATCCGAGTCGCGCTGCTGGCAGCTGCGATTGGTCCGCTGCTCATTGTTCTGGGTAAGACCATATCAACGGTCGGCACAGCGATGCGGGGATTCAGTTCTCTCGCAAAGGGTGTCCGGCTGCTCATTACCCACGTGGGTGGTGCCAGCGGTGCATTCGGCAAACTGGGCGCAGTGCTGGGCGGCCTATCCGGGCCGGTTGTGGCGGTGGTCGCGGTCATCGGTACACTGGTAGCAGCATTTCTCGATTTGTGGAATACAAACGAGGAATTCCGTACAGCAATCACTGGCATCTGGAACGATATCGTATCCAAAGTGAAAGCCTTCTGCGACCAGTTGACACAGCGGATCAATGCACTCGGCTTTGATTTTAAGGATATCACTCAGGTTCTGCAATCAATCTGGAACGGATTCTGTCAGTTGCTGGCCCCACTGTTCGAAGGCGCATTTCAGAATATCTCTACTATCCTCGGCGTCGTGCTTGATTCGATGGTCGGTCTGCTCGATGTTTTCTCTAACATTTTCTCCGGAAATTGGCGTGGAGCGTGGGAGTCGGCAAAGAGTATTTTCTCTGGAATCTGGCAGGGCATCCGCTCGATTCTCTCTGTTACCCTTACGACTCTGCGGAATACGCTGGATGTTTTCCTTGGATTCTTCGGTACAAGCTGGCAGTCTGTCTGGAGCGGCATCCAGCAGTTCTTTGTGTCGATTTGGAGTGGAATCAGCGGATTTTTCTCGGATACGGCTTCGTCCATTCATTCGGTGGCAATCTCTGTGTTTACGGGGATTTCCGGATTCTTCACTTCGATTTTGACCTCGATCCAGACGACCTTCCGCACGACATGGACGGCGATTTCGCAGTCGGTTTCGTCTGCACTGACCGTGATCCACGACACTGTGGTGCGTGTATGGATGGCAATCTCGACTGTAATCTCGTCTGTGATGACTTCCATCTGTGAGACAATCCTGCAGGTTTGGTCCGGAATCTACACCACGATCCAGCCTCTGCTGGAGGCATTCCAATACCTGTTCAAGACGATTTGGCAGGCCATTCAGATTTTGGTCGGTGCTGCACTGACGGAAATTCACTCGAAAATCGTTTCGATTTGGAATTCTATCGTTGCATTTGTGACACCCCTACTTTCTGGCCTACAGTCGGTTTTCTCGGCAGCATGGACAGCCATCCAGCTGGCGATCTCTACGGTGCTGACGGCAATCCGGACTTCGGTGACATCTATCTGGAATGCAATCGTATCGTTCCTCTCGCCGCTGCTGACCGGAATCCAGACTCGGATGACCTCCGCATGGATGGCAATCCAGAATGTGATTTCGACTACTCTCTCGACAATCCATTCGGTGGTGTCGTCTATTTGGATGGCTATTAGCAGTAAAATTTCGTCTGTGGTTTCGGGCATCCGGTCCGTGATTTCTTCCGGCTGGAACTTCATGAAATCCACAGTTACGAATCTCAGCAACGAAATCCGCTCGGCAGCGACAAGTGCATTCGAGTCTATGAAGTCTGGAATCTCGTCCACAATTTCGGGCATCCAGACTACGATTTCGACCGGATTCAACAATGCAGTTTCGTTCATCAAGGGGTTGATAGGGCAGGCGTTCTCGTGGGGCTCTGACCTGATCGGAAACATCGTGTCGGGCATCAAGTCACGGATTCAGGATGTGACAAATGCAGTGACCGGTGTGGCAGATAAGATCCGCTCAGTCCTTCACTTTTCTGTGCCGGATGAAGGCCCACTTTCCGATGCAGATGAGTATATGCCCGACTTCATGAAGCTGCTGGCGACCGGAATTAAGAAAAATGTCCGTGTTGTCGTGAAGGCGGTGCGTGGTCTGGCTTCGTCTATGAGTGACAATCTGACCACTCCCGTCGATTCTCTGAGCGACTGGATGGATTCTGTAGTCGGTGGTTTTGCAACGACCATTCACAGAAGCGAACGCGGAATCGGCTCGGCGGCAGGAAGCGTGGGTCGCAGCATTCAATCGCAGCTCATGTCCGGACTTTCCGGCGTGAAGACGCAGTTCCAGCAGCTCTGGACCGACCTGCAGGGTATCACCAAGGCAGCAGTCGGCAACATGAGCGATGAAGTGAAGCAGGGCTTCGCGGATATGAAATCTTCCATTAGTGAACTGAGTCAGGAAACCAGTTCACTTGGCAGTGCAATCCGCAGTCTCGGCGACACTTTCAACTCTGATTTCCTGAAAAATCTGGGAAATGGCATCAGCAAAATCGGCGATACGGTAGACAGCGTCATCCGCATTGTGGACAAGATCGGCTCCATGAAGACCACGATTGGAAATCTCGGAAGTACGATGCAGAACCTCGGCAACATTCTCGGTACAGAGAATGGCGGTGGTCTGCTGTCTAACCTTGGCAGTTTCCTGTCGAAAATCGGTACTGCGGATGGCGGCCAGATCGTAGCCAAATTCGGAGAGTTAATCTCCGGTTTGACCTCTAAAATGGGCGGTCTGGGGCAGGGAATTTCCAGCATCCTCTCTAAACTGGGAAGTCTCGGCTCCAGCAGTAGCGGAATCCTATCGAGCCTCGGCAGTCTGGCGTCCGGTGTGATCTCCAAACTTGGAGGTCTGGGCGGCAGCCTGACCGGATTGCTCTCCGGAATTGGCTCATCGCTGGGTAGCATCGCCGGGTCGGTCGGCTCAGCATTGGCAGGTCTGTTCGGGTCAGTCGGCTCTACCGTCTCCAGTCTGGCCGCTGGCGCAGGCACAGCCCTTGCTGGCGTGGCAAGTTCAGCAGATGGCCTCCTCGCATCGGCAGGTACAGCACTCGCGGGTCTGGCTGGTCCGGCCGGCATCGCAGTCGCGGCAGTCGGCGGTATCGGCCTTGGTTTGACCGCTCTCTGGAAGCATTGCGATGGTTTCCGTGAGGGTGTGACGAATATTTGGAACAAAGTGACATCGGTATTCTCGAAGGGCGCGGCGGCGATCAAGAACGGAATCTCCAATGCGGCGTCTGCGATAAGCAGCGTGGCATCGTCTATTTGGAGTGGCATTAAGAATGTGACCTCGTCTGCCTGGAACTGGGGTAAGGATATCGTCGGTGGTATCGCCGGTGGCATCAAAAAAGGGGTGAGCTGGGTCGGTAGTGCGGTGAAGAGCGTAGCAAAGGGAATCCGCTCGTTCCTTCACTTCTCTGTGCCGGACGAAGGCCCGTTGTCTGATGCTGACACCTATATGCCGGACTTTATGAAGCTCTTGACGAGTGGCATCAAGGGCAGCGAGGGCGGTCTGCTGAAACAGGTCCGCTCTATGGTATCTAAGGTACAGCAAGGAATGGCGGGCATCAGTTCCTTCAGCCTGCCGGAACTGACCCTGCCGCACTTTGACGGTTTCGCATGGAACTTCCCACAGGCGGCACTGGCCGGAGGCAACACTACGCGGACGACAAACCTTGGCGGTGTGTATATCACGGTCAACGGTTACAACGCCCGGAACGATGATGAACTGGCACAGACCGTTGCCGATAAAATCAACGGCATGATTCATGAAGATGATTCGGTATTCAAGTAAAGGGGGAGATGCGTATGGGCTACAATGCCCCAAAGCAGACTGTATCGCAGTTTCAGCTTAAAGGCAGATATGCCAGACAGTATCTGTCGTTTGCAGGGAAGTCCAGCAAGGACTTCCTTTTATATTTATCTGGTCCCGGTGTGTATGATTCTCCGGCTGCGGATGTGGATACCACCTCGGTTCCCGGCCGCAATGGAGATATTATCACAGAAAAGGCAAAAGCCGGACGGCGTCGGTATCAGAATGTGGATATCAAGTACAAGGCCTTCTTCTTCAACGGCCTGCCGGCCAAGACCGCAGCAGTCAAGGCATGGCTGCTCTCGCCGGTGGGGTATCAAAAATTGCAGGACACCTACGACCCGGATTTCTTCCGAATGGCGGTCTGCAAAGATGCCCTTGCCTTTGATGTGACTGCCCAGAGAGCCGCGGAAATGGAGCTAACCTTTAACTGCAAGCCCCAGCGGTGGAGTGTAGAGGGGCAGAGAAGCATTCGGCTGGAAAGCAGAGCAACGCTCAAAAATCCCTTTGCTTTCCCTGCACAGCCCATCTTCAAGGTCTATGGAGACAGCGGCGGTGAGCTGTATGTGGGCGAAGAGAAGATCACCATTCACAGCATCACGGACTATGTGCTGCTCAACTGTGAAACGCACAATGCCTACAATGCTACCGGATTTTGCAATGAAACCATTCTTTCGAATGACTTTCCAGAACTGCCGGAGGGCAAGACACAGATCACATGGACAGGCGGTATTACGGCAGTGGAGGTCATTCCACGTTGGTGGACGCTTTGATGGGAGATGAGGCCGGTGATCCCATGCTTATATGATTCCAAAGAAATGAAGTTCACCCATAACGGCATCGGGAAGCTGGCCGACACACAGTCCTGTACTGTGACCGAAAAGCGAAACGGCAGTTATGAGCTGAAGCTGGTCTGTCCGGCAGATGGTATCCATGCCGAAATGCTGGAGGAGGGGAATATCATCCTCGCCAAGCCCTCCGACACTATGCAGAGCCAGCCGTTCCGTATCTACAAGATCACCACTCCCATTGACGGGAAACTGGAAGTGCAGGCACGGCACATTTCCTATCAGCTCAACTTTATTACAGTTTCCCCGTTTTCAGTGACCGGGTGTATCGGAGCAATGCAGGGACTGAAAAGTCATGCGGCTTCCGACTGCCCATTCGATGTCTGGACGGATGTGGATTCCAGTGCAACCTTTACGCTGGGGGTTCCATCCTCGTTTCGTAACTGTCTGGGCGGCATGGATGCTTCTGTGCTGGATACCTTCGATGGAGAATTCGAGTGGGATAGATATCTGGTCAAGTTCCATAAGGCCAGAGGTGCGGATCATAATGTCCACATCACCTACGGCAAGAATCTGACTGACTTCAAGATGGAAAAATCCATCGAGAACACCATCACAGGTGTGCATCCGTATTGGGTGGACAGCGAAACACAGGAGGTCATGGAACTGCCGGAAAAGGTAGTGCTGATGAGCAAGAAGTTTGTTCCATATCAGAAAATCACTGTGCTGGACTGCACCAGTGACTTTCAGGAGAAACCTACGGAGGACGCACTGAGAGAATTTGCCCAGAACTATATCGACACGACCGACCTGACCGAGCCGGAGATTGACATCAAAATCGACTTTGTTCAGCTCTGGAATACACCAGGATACGAGGATATTGTGGAAGCGGAGCGTGTTTCCCTCTGCGATACCGTCCATGTGTATATCTCGAAGCTGGGCATCGAGGTCAGCTCTAAGGTCACGGAAACCGAGTATGATTCGCTGCTGGAACGGTATAACAGCATCACGCTGTCGAACTCCACGGTCAGCAGTCAGAATTCCTCGTTGACAGGTTCGCTGAACAGTATCCGGAATACAGCGACCATTGCTTACGACACTGCAATCCGTGCAGAAACAGCTGTGGGAGAACAGGTCGGTGGAATCACAGCATCGATCATCTATGACGGTACACTTTTTGCTGCGCTGTTCGGACTACATTATAAAAATGAGACTGACAGCAAAGGCAACACTGTCCGCTATGCGTTCAATGCCAGAGCTTTGAGTCAGTCTACGGTAGCGTGGAAAAACAGCTCTGCCGGGTTATTTGTATCTACCGATGGTGGTAAGACGTGGGGCTATGGCTGGGAGTCAGATGATACTGCAGACAAAACAGCAATCCTGCTGGAACAGACCCTCAAGGAACTAGACGACCGCTATAAGAAAGCAACAGAGCTTTCCGAAGATTTACTGAAAGAGCTGGATGAACGGTACAAAACGTCGACCGCCATTTCTGCAGAGCTTCAGAAAACACTCGATCAGCGGTATGAAACAGCAAAGAAGCTGTCCAAAGAGCTGTATGAGGAGTTGGACAAGCGGTATGGAACTGGAAACACGGGAATCCCTGTGTCGGAAACAACACCGGAAGCCCCGGCAGTCGATACCCTCTGGGTCGATAAGAAGAACCTGCGGTTAAAGCTCTGGGATGGCGAGCAGTGGCAGACGGTTGGCTATGAGCCGGAGAAACCCGACCCGGAACCAACTGATCCAGAGCCCACGGAACCCACAGAGCCAGAGATTCCAGATACAGAAGACAAAGAAGAAGGTGACACCGAGGAAGGAGGGGGCGCGTAATGGTCACAAGCATTTATCAGGAAGTGGAGCTGTCGCTGACGGAAAATCTCATCCCGGTGACAGTTCCGGTCAAGCAGTATGACAACAAAGCACGGAAAGTTCGCTGTGTCCTATATAACAACTCCGTGCAGTATTCTGTGCCGCAGGACTGCATCGTAGCCTGTTCCGGCACCAGACCGGACGGTACGATTTTTCACTACACCAGCGAAACGGCAACTGACCTTGTATTTGTCGAAAATGGAGCGGTCGTCTTTACGATTACGGCTTTCATGACCGCGCAGGCAGGACGGTTTCCGCTGGATATTGTTATGCTCAGCACAGCAGGTGATGTCCTTGGCTCGTTCTCCCTCACACTGAAAGTGGAGCGGGCGGCCATCAACAACGGTAAGATCGCCACTTACACTTATGCCGGTGTGGTGGAAGCCATCCGCAAAGGACTGCTGGAAGTATATATCACGGACGATGGCTATTTTGCCATTGTGTCGGAGGATGGGCTTGGCTTCAGCGATAAGTCGGAGTCCAGTACCATCCAGAAGTTCATCGAGAATCTGCTCAATTGCACGGTCACGGATGACGGCTATCTTGCCTTCACCACGGAAGATGGCCTGAAGCTCATCTTCTCGATGGACGATGACGGACGACTGGTCGTAGAGTTTGCAAACGGCTGATGCAGCCGGGAAAGGAGAAAAATATGTCGGAATATATCGGCAATCGTATCGTTCCGCACCATGATGGTGTTTGGGACAAAACGAAAGAATATGAACCGTTGACCATTGTATATGAGGAAGCAACGGGTGACAGCTATATCAGCCGCAAACCTGTGCCGGCCGGAACGCTTCTGTCGCAGGAGAAATACTGGGCGATGTGTTCCCGGTTCTCGGAGCAGATGGCACTTCATCGGAAAAAGACTGCGCAGGATGTGGCTGATATCACGAAGAAAGTGGATGCCACCAACAGTGCCGTTGCTGCGAATAAGGCAGAAATGGACAAGACCGCAGAAACGCTGAAAGCCCAGATTGATGCCAATGTCAAGGCATCTACGGACAAAAATGCCAACTATGCGCAGGAGTTGGTGGATGCTCGTGTGGATGATACCGGAAAAACCTATGGCACGGCAGGCGACAATGTCCGAGCCATCGGCAGAGTGCGTTCCATGCAGGATGTCATGAAGAACTGGTATCTGAATGCCGGCTATGTGAACAAAAACGGCTACATTACTGCGTCTGAGAGCTGGCGTGTGGCGCATCTAATCCCAGTCAGTGGTGATTCCATTCTGGTGACTGGTCAGTTCGGCTATATGAGCGGCAGTGATGAGTACAACAATGTGGTCTGCTATGACATGGATCGCAAATTCCTCGGCGGCTGCTTCCGGGCAGAAAATAACAAAGTCTATGACAATTATGTGATCACGTTGCTCCCGAATACCCGTTTCATTTCCATTACTACTAGTGAAAAGCTGCTGCCGAAGCTCTCTGTATACCTTTACGACAATATGCTCCCGTTGAATCTTTTGTCGAATTACGCGACTAGCTGGCAGTGGATGAACGGAAGCGTGGACATCAGGTTTACGGGTAGTAAGGTGACCGTTACCTTCCCGGAGGGTAAGAATGTATATGTCTGCCGCCGCCCGAATGGTACTCAGTATGAGCAGACGCTGTTGACTGATGCAAGCAGCATTTCGGTGGATTTCTCCACAAAAAAGTGGTGGGCTGTCTACTATGATGGCAAGGAAGTATCTGCGGACGAGTCTGGAACGAAGATTGAAGTTCCGGTCATCAGGGTGGCAAATACCGATGGGGACTGGGGCAAGTTGTTCACCCGGAACCGTTTTGTGTTTGCTGTGTTTTATGATGGTAATGTCGTATATGCTGCTCCATCCAACAACGGTACGGTCATCAACGGCATCGACTACGGTAATCCGGCGAAGATTGCTTATAATGCGGTGACCCAGCACAAGTACCGCTCGGCGAAGATGTTCCTTTCCACGGGTCAGCTCATGATTGACACCGTCAACCGCACCATTCAGGTCACTAAACGGATTCTTGCTGCGGTGGATAACGGCACCTACTACTGGATTAGTGTCGGTGAGGAGCCTGTGCCGATACTGGACAGCGAGGAAGCAGAAAAGCACCACATGCTGATTTTGGCCTATGATTCCTCCAAGGGTGAAATCAACCTTTACAACACTGCGCAATTCCGTGCGTTGGGAGCTTTTGGCTATTATATCGCCGCATGGTATGAGAATCACTTCTGGTATCCGCACATGGGCTCGTCCTTCAGCATCGTACTGAATGGTACGGAGTATAAGGCAGGTGCACTGTTCGATGAGGAGCGCCGTGATTCTTATATTGAGAAAAAGTATGCGAACCAGTTCCAGCAGATTCGTTCTGACCTTGCCGGCCGCGATTCCCGGCACATGTATCTGGCAAGTGGTGGAATCACCATCGATCAGAATGCTGGCACGATTCAGGTCAGCTCCAAGTGTCTGGGTGTGCCGGATACGTTCCACTATCAGTGGATCACCGCAAGTGACCCGGTGGAGATGGCGTTCAATACGGCCGGTTCTTATGGAATGCCGATGCGTATCCTCGCTTACGATGCCAGTACGCAGACCATTAACCTGTATGACACCAGCCTGTTCCGAAAGCTGGGCACGAACGGTTTCTATATCGCAAGCTGGTATCTGAGCAAGCTGTATAATCCGCATATCAACCCGGATGTGACCTTTATCGTAAACGGAAAGGAATACAAAGCTGGTGACCTGTTTGCGGACAATGAGGCATCCTTTATCCCGAAGCGTATTACTGACTATGTTCAGAAAGCAGTATCGGGTAACACAGAGGATGACATCGTGACCCCGTCCCATTGGGACTGCATGGAGGGGCGGCAATTGTCTATCTTCTATGACTGCCTTTCCCGGCATGATGGCAAGGAAAATCTGTATGTGTTCGCCAAAGGTACGAATGCGCCGACGTTGACCCGGAACGAATACTGCATGAACTACACCCCGACCACTGAAAGCTCGGATTTCTCCCTGACGGTTCGCCGTCTGGATGAGAATGACTGCCACATCGTTTCTTCCAAAGCGGTGCAGGTGAAAGTCCACCATAAGCTGAAGAATAAGCTCACGAAGAATGTCTGCATTTGCGGTGATTCTCTCGTGGACAATGGTCATGTGGCAACGGAAGTGTACCGGCTGCTGGCAGAGGATGGCGACTGTGTGATCCATCAGCTCGGCACGAGAGGCCCGGACGGTGGTAAGCATGAGGGGCGCGGCAGTTGGACCTTCGCCCGGTATCTGGCAGACAGCGACTACGCCGGCAAGACCAATGCTTTCTGGGATAAGCTCAAGAGTCGGCTGGACTTCCAGAAGTACTGTGAAACCAACGGCTATGAGGGCATCGATTACTTTCTGATTGCACTTGGCACCAATGATGTGTCTCAGGGCAGTACGCTGTACCGCACCGAGGCAGAAGTGCAGAAGTTCGTGGACCAGGCAAAGCAGTTCATTGATGCGCTGCTGGATAAGGAAACCGGCTTCCCGAACTGCAAGGTCGGTATTGGCCTTTGTGGTCCCGGCTCGGATTACTCCTACCAGTGCGGTGCAAGCATGGGCATTTTCCATATGAGCATTAATACGCTGAACCTCGCACTGATCAAGGCATTTGATGCTGGCAAGTACCATAAGAACGTGACCTGCTTTGCACATGGTCTGCGTACTGACCGCCGTCTGGCATTCCCGTATGCAGACAAGCCTGTGACGAACCGCTTTACGGAAACGAGCCGGACGCTGACCAACAGCATCCATCCTTCCGCACGAGGATATCAGGCATGGGCAGACGGTTACTACTGCCAGATCCGTGCATGGCTGACCGAGGACAGCAAGTAAATCTCCATCGTCAATGGCAGACAGGGGTTATATTTGTCTGTTAAACGGTGTTCATTATAGAAGTTTTTACACAAGGCGGCATCGACCGTCTATTTTTATGCCCAAAAGGGCGGAAAGGGTAAGATTATGCAGAATGTGATCGACAAGATTGAGTGGATGTTCGCAGGTCTGGGTGGTTTCCTGGGCTGGTTCTTCGGTGGCTTTGATGGCTTCCTTTATGCATTGGTGGTGTTTGTGGTCTGCGACTACTTCACCGGCGTGCTGGCGGCAGCCATCAAGCACGAACTGTCCTCTGCGGTCGGCTTCCGTGGTATCGCCAAGAAGGTGTGCATCTTTGTGCTGGTTGGCATCGCCAACATCATCGACACGCAGATCCTCCAGAACGGCGCGGCCATCCGTACCGCAGTGGTGTTCTTCTATCTGGCAAATGAGGGCTTGAGCTGTTTGGAGAATGCAGCAGTGATCGGTCTGCCGGTGCCGGACAAGCTCAAGGAGATGCTGGCGCAGCTGAAGGAAGAAAAGAATAAGGACGAGTAACCAATGGGGAGAGGTGTAACAGCCTTTCTCTGAATTTTATAGGAGGCAAACATTATGAGTAAGAAAGAGTATCCCGCAAAGCTGACGACTGGCTATTACCGTGTGCGTGAGGTCTGGGAGGATGAGGCATCTCAGCTGGGCGCGTACCGTTTGCTGGCGAACGCAAAAGCCAAGTGCGATGAGAATCCCGGCAGTCGTGTGTTCGACAATGACGGCAATGTGATCTATCCGGAGGAAGCTGTGCTTGTTACCGGAGCAGAGGAAGAAGAGGAGCATCCGGTACAGGATGAGCCAGAGGAAAAAGGGCCGGAAACCGAGGAACAGCCCAAGGAAGATGCCCCAGCAGATAAGGAGAAGTCTGACGAGGAGAAGAATCAGGAGTCCGCTGTGGACGAGAATGAGTTCCCGACCGCAGAGGAGCTTCCGGCCACCATTGCCTATGGCAAGCTCAAGACTCTCATGAATATCCGCAAAAACCCCAGTCTGGATGCGGAGATCGTAGCGGTCTACAAGAAGAACACCCTTGTGGAGATCATCCAGTTCTGCGATGGCTGGCTGAAGATCAAGTGCTCGGAATCGGAGGATGGTGTGGCGTATGTTCTGAACAGCGCGGACACCTATGCGTTCACTGCCAGCAAGATCTATGAGGTCCGTCCCGGCGACAACCTCTGGAAGATTGCGGTGACTGAACTGGGAGATGGCAATCGCTGTGCGGACATCCGTGCCTTGAACGGTCTGACTTCCAATGCCATCCGGGTCGGTATGAAACTGCTGATCCCGTGACAACAAAATAACCACAGCACAAGGCTCGGAGCAATCCGGGCCTTAACTTTTTTCAGGAGGGAATCACTATGGGATATACCAATAGTCCACTCGTTGTTTATACCAAACTCTCCCCGAACCATTCTGGGCAGAGAACACAGAGCATTGACCGCATCACACCGCATTGTGTGGTCGGTCAGCTTTCTGCAGAAAGCATCTGCGGCTGCTTCACCAGCACGAGTCGTCAGGCAAGCTGTAACTACGGCATCGGCACGGATGGTCGTGTATCGCTTTGTGTCGAGGAAAAGAATCGCAGCTGGTGTTCATCCAGTAATGTCAATGACCAGAGAGCAGTTACCATCGAATGTGCCAGTGATAAGAGTGAGCCGTATGCTATGAACAGTGCAGTGTACAATTCGCTCATCAAGCTCTGCATCGATATCTGCCAGCGTAACGGCAAGAAGAAGCTCTTGTGGCTGGGCGATAAGAATAAAACTCTCAATTACGCGCCGGCAACAGATGAAATGGTGCTGACGGTTCACCGGTGGTTTGCCAACAAAAGCTGCCCCGGCGACTGGCTCTATAACCGTCTGGATGATCTGGCCGCAAAAGTAACGGCGGCACTGAGCGGTTCATCTACTTCATCCGGTATGCAGGCAACTTCGCTGAAGAATCTCACCGAGGCAGAAGCAGTTGCAAAGATTGGTCCGCTGTTTACTGCGAACCAGAAAACCACGGGCATCCTTGCTTGCGTGTCGATGGCACAGTTCATTCTGGAGTCTGGATACGGCAAATCCGAGTTGGCGCAAAAGGCCAATAACTGCTTCGGCATGAAAACCTCTCTTTCTGGGAACAGCTGGCCGAATTCCGCATGGGACGGCAAGTCCGTCTACACGAAGAAAACGCAGGAGCAGAATGCAGCCGGCTCGATGGTCACGATCACCGCCGACTTTCGCAAGTACGCTTGTGTCGAGGACTCCATTGCCGACCATGCGGCGTATCTGCTTGGTGCGATGAACGGCAGTAAGAAACGCTACGAGGGTCTGGAGGGCTGTACCGATTGCAAGAAAGCGGCACAGATCATCAAGGATGGCGGTTACGCCACCAGCCACACCTATGTGCAGAATTTCTGCAATATCATCGAGCGTTGGAATCTGACACAGTACAATGCCACCTCCGGCAGCAGCACCACCATTTCTGGCTGGTACCGTGTGCGTAAGAGCTGGCAGAATGCTGCGTCCCAGAAGGGCGCATTCCATGACCTCACCTATGCGAAGCAGTGTGCGGATAAGAATCCGGGCTATTATGTCTTCGACCCGGATGGTAAGGCAACCTATCCTGTGACCCAAACCTCGTCTGTCCCGTATGCAGTCCGGGTGTCCATCAGCAATCTCAATATCCGCAAGGGTCCGGGCACGAACTATGCGAAGACCGGGCAGCACACCGGCAAGGGGGTGTTCACCATTATTGCGGAATTTGCCGGCGCGGGTTCCACGAAAGGCTGGGGCAAGCTGAAATCCGGTGCAGGCTGGATCAGTCTGGATTACGCCGCTCGTATCTAAAACAGTCCCCGTCCTCCTTGGGCGGGGCGTACATATGGTGCAAATAGGACAATAATCAACCGCATTATTCTCCGTCTTTCTGCGGCCAAATTTACTTGATAATATCACGAAACAGAGGGAATATGTGACTGCCCAAAGAGAAGAAGCGGGCAGGAAGGAGCGATGATTTATGAGTGCTGGTACGGATTTCCTTGCAAGTTTGCAGAAAAAGACTGTGAAAAGTACAGTCCAACAGAAACAGCAGAAGAGAGCGAATGCATCCGCTGTGGATGTCTCGGCTTTACTGGAAGCCGCTCTCAGGCAGAAGAAACCTACGGAAGCTGTGGCAGATGTTCGTCAAAGTGCGGATGTCGCCACAGCTTCTTTTTTACCACCGACTGACACGCATCAAGGCAAGTCTACTCAACAAAAGCCGAAAAGCGCGTCAGATAAAGCAGTACTACAGAAGCAATCAACCTCAAAATCCAAAGACATCGTTGATGCCGGTATCACAGCCCTTATCCAGAAAGCTCTGGATGCCAAAAAGGTTATGGAGCAGCCGGATATTGCAGAAAGGCTGCAAAGTAGTATGGAGAGCGAGTTCACACAGCTTTTCGCTGCCGAGAATGAACCGCAGGAAAGCAAGTTTGTTTCGACTGCGACATTCCGCACCACCAAAAAGAAGATTGGAAGCATCCGTGTGGCGGCTTATATCCGCGTGTCCACGGATATGAGCGACCAGGAGAACTCATACGAAACGCAGGAAAAGTATTTTAATCAGCTGATTCAAAGCAATCCGGAATGGAATGCAGTCGGTGTGTACTCCGATTACGGTATCTCCGGCACTTCCAAGGAAAAGAGAACTGGATTCCGCAGGCTGATGCGCCACTGTAAGGATGGCAAAATCGACCGCATTGTGTGCAAGTCCATTTCCCGATTTGCCCGAAATACGGCTGACTTTATGACGGCACTGGATACCCTGCACGACTGCGGAGTGACGATTCTGTTCGAGAAAGAAAATCTGGATACGGCAGACCCGACCAGCGACTTCATCCTTACAACGCTGGCCGCCATCGCACAGGAAGAAAGCCGCAGCATTTCCGGTAACATCCGACAGGGCAATAAGATGCGCTTTCCGAAAGGGGAAGTTCCCAACAAGATTATGTACGGATACCGCTACAACGGGAAGATGGTTACTTCCGAGAGCGGATATGAGTATAAAGACATCGAGGTCGTGGAAGAAGAAGCCAAGGTCGTCCGGCGCATTTTCAACGAAGTCGTGGAAGGCAAAGCCTATACGGAAATCGCAAGGGGACTGAATCTGGATAAGATTCCGGCTCCGGAGTCAGATATGGCGAGGGCCAGAAAGCGGAATTCCAAGAAAGGACAGCTGAACAGTGATTTACAGGACGGCTGGACTGGAGGGAATATCACGAGAATCGTCCGTGCCGAGCGATACATGGGAGCAGTTCTCATTCAGAAGGTGTTCACACCGGATTATCTGACCCATACGGTTCAGAAAAACAACGGTGAAGTTCCACAGTATTTTGTCCGGAACCACCATCCGGCAATCATTGATGAGGATTTGTTTCAAAAAGCGCAGGAAGTCGTAAAGGCAAACAGTGAACTGTATAACAGGACAAGGTTCAAGAAGAAGCCGAGAGCATTTTCTCAGAGGCTCATCTGTGGGGAGTGTGGACGGTTCTACTCTGTGACAAATGGAAACGGAAGCAATCCCATTTGGAGATGCCCTACGAGCAGCCAGACGACTGGAAAGTGCATCTGCCATGCAGAGAAAGTATACGAGGAACAGATTGTTCGTGTATTCCGTAAGGCGATTCTGGAACGGTTCCGGCTGACCATCAAGCCCATTCACGACAATGTGGCTGTGGCAGATATCATGAGCGGACGTTTCAAAGAGCAGTATGACAACTTCACACCGGAAGCGGATTCCTTTGTGAGCCAGATGCTTGCAAGACTGGAAAGCATTCAAAAGCTGGACTTCATGGAACGCGACCGTGCTTTTTATAAGAAGCAGATTGCCGCCGCCCACACCAGTGTGGAAAGCACCAATAAGAAGATTCGGCTTCTGAAAAGTCAGGTAGATGTGATGCATACTCGTCTGGAAGTCCTCGGAGATGAGATGATCAGTCCGGCTTCCATTGAGGAAAAGAAAAAACTCATTGAGAAGCTGGAGCAGGATGTTCAAAAAGACACAGACACTGAGCAGAAGCTGACCGAACAGCTCGACTACATGGAAAACTACTGGGAAGAGCTGGAGAGCGACTATGAACGCAGGGAAAAGGCAATCGAGTGGATGAAGAACCTCCCGGTGGGTCGGGATGGTACGGTGGCTTTCTTAAATGAAGTGACCGAAGAACACTGCAAGGCATTTATCCTTTCGATTACCATCTATTCACCGCTGAAGTTCACGGTTCACTGGTTTGATGATACCAAGACCGAGGTGCAGATGGATTCCAACATTGAAGATTACCGCAATACCGCAAGCTACTATGACGGGCATACGATGCGTGATGGCAGCCAGCGGAAAAAGTATGTAAGAAGAACCAGAAGAAAATAAGAGCCAGTCATAAGGCTGGCAGAAAGGGGCAGATTATGACAAGACAAAAAGTAGATGTGATTCCCGCCAGTGTACGTTCGGTACAGAACGGCGGTCAGCTCAAAAGCCAGACCAATATCCGAGTGGCAGCCTACTGCCGTGTCTCCACGGGAGATGAGAGCCAGCAGACTTCCTACACGACCCAGAAAGCATTCTACAAAGACCTCATCACTCGGAAAACCGGCTGGATTTTTGCTGGCATCTATGCAGATGAAGCAAAGTCTGGTACGAACCGAGAGCATCGTGAGGAATTTAACCGCATGATGAAGGACGCGATGGATGGCAAGCTGGACTACATTGTTACGAAGTCCATTTCCCGATTCGCACGAAATACCATCGACTCCCTGACCTGTACCCGTGAGCTTCGACAGTTGAAGCCGCCCGTGGGTATCTACTTTGAAAAAGAAAATATCGACACGCTGGATGCCAAAGGCGAACTGATTTTGACGATTCTTTCGGCTTTGGCACAGGATGAGAGCCGTTCCATTTCAGACAATATCCGCTGGAGCATCCAGAAGAAGTTTCAGGCTGGTGTTCCGCACATCAATCTGAAGCGGATGCTGGGGTATGAGTTGGGGCCTAATAAGCAGTGGGTCATCGTGCCAGAGCAGGCAGAAATCATCCGGTACATTTTCGACCGCTATGTGAAAGGACAGACGGCGAATAAAATTGCACGGGAACTGAACCAGATGGAGAAGCTCACGGTCAACGGGAAGAAGTGGAGAGCAAGTTCCATTCTGATCGTTCTGCGGAATGAAAAGTATGTGGGCGACATCGAGATGCAGAAGACCATCACCAAAGACTTCCTGACCCACCGTTCCAGCATCAACAAGGGCGAGGCACCCCGTTACTATGTGAAAAACCATCATGTGAGCATCATCGACCGTGTAACTTGGGACAAGGTGCAGACCATGCTGTTCGAGAAGCCGAGGACGGACATGACCAAAGGCCCCGGCAAGAAAAAGGTAAAGAGCATCAAAGGTTCTCCATTTGGAAACCTGCGCTGTGGTGCAATTTTGGAGAACGGACCGGATGCCGGAAAGCCCTGCGGTGAGGGATTCTTCCGTGTGACCTACACGGGAGTGGCAAACGGTTATACTGATGAGCGGAGCTTACAGGCGACCGGGGAGGATACCGGAGAGTATACCGGAGAGTATCTGGAAAAATACACCTATTCCTATCCAGTCTGGCGGTGTAAGAGAAAAGTTGGAGAGAGGGATGGTGAACCGCCGAAGAATGGTACACCCGACCAGAAAGCGTATTGCCGGAGCAAACTTGGACGCTTGTCGGATGAGGAACGCAAAGCCGCTGATGAGCGGTGTCCATCGGAAGTCTACCATGAATGTGCGCTGGAACAGAGCTTCATGGAACTGCTCTACAGCATGAAGCGTGATTATGAACAGCACGGAGACGCTTCCATGATCGTGACCATGTTCGATAACGCCTATGAGCAGGCTGTCCAACTGACAAACAACAGCAGTATCTCGGTACAGAGGATGGCGACCGTAGAGAACCAGATTAAAGAGATGGAAGAACGCCTGCAGGATGCTATCAGCCATCAGGTGGCGGCTCTTCGGGAAGCTGCTCTGGAGCAGAGTGCGGAACTGAACGAAGCCCTTTCCAATGGTGAGATGACCATTGATGATATCGACATGGACATCCGAAGCGGACTGACACCGGGTAGTATCGGAGTGAGCTTCTATGGGACGGAAACGGAGGAAGGCTCGGAAGCCCAGATTTATACGGAGCTTGTGAATGACCTGCAGGAACGCTTGCAAACACTCAGGCAGGAACGGCAGACTATTGAAGAAGAGCAGGGTGTTCTGGCCATCATGAAGAAGAACTTTGAATACTTCCTCGCCTGCCTGAAAGAACTGCCGGATGCCAATGCAAGTGGGATGCCCCTGAAAGTCAACGGGCTGGATGTACAGGGAAGCCTGATGCGAGATGCCGAGGGAAAGCCAATTGAGGGAAAGACCGCTGCCGTCCACAATGGAAAAATCAAGTTGACGCCTGAGCGGATTGCGGAAGCCCCCGATATGCTTCATTTTGAAAAAGGTATCTATTGTGCTTTCATTGAAAGTGGAGTATTGCAGGGAGATGTGGCGACCTACAAGACAAACTTCGGTGTGACACTGACTTCAAAGGGTAACCGTAGAACACTCACCAGCTTCATGGGCTATAAGCGGAGTGACCTGAACGGCAATGTGGTCTACATTGATGCCCCTTACAAAGTGTACGGATTCAGCATTCAGTACCGCCGGTATCTGACAACCGCTGCAAAGCGTGAGAGGAAAGAAGCAGTATAAGGATGAGATATGACCCTGCTGGGTGTGGCTTTTGTGGCTGCATCTGGCAGGGCCTTTTTTGTTTGTGGGAGATTTTATTCTTTTTTACATGTGGGGATTGCTATGTGCAGAGATCTGTTATATGTTGTGGATGACGAGGAATACACATAGCAGGAGAGATGACGATATGAAAAAATTATCGTGGTTATCGGTAGAGGATTATGGAACAACACCATTGGAAGTGATAATCGTGAGTGCAATGAAAGGGTATCTGGGAGAAATGCCAGAGAGTAAAGCATTGAAAAAGATCGAGGAAGTCTTTGACCCAAAGGTCATCCGGCTGTTCGGTGACGATGGCGCACCAATGCCCGTACAAAGCACTGTTGACGGTGCAAAATTCGCTGCATTCATCGACGAGGCAGTAGCTGATGTGGTGAAACGAATGGAATCGGACATGAGCGACATCGGGCAGATTGCACTGGAGGCTTTGCGAGATATAGACGGGAAGGTGATCGTTGAAACGATGAGTCCTGAGTTTGTGAGCTTCCTAGGGGATGTGTATAGAAGTTTGAAATTTGACAAATAAAAACGGAAAACCCGTTGATATTTTCTGGCGATAGGGGTATAATAAGATTGCAAGAAAATAAAAACGATAAATCCGTTTTTAGAAGGGAGAATGATACATGAAAATACTCCGTATCACCGCACAGGGACTTCCACTGTTTAAAGAAAACCTAGATATCTGTTTTTACACACAGCAGCGCGTAAGTGAGGATGATAAGTGTAGTCTATATAATTTGATTGATAATTATTATCTTCACACTACCAATGCGTTTATTGGAATCAATGCGTCTGGTAAGACCTCTGTGTTAAAGGTTATCAATTTGGCTCTGAACATTGTAAAGAATGAGCCCATTAATCATGTAGAGGCAAAAACTATTCTTGGTGGAGCAAGAGAAGCTACGATTTGCACTTATTTTTATGATAATCGTAAATATGTCTGCTGCCTAGAAACTGTAATTACGGCAAAAAAAGCAAAGGCAGGAGATTATGTGTATTCGATCCTGTCCGAAAGACTGTGGGAAAAATCAATTGTCAGTATCAAGTCGAAGAAGTATTTGACGGATTTCACCGGAATGGAGCCTGTGGCATCGCGTAATAGCGATGAAGCATATCTTTCAGATGATGTCAGCTTTATCATTGCACATAATAAAAAAGCAAATGATACGGTGGAAGTGTTTAGCTTACTTTCTTACACGAATGTGAATGTGCTTCCCTTTACTGAGGATATTCCATTGGAAGTGATTGCTTTTCTGGACCCAACCATTGAAAAATTGTGCTTCGAGCAAACAGAGGGAAAGACATTTATCCATTTGAAATTCCGAAATGAAGATGAAATTGTTTTAAACAATGCAGTGGACCTTGAGCAGTATCTGTCTTCCGGTACAATCAAAGGTATTATTACATTCTCAATGGTGAAGGAGGTACTTCAATCTGGTGGATACTTGCTGGTAGATGAAATTGAAAACCATTTTAATAAGGAAATTGTAACAACACTGATTCGTTTCTTTATGGATAGCCGACTTAACAAAAAAGGTGGAACACTGATTTTTACAACACATTATCCAGAGTTGTTGGATGAATATGACCGCAATGATGGAATTTGTATCGTAAGAAACCGTAATGGCATCACAGTAGAAAACCTGAGCTATATATTGAAACGTAATGATATTAAAAAAAGCGATGCATATCAGAGTGGATTTCTGGAAGGAACGACCCCTGCGTATGAGGCCTATATGCGCTTGAAGAAGAACCTGGCTGCTTCAATTCATTAAGGAGGCGGCAGAATGGAATTGGCAAAATATAAGGCGTGTATCTGCGAGGGTTCGGCGGAGGCTGCGATTATCGATATACTGGTCGATAATGACCTTTTGATCTTTACCAGAGAAGAAATGCTCAATGAAGAAGTTATCCGATGCAGGAACGCAAAGAAATTTGAGGAACGTTACTTACGTAAGGAATTTGCAGATCAGGTTTCTGTCATACGGATTCTAGATTCGCGCAGGGAAGAATTTCGATTCAGCAAGGCATACGAAAATAAGATTGATGTTATTAATGTCATTACAGCTCCCGAAATAGAAATGTTGATTATCCATAATGAGGGAGAGTATGAACATTTTAAGCGTTCTGGGAAGAAGCCGAGTGAGTTTTGTAAAGTGAATCTCCGTATGCATAATGTAAAGTCGTATGAATTCGTGAAAGACTATTTTAGTGATCCACAAACACTGGTGGGGGCGATTAAAGAATATCGTAGAACCGCAAATATCCCAAATGGAGAATACTGCTTGTCTGACTTGCTAAAGCAATGAGAAACGGCAGTCATGTACAAGGCCACAGGAGATATAAGAAAAGAAGCGCATAATTGAAAATAATTGGCCCACTGGCGCACTGTGTAGAATCCTACATGGTACGTTGGTGGGTTTCTTTTTTTGCCTTACCCGCATGAACCACAGACAGCACCTCGGTGTGATCCGAAGTGCAGCTGTGGCTTATGCGGGCTTTTTTGTTATATGGTCAACGAGTTACAAAGTTAGATGCCTAACCCGTATAAAATCGCTTTCACCTCCTTTACCATCCGGGTGAGGATTTCCTGTTCAGTTGCATTGCAGTCCAAAAGCAGTCGGTGAATCTCCGTATCAGCTGTAGAGGTGGAATGCGTCAGGCTGTCTACGAGAAGGTCGTCTGCCGATACATTCAAGATATTTGCAATCTGCACGAGAGATTCCAAACTGGGCTTACTCTTTCCGAGTTCAATGTTGCTGATGTGCTTATAGCCAACCTCACACCTGAAAGCGAGTTCTTCCTGTGATAAATTTCCTTTGTTCCTAAAATTGGCGATGCGCTGTCCAAGCGCAGTATAGTCAATTGCCATACAGTCCTCCTTATGGTTTACCCGCATAAGGCTGATATGATTATCTCGCAGGAGAAAATGTATGGCAACAGAGTGAGGACACTCTAAGACCGCAGAGCCACTTACCCCTATCAGTAGTGTGGTCTTAGCCTGTTATTCCACCTGATAGGTGGAATTTTCGACTTCATTCCATCTGACAGGTGGAAGTCAAAGCACCGCACATATTCTATAATATAAATGTAGTAGAAGACTGCAATTGGAAAGGAAAGACAATGGCAAGTAAAGAGCAAGTGGGGATTCTTACATTATATAGTGATGTACAGGCGACTTCTGTTCGCTGGCTGTGGTATCCGTTCATTGCAGTTGGAAAGATCACATTGCTTCAAGGCGACCCCGGTGACGGAAAGTCCACAATGATGATGAATCTGATTGCCGGTTTGTCCAATGGTGGGGGCCTCCCGGATGGTAAGCCGGTCGGGATGCCACAGAGGGTTATTTATCAGTGTTCGGAAGATGGCGTTTCGGATACCATCAAGCCTCGGCTGGAAAAGTGCGGAGCCGATTGCAGGAATGTGGCGTTCATAAATGAAGAAACCTACAGTGGGCTGACGCTGGATGATGAACGTATCCGGCAGGCTATTATAGAATTCCGGCCGAGGCTGGTAGTCATCGACCCGATACAGGCGTATCTCGGAAGTGACTCTGACCTCCAGATTGCAGGCAGAGCCAGAAAGTTGATGCAGCGTCTTGGAATGTGGGCATCCGTATATGATTGTGCCATTGTGCTGATCGGTCACCTCAACAAGAAAGAGGGAACAAAAGGTCTGTATCGGAGTCTCGGCAGTATCGATGTGGTGGCGGCTGCCCGGAGTGTCCTGCAGGTGGAGAGAGATCCAGAGAACGCCGATATCCGCATCGTCCGGCAGATAAAGAACAGTCTGGCTCCATCCGATGGTGAAATCCGGTTTTCGATAACAGCAGAGCAGGGCTTCAAATGGCTGGAATGTGAAGTTGCACCAAATCCGGCAGCAGAGCCGGAAGCACCAAACTTTGAATCGAAAGCCGAGAAAGCGGCCTATCTGATTAAGAAACTGCTTTCAGAGGGTGATATGAGATCCAGAGAAATCTACATAAGGCTGAGCGATGAAGGTATCAGCCGCAGGACAGCAGAAAACATAAAAAAGGAACTCGGCATCCGAAGTTACCGGAGGATGCGTCAGTGGTATTGGAGCATCCAGCCGGAAGATTGAGAGGAAACAAATGACAAAAAGTGAACGGCAAGAGCGCAAACAAAAAATTAGAGAACGTTATAAAGGCACGGATACATCCAGAATTAAAGTAATTCCTGCGAAATCTTCAGAGAACTTGGAAACAAGCAACACCATTCGTCGTGTTGCTGCTTATGTACGTGTTTCAACTGATAATGATGAACAGACTTCATCCTATGAGCTTCAGAAGAATTATTATACTAAGTATATCAAGGCGCAACCAGGTTGGGAGTTCGCTGGAATTTATGCTGACGAGGGCATCAGTGGTACTTCTCTTGAGCACCGAAAGGGAATGCAGAAGCTAATTGAAGATTGTAAAGCTGGGAAAATTGACCTTATACTTACAAAATCGATTTCTCGATTCGCTAGAAACATTGTAGATTGCCTTTCAATAGTTGGTATGTTGAAGGATCTTGAGCCACCCGTAGGTGTAAAGTTTGAAACAGATAATATTTCAACGTTAGACATCAATGGACGGATGCTCTTGTCCATTGTGGCTTCTTTGGCAGAGGAGGAATCTCATAATAAATCTCTTCTGATGAATTGGTCTCTTGAACAACGTTATAAAGACGGAATGTTTCTTATTCCAGAACTTTTGGGGTACGATCTGGATGAAAATGGTAACCTTGTGGTTAATCCAGAAGAAGCACAGACTGTAAAGGTGATTTATTATTTGTATTTGAACGGATTCTCGCTTACGGAAATTGCTGAACTGTTGACCGATTATAGAAGGAAAACAAAATTAGGTAATACAGAATGGAATCCAAGTTCTTTGGCTGCTTTGATCGCCAATGAAAGACATTGTGGAGATCTTTTAGCAAGAAAAACTTACACACCCAATTATTTGACTCATAAATCGAAGAAAATCAAAAATAACGAACGTGCACAATATTGGAATTTCGACCATCATGAGGCAATTGTATCCAGAGAGGTCTATAATGCAGCAAATCATCTGCGAGCATCCCGGAGCTATGCAAAGCGAAAACGTCCTCTGCCAGTTTTGAGTGTGGTCGATGACGGCATTCTTCGTGGATATGTACCTTTCGACAAAGACTGGACAGGATTTTCAGCAGAGGAATATCGAGAGGCTTCTGAAAGTGTAATGCTGGAGAAAGAAACTGACACGGTAGAAGTCATGAATCGTTTGGATTTGACCGGCTATGAAGTAGTCCGTGCACAGTATTTCTCGACTTTGCGGAATCCGGCCATGACGATTTCAAATGGAAGGTTGCGGTTTAATACAGCTTGTCTGAAAAAATTTGAAAATGTTGAGTATGTAGAACTGCTTCTGAACTCGGTTGACCGCTGTGTTGCTATCCGCCCCTGCGAAAAGAGCAATCCGAATGCAATTCATTGGGGGCGATTGAAAGAGGGACGGTGGTGTGCCAGTACACTTGTTTGCCGTGGTCTAGCAAAAGCACTTTTTGACATCATGGAATGGGAAGATGGCTTAAAATACCGTTTTCGTGGACAGTTTGTGGAGCAGGGCGATAATAAGTTGATGCTCTTTGAACTGGACGAACCGGAAATGGTCAAAGTCGAAGAAATCGTTCTTCCGCCCAAGGGAGAAGATGCTGAAGGCGAAACAGTTAAGCAGACGATTTACATTCTTCCGCCGGAATGGGCAGGAACCTTTGGACAACCAATCACAAGCATTGCGCAGATTAGCCTCTTACAACAGAAACATTATGCCGGAAACTGGGATGTACTTAGACCAGCAGCAGAAATAGAAGAAATGAATACATTTACGGTAGAAAATTTAAATGCGTTGCTTCACGAAGCGGAAGAAATAATGGAAGGATGGACTGATACAGATGGAGGAGAACAAAACGAGTGTTCCGATGAATGAACAGTCAGTAGAAAATGATAGAGATGCACGGGCTGAAGAACTGGAAAGTACATTTTCGTATGACGGATACCAAGTCGTGCGTAAGGAACTTTTTGCACATCTGCGTGACCCGGCCATCGTGATCCGCAAGGACAGCATCACGTTCAACACGGCCTGTATCACTGGGCTGGAGGATGTGGTCTATGTACACGTCATGTTCAACAGCGACTTGAAGCGCATTGTCGTGCGCGGCTGCGATGAAAATGAAAAAGATGCGCTACGCTGGTGCATCGCCAAGGAGGACAAGCGCAAAAGTCGGAAGATGTCCTGCAAGCCTTTTTCAGAACTGGTCTATAAGGAAATGGGATGGGATAGGGAATGTCGGTACAAGATGCTGGGCTACAGAATCACCTTTGAGGGTGAAACTTTGTACGTTTTTGATCTGCTCGTGCCAGAGGTTTTTTATGAACCCCAGAAGCGCAAGAAGGGTGCTGCTCCTCAGACACAGGATGTAAGACCTGCGAATGCGAGAAAGGGATTTTACCCAGATGATATTGCAGGTACTTTCGGTGTGCCAGTGGAAGAACATCTAAAAGAATCCGAAATCAAGCAGATGGACGGATATGTGTCGATGGGCATCTTGACAGGAAAAAATGAACCCGACACCGGAAATAAATAAAAACACTCAACAGAAACCAAGGGAGAAGTGCGCCCATTTTTAAGGAGGGGAGAGAAGTGAATGAAAGAACATGGAATCAGCGGATGCTGGGCCTGACCTTTAATGCTGTAGATGGAAGAATCACTATCTTCCGCAGTACATTGGAGGAACTCGGCTGGCCGACCAACTATCGGTTTCTGTATAATCGGAAAGCAAAACAGGTAGCAGTCCAGAACTGCGCGGCCGAAGATGCAGGTTCTCATAAGACACCGAAGCTGAATGTGAGCAACAGCTGCGAAATCAAGTGTATGGCGTTTGTGAGGATGATCTATCGGGATATGCGGTGGAACCAGGACAATACATATCGTCTGGAGGGGAAAAGTATCCCCGGACAGCAGCTTGTGAGCTTCGATTTATCTTCCCCGTTTTTAGTGGAAAACGGAATAGCTCTGGACGAAAATCTAAGCCCAACAAAGCCCCTGTGTGGCGAAGAAATGTCCTCTGCGGAAAGTTCCTCGGCCTTGCCGATAAAACGCGACAGTGGGGCAGTGTAAGGGGCGTGTGGCGAAGCAGGCCAAAAAAAGCCCACCGGGTCACGGTCCAGGATGCTTGCAAGGCAGCAAGGCGGAAGGTGACCGGGTGGGCAGGAGACATTTTGGATGAGTCTACTCAACAAGTGAATAAAATCACTTTTGTATCTGCGAACGACAAAAATAAGTGATTAAGCTCACTTATAGCTATTGAAAATAAGTGATTCTGTTCACTTAGAAAAAGTGAGCTTTTTACGCCATCCTAGATTTTAGATGAAGTCGTCATCCAGCAAAAATAAGTGAATATAATCACTTAAAAACATCAAAAATCCAAATAAGTGAGCTTAATCACTTATCCGAAGAAAAGTGAACATTTTACTCCCTGACCGGGTTTGAGGTCGTCGATTAGTCCATAATCGACGGCTTCTTTTTTATGCTCAAAAAAGGGGGTATGTAGCTACATAACGCAATAAGTGAGCTTTATACGCCACTGTCGAGCAACTTCGCCGCGGTATGTTTAGTCCAGAAACTACGATAGCCACACCCAGCACTTTGACACATCGGCAGTCGAAGCTGTCATCAAGCTGGTTATGGAATATAACCCGGATGCCATCATGGTAATCAAGTCCACGATTCCTGTGGGCTATACCGCCTCTGTGCGTGAGAAGTTCAACAGCAAGAACATCATCTTCAGTCCGGAGTTCCTGCGTGAATCTAAGGCTCTGTACGATAACCTTTATTTTAATGACACGACTTCCCAAACCGCATATACTTTATGTGTACCTCAGATATCACAAAAAAGAAATTTTGCAAATTACTAGGCGAGGTTTATTTTTATAGAATAGTTATATGGTGTTTATTTTTCTTTTCTGGTTATGAACCATTTTCAGTCAAGGGCTTCTTGAAAATGATTTTCCCCTTTTTTACAGTGGCTGATAACTTCACAGGTTGTTTTCTGTTGTTTTATCTGCTGATTCCGTTTCTAAATAAGCTGATTCATGTACTGACGGAAAAGGAACATTTCTTGTTGATGGTGTGGTGTCTGGGAATTTATGTGGTCCTGGGCAAATAAACAGCAATGAGCATCACAGGTGAGAATCTATCAAGGCAGTCAGCGCATCAAAACAACTTCAATCGCTTCAAAAGTATTCTTCAAAAAATCAGAGACGCCCCATCGTCAAAGCCAGCCCATCAATGCACCAACCAGACCATTAAACCCTATCATCACCCACCCTGAGGAGCGCATCTGGGCAGGGCGAACGCCCCGGCGGCAGCCCCGGGTCCCGGACGCTCCGAGGATCAAGCACGACAAGATGAAACAATTTTACATGATTGACATGGAGCGAAAAAGGTGGTAATATTATCTTGTCCAAAAAATGCGAATCCCTCTCGCTCGCGAAGGAAAAATCTCTCTCACAATAACAAATAAAACGACACAACGAACAAAAATAGACTTTGCCGAAGGCTGGCAGACACGAGGGACTTAAAATCCCTTCCTGAAGACAGAGTACGGGTTCACCCCCGCCGACAGTATTAAAAACCCCAGAATTATTCTCTAATTCGAATGATTCTGGGGCTTTCTTTTTGTTCTATTTTCTGGAAGCGTTGGAGGGACGAGAGATTTTTTGGCGAAAAAGAGAAGTTCCTTGCGCACAACTAAAATCCATGACATAACTTGGCACATTGCAGAGAGATCGAAGCTGTCTTTTTGTTTACTATGCAGCAGCCTTTGTACGACGCTGCCGCACCCGGCGTTCCAGCGCCTTATAAAGCCAGCTCAGGCAGAGCGTGAGCAAAAATACGGTCAAGGTCCAGACCACGGGCTGCACTGTAAGGCTAAACTTGTCCGCAGTCCACTCCATATACCGGATCAGTACCTGATGGATCAGAAAGCCGTAAGGCGACAGCCC
>ERZ827452.928-NODE-928-length-33892-cov-9.189704_pt1 | contig 33892 bp, 27 predicted proteins | sample MGYA00519866_ERZ827452 | MGnify/ENA primary metagenome ERZ827452 (study PRJEB31778, sample SAMEA3449307) | human gut metagenome | biome: human gut; feature: human-associated habitat; material: faeces | place: United Kingdom | collected 2010/2012 ... | reverse complement strand
CTGTATCATACGGCATTTTCAGTTCAGAAAATGCCTACCTGTGAACAGTAACAAAACAATAAAAAAGAAATCGCATAGATACATGAGCTGTGGTATACTGTGTCTATGCGAATTTATAATAGTCTTAGGGCAGCTTAATGCTTATGTAGGATATTATAAGAAAAATGAGATGATAGAGGGAGATAATCCTCCAGTAGGAATACTGCTTTGTACAGATAAAGGTTCTCAGATGGTAGAATATGCCTTATCTGGAATGGATAACCAGTTATTTGTTTCAACGTATATGTTACATTTGCCTGACAAGAAGAAACTCGAAGAATTTATGTTAAAAGAGATAGAAGAAATGGAAATGTAAAGTTAAGCACTTTGTAATTATGGGTATGAAGTATTTTCTGTTAAATGTGGATAGTTTGGAATTTTAATATGGAAAATGAGATAAATTATTCTGATATTTGAAAGTGATCAGTCAGATGGGAAGTTATTTGACGCTGTCCGTTCGGTAAGATTTAAACAAATCTTCATCTGTTCTTAATACATCACATTATTACCTTTAAAACCACAGATATAAACGATATTATTACAAATACGGTTGGGACTATAAACAGATATTTTATTGAACGCTGGATAACAGGTAGTTTAAAAAAAAGAGTATTGCTAAATTCAAAAAAGAGTGACTTTTATGTAATATGCAGTTCTGTCGTAGTTAGTATGTTCTTGTTTCAACATTTTGTTTCATCATTATTATGGGAAATGGCAGTGTAACTTCAAGTTTGGTTAAATATAGAGAGAAATGTTATACCTCGGCTAAAAAGATACAATATTAGATGTTTCATGAGCAGTATTTGAGTTTATTTTAAATTCAGGTATTGCTTTTTTATTTATGCAAAGTTTCACGGGGCCGCTGGTATTTTTTCTCATGTTCATTTATAATTGCTGATAGAGAAAACTGGAAAGAACACCCAATGAATCAGAAAGTAGAGAGTATAAACACATGAAAAAAAGAATTTACAGCATGATATTAATATTAATGACCGGACTTTGTGCCGGATGTGGCAAAGAAGGAGTAAAAAATAATAATACAGGAATAGAAAGCGAATCTTCCCAGGTGGAAGATTCGGTCAGTTTTGAAAACACAGAAGACACAGAAAGCACAGAAGACACAGAAAGCACAGAAGACACAGAAAGCACAGAAAATACAGAAAATACAGAAAGTACAGAATACAATGACGTCGTATTAAATGAAGAAACGGATTTTACTTATGACTATTCGGAGGACATCAAAGCGGATGTTGACAATGTGGTATCAGGTTCCGCATCACTGCAGGACGAATTGGAGAATATTGAGAACATCGTAAAGAAATATACGCCGCTGGCGCAGGCAGCCCAGACACAGACAGAAATGAATCTGTCATCCAGATGGTTTTTCGACATATGGGATACGGAATTAAATAACCTTTGGAGCAGATTCAGTGATCTGGCAGATCCGCAGACAAAGGAGAAGATCCTTACAGAACAGAGAAACTGGATCGACATGAAGGAAGAAGTGACCTTGCTTGACATTGGATCTTACGAAGAAAACGGCAGTATGTATCCGCTTCTTCAGAATTCTTATCTGGAGGAGATCACGAAGAACAGGGCTTATGTTATTGCAAATGAGCTGGCAAAGATAAAGGGGGAATCCTTTGTTATGCCGGAAAAATCAGCAAAGTACGGTCTGTTTGTGGACAATCAGGGGACTGGCAGCGTATACAGTTCCCTGATCACCAGACAGGGGCTGGAAGGAGAGGATGAAGCGCTTATCTCCATTTACAGAGAGGGAGAAACAAAAGGAACATTTGTTGACAATGGAAACGGGGAGCTGGCTTTCACATCAGATGACGGAAGTGTAAAAGGAACCATCAAAATCAACGGATGGGATGGCGCAAGTTTCAAGGTTACAGAGACATCAGGAGAGGCTGTTTTTTCTGCAGGAGAGGAGGTCAATTTTCCGTTTGCATTTTGACAGCATTGTTTGATATGTTGTTTGTAATGATTCAGCGATATAACAGACAAAGAATCATGAAACTCGTAAATCGGCAGTTGCGGAGGTGAATAAAATATATGCTGAATGTGAAAAATGCTGATATGGCAGATTTTGAACAGATTATGAAAATTTATAAATATGCACAGGATTATATGATAAAGTCCGGAAATCCTGCACAATGGGGGCATTTTTATCCGGATGCGGAGCTAATAAAATCTGATATTTGTCAGAATGTATGCAGGGTAATATATGACAAAGATGGGATACATGGGGTATTTGCATTGTTTAAAGGTGCAGAACCTGCTTATAAGCATATTGAGAATGGGAATTGGCTGAATGAAGAGCCTTATCTTACTATTCACAGACTTGCTGGGGATGGTCAGGTGCATGGTTTGTTTCAGTGTGTTTTAAATTATTGTAAAAATATTTCTCAAAATATCAGGGCAGATACCCATGCGGATAATCAAATCATGCAAAAGCTGATGGAAAAGAATGGTTTTATGAAATGCGGTATTATATATGTTAAAAATGGAACACCAAGAATTGCATATCATTGGACTGCTTCATAACTTTCAGTTGTGCGTCCGGCAAAGGGCAATTAACCTGGCAGGTGCAAATTCTCTCTGATACATGATATGACAGTGGAAATTTCCTGAATTGACAAAAAAGTTAGAATAGACTAACATGCAAAATAGAATGACAGAGCAGAAAGGGGCGGGAAATGGAAAGAGAGAAGAAAAAGAGGGCAATGATTGCGGGAATGGTCTCAATGACATACTGGTGCCGTTTATGGTATATTATCTGGTCGCAGATATCGGAATGCCTGTGGTAATTGCTGATGTTTTTGACGGCATTTCTTTTATTACAGGATTCGGGTGTGAAAAATTTGTCAATCAAGAAGTTTAAATGCGCTATTTGACTCCAACCCGCAGGATAACATTTTTCAAAAGAAATAATGTGTGATACAATATTTTAAGATTGAATTTTCAGGAGAAAACAGATGTCCCTACAATTTATATTTGGCAATTCGGGCAGCGGAAAATCGGATTTTCTGTATGATTCCGTGCTGAAACAGGCGAAAGAAAATAAAGAGCAGCAGTTTTTAATCATTGTGCCGGAGCAGTTTACCATGCAGACACAGCGGGAACTGGTCGAGAGGCAAAAACAGCATGCAATCATGAACGTGGATGTGCTCAGTTTTGCAAGACTCGCATACCGCGTCTTTGATGATCTTGGAAAACAAAATGCGGTTGTGCTGGAAGAGACCGGAAAAAATCTTGTACTGCGCAAGGTGGCAGAACAGAAAAAAGCAGAACTGAAAGTGCTTGGTGCGAATATGAATAAGATGGGATATGTCGGCGAGGTAAAATCCCTGATCTCAGAGCTGATGCAGTATAATGTCCGTCCGGATGCGCTGGCAGAGTTTTTGGAGAAAGAACCGCTTGGGGAGGGACTGCGCTTAAAAATGCAGGATGTCCTCACGATGTATCAGGGATTTACGGAGTATTTAAAGGGCAGATATATCACGGCAGAGGAAGTGTTAGAGCTTCTTTATGATGTGGCAGAAGAGTCCGAACTGCTTCGTAATAGTGTGATCGTGTTGGACGAGTTTACCGGATTTACACCGATCCAGAACCGTCTGATGGAAAAACTGCTCGTGCTGGCAAAGAAGGTCAGCGTGTCTGTCACGATGGATGTCAGGGAAGATTTTTACCAGTGCAGGGGTGTACATGAACTTTTTGCCATGAGTAAAAAAACGGTGGCGTCGCTACTGAAAGTGGCAGAACTGTGCAAAGTTCCGGTGGAGGAGCCGTTGGTACTGCCGACCGGAAAACAGAGGCGCTATGCCAATGCTGCCGACCTTTATTTTATGGAGCAGAATCTCTTTCGTCCGGGAGCGGGAAGCTACAGATACAAAGCACCGGAACAATCTATGCAGCATATCCGCATCACGTCCCTGAAAAATCCGAGGGAAGAATTAAAATTTGCTGCCCGCGAGATCGTGCGCCTGACGAGGGAGAATGGTTACCGTTACCGGGATATCGCAGTCGTGACAGGGGATGTGCAGCAGTATGGCAATTATGTGCCGGAGATCTTTGAGCAGTACCATATCCCGTACTTTATTGATCAGACGAAAAATATTTTGTTCCACCCGTTTATCGAGTGTATCCGGGCGATCTTAGAGATGATCGAATATGATTTTTCTTATGAAAGTGTGTTCCGGTTTTTGCGGTGCGGGCTTGCAGCGAGAGTCGTGACCGAGGCAAAAAATTCCGACAAGGAGCCAGATCCGGCTGCAACGGAAGATTTGACGCAGCAGCCGGAAACAGGATCCCATGGACTTACAGAACAGGAGATCGACCGCCTGGAAAATTATGTCCTCGCACGGGGCATCCGCGGTGCATCCCGCTGGAGCAGACCGTGGACGTTTGTAATGCCGGATGGGACATTGGAGGATATGGCACGGTTAAATGAGATCCGTGAGGCGGTTTATGAGAATTTTAAGCCGCTGCTTGAGGCATTCCGTGGAAAAGACAATACGGTCAGCACACAGACCTATGAGTTATACAGTCTGATCAGACGGCTTGACATGGAGCAGTTATTAAAGGAGCGTGGAAACTTTTTCGAGGCGCATGGCAATCAGGCGCGGGCAAAGGAATATGACCAGATCTATAAAATCGTGATGGATCTGCTCGACAAAGTGACGTCTCTGCTGGGCGATGAGACGATGACGATCCGGGAATACAGTGATATCTTAGATGCCGGATTTGAGGCGGCAAAAGTCGGTATTATCCCGCCGGGTAACGACACGGTGACAGTCGGGGATATCGAGAGAACCCGTCTGAACCATGTAAAAATCTTATTTTTTGTCGGTGTCAACGACGGAGTTGTGCCGAAAGCAGGGAATCAGGGTGGCATTATTTCCCAGTTTGAGCGTGAAAAGATGGCAGAATATCACCTGGAACTGGCGCCGGGCGCAAGGGAAAAAGTATTTATCCAGAAGTTTTACCTGTATTTAAATATGACAAAACCGTCCGAGCGGCTGTATGTGACATTCTGCCGCGTCAACTCCGATGGAAAAGCACTGCGGCGTTCGTATCTGATCGGGACACTCTTAAAACTGTTTCCACAGCTTGCGGTGGAAGAACCGTCCGAGGAGGAGACATTAGAAGGTGCACTGACTGCGGAAAGTGCCCTGCCGTTTCTGATGGAAGGGCTGACAAAACCGGTGGAGGATGAAGAGGCATGGACTGCACTTTTGGCATGGTACCTGTCGGATGAGGGTGAACGGGAAAAAGTAATGCAGCTTTTTGATGCGGCGTTTGGCGCCCATAAAGATGATGCGATCAGCAAGGCAGTCACGAAAGCTTTATATGGGAATACCTTAGAAAACAGCGTGACAAGGCTCGAACAGTTTGCTGCCTGTGCGTTTGCTCATTATTTAAGTTATGGACTGCGGCTTAAAGAACGGGAACTGCAGCAGTTTGCGAGTGTGGATATGGGAAATATTTATCATGATGTGTTAGAGCGTTTTGCAAAGGGCATAGAGCTGTCGGATTATACCTGGTTTGATATCCCGGAGAAAGCGCAGGAAGCCCTGCTTTCCCAGAGCATGGAAGATGCGATCGCAGGCAGCGGGATCGGGGACGTATTCGAGGACGCAAGAAACAGTTACCTGTTAAAGCGGATGGAGGCAACGGCAAAACGGACGATCTGGGCACTGATGTTACAGGTGCGGAAAGGAAAGTTTGTGCCGAGCGGTTTTGAGGTGTCATTTTCGCGCGCCGAGCGGCTGGATGCGGTGCAGTTTCAACTGGGTGAAGATGAAAAAATGCGTCTGCGCGGCAGGATCGACCGCGTTGATACTTACGAGACAGACGATAAGGTTTATGTAAAAATCATTGATTATAAATCGGGCAACACCACTTTTTCACTTTTAAATTTTTATTATGGACTGCAGCTCCAGCTTGTCGTCTACATGAATGCGGCACTGGAACTCACAAAGAAAAAATATAAGGGAAAAGATACGGAACCTGCAGGTATTTTTTATTATCACATCACAGATCCGATGGTGGATGCGGATGGTCAGGAGTCCGAGGAGGAGATCAGACGGAGTATTCTAGAACAGCTTAAAGTGGGAGGTCTGGTCAATGAAGATCCGGAAATCTATGGTGCGATGGATACTGATTTTTCAGGCACATCGACAGTGATCCCGGTAGCCTTAAAAGCGGACGGCTCCTTAAAGGCGACATCTAAGACGGCGAGCACCTATGAGTTTGGACTGATGTCCGATTATGTGCGAAAGAAGATTGAGCATGTGGGAAAAGAGATCTTTGCCGGAAATGTGGCGGTAAAACCTTACCTGTTAGGAGACAGGAGCGGCTGCGATTACTGTCCATATCACACGATCTGCGGATTTGATGTACGCATGCCGGGATTTTCCTATCAGCAGTTTGAAAAATTTGACAGCAGTGAGGAGATCCTTGCACATATCCGGGAAGAGATTGGAGAGCCGGGAAAAAATCCGGACGGTGAATAAATGTGATGTGACAGGTGCAAAAATAAAAAGTCAGAAACGGAGCAAAACATGGGAATGACATGGACAGATGACCAGCGAAAGGTCATCGAACTCAGAGACAGAAATATATTAGTTTCCGCGGCAGCAGGTTCCGGTAAGACTGCGGTGCTCGTGGAACGTATCATAAAGATCATTACGGACAAAGAGCACCCGGTGGACATTGACCGTCTTTTGATCGTGACATTTACCAATGCGGCTGCGGCAGAGATGCGTGAACGAATCGGAAATGCACTGGAGAATGCCTTAAAAGAACAGCCGGACGACGAACATTTACAGCGTCAGCTTTCTCTTTTACACAATGCCCAGATCACGACGATCGACAGTTTTTGTCTGTATGTGATCCGTAATCATTTTCATGAGATCGATCTCGAACCGAATTTCAGAATCGGGGATGAGGGCGAGTTGAAACTGTTAAAAGAGGACGTGCTCGCAAAGGTGCTGTTGAAAAATTATGAGGAGAGTGCGCCGGAATTTTTAGCATTTGTGGACGGATATGCATCCGGCAGAAATGATGCGGCGCTCTCCGGCATGATCTTACAGCTCTATGAGTTTTCAAGGAGTTATCCATGGCCAAAGAAATGGCTGCCTGCGGCAGCAGAAAGCTATGGCATAGAGGACGAGGCATCTTTGGAAAGCGCAGCTTTCATGCAGTCGCTTCTTCAGAACTTAAAACGGGTGTCAGAGGATCTTGTGGCACTTTCCGGGCGGGCATACAAACTGACGCAGGACGATGACGGGCCGGATATGTATGCGAAAGCATTAGAGGGCGACCTGAAAAAATATAAGGAGATCGCTGCGAGTGAAAGTTTTGCGGATTTTTATCAGAATTACCGCAATTTATCCTATGACAGGCTTGCTTCCTCCCGTGGATTTGACGGAAACGAAGAAAAATTAGAGCTGGTCAAAAAACTGCGAGAGATGGGAAAGGATGCGGTCAAAAAAATAAACCGCCAGTATTTTTTCACATCACCGGAGATCATGGCGGAGCAGATGAAAAAGACGGCGCCGATGGCGGCAGAGTTAGTGCGTCTGACATTGGAATTTGACGAGACGTTTACGGCGGAAAAACGGCGGAAAAATCTGGTGGATTTCCATGACCTTGAGCACTTTGCGTTAAATATCTTTGTCGATGAGGAGACCGGCAAAGTCAAAAAGACTGCCGAGGAGTTCCGGGATAATTTCAAAGAGATCATGATCGACGAGTACCAGGACAGCAATGAGGTGCAGGAGACAATCTTACGTGCAATTTCACGGGAGGAGCGCGGTGAATACAACCTTTTTATGGTCGGGGATGTCAAACAAAGTATCTACCGTTTCCGTCTGGCAAGACCGGAACTATTCATGGAAAAATACGATACTTACAGCCTGACGGATGCAAAAATGCAGCGCATTGACCTGCATAAAAATTTCCGAAGCAGAAATGAAGTGCTCGATTTTTCCAACGATATTTTTTACCGCATCATGAAGCGCGATCTTGGAAATGTGGAATATGATGCGGATGCAGCACTTTATCCGGGAGCTTCTTATCAGGAAGAAACGGACATGTTCTCACCGGAAATTTTACTGGTGGACGGGGATGATGAACTGTTGGATGATGCTGCAGCGGATGATAAGAAACTGTTAGAAGCACGGATGATTGCAAAAAGGATCAAAGAGCTTATGGGAACGCAGAAGGTGACCGACAAGGCAACCGGGGAACTGCGCCCGGTGCAGTATTCGGATATGGTCATTCTGCTGCGAAGCCTGAGCGGATATGCAGACCGTTTTGCTGCTGTGTTAAATGATGCAGGAATCCCGGCACATACTGTTTCGGCGACAGGATATTTCAGTACGGTGGAGGTGCAGACCGTGCTCTCCATGCTTCGTATTTTGGATAATCCGAGACAGGATATCCCGCTGACAGCGGTGCTTCGTTCACCAATCGCAGGACTTTCGGATGAGGAACTTGCAAAATTGCGTTTAAAAGACAAGGATGTCAGATTTTACGAGTGTGTTTTGGAGGAATGTGAGCGTCTGAAACAGGAAGCGGAGGAAAATCCGGGACAGGGCAGGGATGATTCCGAAGAAAAGTTATACCGGTTTTATGTTACCTACGAAAAACTGCGGCAGCTTGTGCCGGATACACCGATCCATGAGCTGATCGAACTGCTGTTAAAGGAGACCGGTTACGGCGATTATGCCGCAGCAATGCCAGCCGGAGACAGGCGTCATGCAAACCTTTTAATGCTGGTGGAGAAGGCGATCGCCTATGAAAATACCAGTTACAAGGGACTGTTTCATTTTGTGCGCTATATTGATGAACTGCAGAAATACGATGTGGATTTCGGCGAGGCAGATCTGATCGGGGAAAACGAAAATGTCGTGCGCATTATGAGTATCCATAAGAGTAAAGGACTGGAATTTCCGGTCGTATTTGCCGCCGGGATGGGAAAAAACTTTAACCGCCAGGATACAAGAAGCCGTCTGGTATTGCACCCGGAACTTGGCATCGGTCTTGACTATATGGACGGAAAACAGCGTGTAAAATCAGTGACGATCGCAAAACGTGCTATCGCAAAGCAGATCGATATGGAAAATCTTGGCGAGGAACTGCGTGTCCTTTATGTGGCATTAACGAGAGCGAAAGAAAAGCTGATCTTAACCGGAAGTCTGAAAAAGGCAGAGGAGACACTTTCCTATATAAAAGCATTTCCAGAGGAACTGTTATCTTATCTGGGACGCGAGAGTGCAGCCGGTTATTTGGACTGGATTCTGCCTGCGGCTGCATCCTGTCAGGATAAATATCAGATACGTCTGATGCGGGCGGCAGAACTGGTGCAGGAAGAACTGGAAACACAGATCAAAGATGACTGGAACCGTTCAGCCTGCATGGAAAAAGCTGCGCAGGCAGATGAAAAAAAAGTGCAGCAGTTCTCGGAGCGTTTTCACAGACGGTATGCATATGAAAATGATGTGCAGAGAAAAAATAAGTATTCCGTGTCGGAGTTAAAACATCGTGCCATGCGGGAGGCGTTTGAAAAAGAGGAGGAGGCAGTTCCTGTTTTTCAATACGAGGAGGTTGTGCCGTATGTGCCTGCATTTGCAAGAGAAATAGAGCAGCAAAGTGAGGATGCCAGCCCTGGAGCACTTCGTGGAACGGCAATGCACCGCATCATGGAGTGCTACCAGTTTTCTTCCGGTGTGTCCGCAAAAGAGCAGGTCGCCGGGATGCTGGAGAAAGAACAGATCACACCGGAGATGCATGGACTGATTCGCATACCGCAGGTTGAATATTTTGTAAATGCAGATATTGGAAAACGGATGGGAGCAGCTGAAAAAGACGGAAAATTGTACCGTGAGAAACCATTTGTTATGGGATTTACGGATGAACAGTTAGACGAGTTTGGTTTTGCTGAAAACACGGAACAGGCGGAAAAAGTAAAAAGCATGGGGCGTGTAGGAAATATAGGAGAAACGGAATATACAGGGAAAGAGCTGACACTGATCCAGGGAATCATCGATGTATTCTGGATTGAAAAGGACGGTATTGTCCTTCTTGATTATAAAACAGACCGTGTGGATACGGAAAAGGAATTGTCCGAGCGTTATGCGGCACAGTTAAAACTTTACGAGGAAGCGCTAAACCGAGTCTATGAAAATGAGAAAGATGCAGCCGGAAATCCGCTGAAAGTAAAGGAAAAACTGTTGTATTCCTTCCGGCTTGGGAAAGTGATCCCGGTATAGAAAATTTAAAAACATTGTACAAAAGCCAGTCTGATTGGAGTTTTGTGCAAAGTTAAGAAGCAGATAAGCATGCAGCAGAAAGGAAATTTGACCATGTCACAGATTATTTTAGCATCCGCGTCCCCAAGACGCCGTGAACTTTTAGAGCAGATCGGTCTTAACTTTGAGGTCTGTCCGGCAAAGGGGGAGGAGATCATCATAAAAAAAGAGCCAAAAGAGGTTGTCATGGAACTTGCAGCACAGAAGGCGAGAAAAGTCGCATCCATGTTAAAAACATATGGAGATGAGCATCGGACGCTGATGACACCGCAGGATACTTTAGTCATCGGTGCAGACACCATTGTTGCCGCAGGCAGCGAAATCTTAGGAAAACCAAAGGATGAGGAAGATGCCTTCCGCATGCTCTCTTTATTGTCAGGGAAAAGCCATTCGGTGTACACGGGGGTTGCTTTTGTGTTTATCGACCGGACCGGCAGGGCAGGGGAACATATCTTTTATGAAAAGACTGACGTTTTTGTCAGACAGTTAAAGAAAAGTGAAATTTTGCGTTATATTGCGACAGGAGAACCGTCGGACAAAGCCGGTGCATACGGAATCCAGGGAAAATTTGCAATTTATATTGACAAAATCGACGGTGACTATAATAATGTGGTAGGACTTCCGGTTGCAGCGATTTACAGAGAGCTTGACCGGCTGGGAATTGACCCATATACATGGTAGATAAGCGGGAAAATACAGTGTGAAAAATGAGATTTTTACACTGCACAGAATGGAGGATTATTATGTACGATGAAGCGGTAGTACAGTATTTTTTGGAACATCAGATGCAGCTTTTTAAAGAAAATGTTGCAGAATCGCCGGAGGAGGCCGAAGAATTTTTAGAGGACTGCATGGCAGTTGTCTGCAAAAATATCAAAGAAGTCCGTGCTTATTTTGAAGATGAGGGCGCAGATATTGCCGGAATGAGCAATGCGGATTTAGCAGAGGCAGAGGAAGTTTTTGCAATCCCGGACGGCAGATATCTGATCGTGGAAGCGTAGGAATGACGTTTTTATGGAATACGCTATGCCAAAATACAGATGCGTGTGAGAAATCGGTAAACAGGACAAATAGACAGGTAAGAGGAAAAAAGAATGAAACAATATGATGTGATTATTATTGGAGCCGGTCCATCTGGTATCTTTTGTGCATATGAACTGATCCATGCAAAGAAGAATCTGAAAATTTTAATGATCGAGAAGGGCAGACGAATCGAAAAGAGAGAATGTCCGAAACGTAAGACAAAAGTCTGCGTTGGATGTAAACCTTGTTCCATCACGACCGGATTTGCCGGAGCGGGAGCTTTTTCTGACGGTAAACTGTCACTTTCCCCGGATGTCGGAGGAAATCTGCCGGAAATTTTAGGCTATGATAAAACCGTGGAATTATTAAAAGAATCCGATGATATTTATTTAAAATTCGGTGCAGATACAAAAGTTTACGGAGTGGATAAAGAAAAAGAGATCCGTGAGATCCGCAGAAAAGCGATCAATGCAAACTTAAAACTGATCGAATGTCCGATCCGCCACCTTGGAACAGAGGAAGGCTACAAAATCTATTCCAGACTGCAGGAGCATCTGTTAGAGCAGGGCGTTGAGATGGAATTTAACACCATGGTCAAAGATATCATCATTGAGGATAACAAGGTCAAAGGGATCATTACCGAAAAAGATGAGGAATATCTTGCAGCAGAGGTTATTTCTGCAGTTGGACGAGAGGGTGCTGACTGGTTTTCACATATCTGCGGACAGCATGATATTGAAACAAAGGTAGGTACCGTAGACATTGGTGTACGTGTGGAGGTGCGTGATGAGGTCATGGAATTTTTAAATCAGAACCTCTATGAGGCAAAACTGGTTTACCATACACCGACATTTGATGATAAGGTGCGTACCTTCTGTACCAACCCGTCCGGTGAGGTCGCAACAGAATACTACGATAACGGACTTGCGGTGGTAAACGGTCACGCATACAAGTCGAAAGATTTAAAGACCAACAATACCAACTTTGCAATTTTGGTTTCCAAAAACTTTACCAAACCATTTAAGACACCGATCGAGTACGGTAAACAGATCGCACAGCTTTCCAACATGCTCTGCGACGGAAAGATCTTAGTACAGACATTCGGTGATTTCAAGAGAGGAAGAAGAACAACGGAGGAACGCCTCTGCAGGAATAACCTGATCCCGACTTTAAAGGATGCTGTGCCGGGTGATCTTTCCTTAGTATTCCCGCACCGTATCATGGTCGATATTGAGGAAATGCTAATGGCGCTCGATAAGGTGACACCGGGTATTGCCAGCGACGAGACACTGCTTTACGGTGTGGAAGTAAAATTCTATTCCAACAAGGTAGTGGTCAACTCTGATTTTGAAACCAGCGTAAAAGGACTGCGTGCGATCGGAGACGGAGCATCTGTGACGAGAGGATTGCAGCAGGCATCTGCAAACGGAATTTCCGTTGCAAGAAGTATCTTAAAATCAATGGAACAATAGGACTTTCTATCAGATTGGGTAAATTAGGATGAAGAGAAAATTTACAAGGGTAGCAGCTGTGCTGTGTGGCATGTCGCTGTTATTGACCGGATGCCGGATCGGAAATAAAAATATTGTGGTTTCGAATATATTAAATGACCGTCAGGTATTCAAGATCGAGGGAACCGTCTGCAGTTTGAAAGAGGCGCGGGTTTATCTGACGAATTATCAGAATATCTACGGGACGGCATATGGTGTGGATCTCTGGAAACATGATTTCGGGGATGATTCATTGGTAAAATATATCAAAGCGGTCACAATGGAAGAATTAACCCAGGTGGTCAGCATGGATCTGCTTGCACAGTCAAGGGAAGTTGCACTTTCAGAGGATGAGCTTTCTGCAATATCAGAGGCGGCGGCAGAGTATTATGCATCACTTTCAAAAGAAGAAAATACTTATCTTGAAGTGACGGAGAGCGATATCAGCGAATATTATCAGCATTACGCATTAGCACAGAAACTTTATAATTCGCTGACAAACAGTGTAAATGAGGAAGTCAGTGACGATGAGGCGCGTGTGATCGAGATCATGCAGATATTTGTCGCAGACAGTACAAAGGCAAGTGATGTGGCAGCAAAGTTAGAGCGTGGAGATGATTTTGCATCTGTGGCAAATAACTATAATGAACTTTCTTCCATACAGACTACGGTGGCCAGGGATGAACTGCCCAAAGAGGTCGAGGAGGTTGCGTTTAATCTTGATAATGGACAGACGTCGTCTATGATCCAGGCAGGCAAAGGGTTTTATTTTATTAAATGCCTGAATAAATATAATGAGGAACTGACAGAGGCAAACAAGTCCAATATCGTGGAAAAAAGAGAAAAAGAGGCATTTGATGATGTCTATAATCAGTTTGTGGCGGGACTGAATTCCAGTATCAACAAAGATATGTGGGATGAACTCACATTAGATACCACAGATGGTATACAGACGGACAGTTTTTTTGAGATTTTTGAAAAACATTGTGGGGAAATATAAGGGAAAAGAGGATGAAATATGACAAAAGATATGACGAATGGTTCTCCGATGAAGCTGATTTTAGGTTTCTCCATTCCACTTTTGTTTGGATATCTGTTTCAGCAGTTTTATAATCTGGTGGATACACTCATTGTCGGAAGATTTCTCGGTGTGGATGCACTTGCAGCGGTAGGTTCCACCGGATCTTTAAACTTTTTGATCATCGGATTCTGTATGGGTGTCTGCAACGGTTTTGCAATTCCACTGGCACATAAATTTGGTGCCGGGGATTACCGTGGACTGCGTGCATTTATGGTAAATGCCATTTATTTATCTGCAATTTTTGCAGTGGTCATGACGGCAGTCACAGTAGTATTCTGCCGCCCGATCTTAGAACTGATGCGCACGCCGGACAACATTATCGACGGGGCGTATCTGTATATCGTGATCATTTTTGCAGGAATACCGGCAACATATTTGTATAATCTTATTTCGGCCATCATCCGTTCGATGGGAGACAGCAAGACCCCCGTCGTGTTTTTGGTAATCTCATCTGTGATGAATATTGCGTTAGACCTTGTATTTATCATAAATCTTCATCTGGGTGTAGCTGGCGCATCACTTGCAACGGTGATCTCTCAGGCAGTGTCCGGAATCGGATGCCTGATCTACAGCTGGAAAAAATTTGAAATCCTGCATCCGGATGCAGAGGAACGCCGGTGGAACAGTTCTTATATGAAAACACTCTGTGGCATGGGTGTGCCGATGGGACTGCAGTATTCCATCACGGCAATTGGAAGCGTTATTTTACAGAGTGCAGTCAATACGCTCGGTTCAAACGCAGTTGCATCCATGACCGCCGGAAGCAAGATAGGAATGTTTTTCTGCTGCCCGTTTGATGCGATGGGATCGACGATGGCAACTTATGGCGGACAGAATGTCGGTGCAAAGAAAATGGATCGTATTTCGAAGGGATTAAAGGCATGTTCCATGCTTGGAATCGGATATGCGATCCTTGCATTTGTTATTCTTGCGCTGACCGGAAGAAATCTTGCACTGTTCTTCGTGGAACGCGCTGAGGTGGAAGTCATCGGGAATGTATACCTGTTTTTATTGATCAACAGTGCATTTTACATTCCACTCGCATTTGTCAATATCGTCCGTTTCCTGATCCAGGGTATGGGATACAGCAAGTTTGCAATCTTAGCAGGTGTCTGTGAGATGGCGGCGAGAACGCTCGTCGGATTTGCATTAGTGCCGCTGTTTGGTTTTCCGGCAGCATGTTTTGCAAGCCCGGTCGCATGGATCTTCGCGGACGCATTTTTGTTCCCGGCGTACCGGCATGTGTACCGGAAGACGGAAAAGATGCTGAACGTGAGCATACAATAGTGGTTTTGCCGGAACAAAACGTGAGTACCATATAGATAATAACAGAAAGTAAAGAGGAAAAATATGAGTATATTAAATGTTGAACATCTGACCCATGGCTTTGGCGACCGTGCAATTTTTGAGGATGTTTCATTCCGCCTGCTTGCGGGGGAACATATCGGATTAGTTGGAGCCAATGGCGAGGGAAAGTCCACATTTATGAACATTGTGACCGGAAAACTGATGCCGGATGAGGGAAAAGTTGAGTGGGCGAAAAATGTGCGGACCGGATATCTGGATCAGAATTCCACCCTGCAGAAGGGGATGACAATCGAGAGCGTCCTAAAGTCGGCGTTTGCGTGGCTGTTTGAGCAGGAAGAACGCATGAATGAGATCTGCGATCAGTTAGGCAGTGCCGATCCGGATCAGATGGATGCCATGATGGAAGAACTTGGTGTGATCCAGGATATGCTGACGATGCATGATTTCTATGTTATCGACAGCAAAGTGGAGGAGGTTGCGCGAGCACTTGGATTATTGGAACTGGGACTTGACCATGATGTTTCAGATTTAAGCGGTGGACAGCGTATGAAGGTGCTGCTTGCAAAGCTTCTTTTAGAGAAACCGGACATTCTTCTTTTGGATGAGCCGACAAACTATTTAGATGCAGAGCACATTGCATGGCTGACGCGTTATCTGCAGGAGTACGAGAATGCGTTTATCCTGATCTCACACGATATCCCGTTTTTAAATGATGTGGTAAATATCATTTATCATATGGAAAATCAGAGACTTGACCGCTATGTAGGAAATTACGATAAGTTCCAGGAAGTTTATGCAGTGAAAAAATCACAGCTTGAGGCTGCATACCGCAAACAGCAGCAGGAGATCAGTGAGTTAAAAGATTTTGTGGCGCGCAACAAGGCCCGCGTTGCTACGAGAAATATGGCGATGTCCCGTCAGAAAAAACTTGATAAAATGGATGTGATCGAGCTTGCCGCAGAGCGTCCAAAGCCGGAGTTTGATTTCAAACTCGGAAGGACACCGGGAAAATATATCTTTGAGACCAAAGATCTTGTCATCGGGTACGATGAACCGTTATCAAAGCCGCTTAATATTTCTATGGAACGCGGTCAGAAGATCGCCTTAGTCGGTGCAAACGGTATCGGAAAGACGACTTTACTGCGCAGTATTTTAGGACTGGTTCCGGCTTTATCAGGGGAAGTCACTCTGGGGGAAAATTTAGAGATCGGTTATTTTGAGCAGGAGATCAAAGGGGAAAATAAAAATACCTGTATCGAAGAAATCTGGGAAGAATTTCCGGCTTTTTCCCAGTACGAAGTGCGTTCAGCACTTGCAAAATGCGGTCTGACCACAAAGCATATCGAAAGCCAGGTGCGTGTACTTAGCGGTGGTGAGCAGGCGAAAGTACGTCTGTGCAAACTGATGAACCGCACGACTAACATCCTGCTTCTGGACGAGCCGACGAACCATCTGGATGTGGATGCAAAAGACGAATTAAAGCGTGCTCTAAACGAATACCGCGGAGCAGTACTTTTGATCTGTCATGAGCCGGATTTCTATCAGGATGTGGTGAACGCCGTGTGGGACTGCTCAAAGTGGACGACGAAGATTTTATAAAAAATGTGGGGCTGGATTTCAAAAGGTAAAAATACCCTTTGAAAAAACAGCCCTATATTTATTCATAAGCTAGGAGAGAGAAATGAAGCCGGATTATTATGAAGATTTTACCTGTATAGCAGACCGGTGCAGTTTTACATGCTGCAGGGAATGGAAGATCGGGGTGGATGAGGACACTTTTGTAAAGTGGAAACACACTCTGACGCCGGACGGGATGTATGATACAGATAGAGGACAGCAGGCAAAAAAAGAAAAGCTGAGTGGGTATGTAAGAAAGAAGGATGGCAGCAGAGTCATCGGATTAAATAAAGAGAAAAATTGTCCATTTCTGAATGGCAAAAAATTGTGCAGATTGGTTCTTACTTATGGGGATGAGATACTTTCACAGACCTGTCAGCTTTTTCCAAGAGAGATCCATACCTTTAACGAAGATGTCACAGAATACGCCCTGATGCCGTCTTGTCCGGCGGTCATTGATCTGTTGCGGAAAAGAGAACATATTTCATTTTCCGGAGAGATGGATACATCTGCTTATCGGGAACTTGCGCCGCTTGTGAACTTGCGCGCATTTTTAATGAAGCTGATGGAGGATGGAGCGCATACGCCGGAGCATAATCTGATGAAGATTTTTTATGTGCTGCTTGATCTATATGAGCGTGTGGAAGATGAGCAGGCAAAAGATGGGTGTATGGAAAATAAGCAGGTAAAAGATGCGGCAGAAGATGCGTTGGGACTGGATTTGACAGACATGGCAAAAATGTATCCGGGTGGATTCCTTTTAGAACTTTCAGAAACGATTGATGGAATTGAACAGACACTGCAGTATTCCATTGAGGAGCGCAACGAACTGTTTTTGGACCTTGCAGAGAATTATCGCAGGGAAGGATTGTATGAAAAATACTTAGAGCCTGTGGCACAGCTTGCAGAACAGTTATCCGAACAGGGAATCGATGAGGAAGTTGTAAAAGAATGGCAGGAGTTTGAAGTACAGTTTTTGAAATACCAGCCGTTGATGCGGCGGTTCCTTTTGACAGAGTTGTATGCAGATTCTTTAAAACCGGAAGGAAATTTAGAGGAGATGGTCGTGCAGGTGCAGTGGATCGCAATGGAATATGCCACAATAAGGCATGCTGTTTTTCTGCACTGGTTGTTAAGTCAGGGGGAGGGGAGCTTCTGCGAAGAAGGAATTTCAACTTCCTGCCGAAGAGGAATTTCCTACGAAGATGTGCGTGATTATATGGTTGTGGTCTCCCGCATGACGGGATATGAGGAAGATGATATTTACGAATATTTGGAAAACAGTTTTGAACATATCATCTGGGACTGTGGATATTTTGCGTTGATTTGTGGTTGACATATTCTGTTGAATGTATTATTGTATTAACTAGATAATACACAAAGGAGGCAAAAGTTATGAAAAAGGAACATCGAAACAAAATGATCGCTCCGATTATCATTGCAGCAGTTCTGATCGTGTATTATGTTGCAATTGCTGCGGTATTTATGCTGATCCCGGATCTGACTGTCATCATGAAATTATTGATGGTAATTATTCCGCTGGCACTGGCAGGAGTAGCATTTGCAGTAACCGTAGAACGTGTGCAGGAGATAAGGAGTGGAGAAGAAGATGATCTTAGTAAATACTGATTATATCAGCGGCAAAAATTTAGAAATGCTTGGTCTGGTAAAGGGAAGCACGATCCAGAGCAAAAATATTGGAAAAGATATTACACAGAGTTTCAAAACATTAGTTGGCGGAGAGTTAAAGGCATACAATGAAATGATGAATGAGGCTAGAGCACTTGCAACAAAGCGCATGGTGGAAGAGGCAGAGAGCTTAGGTGCTGATGCGGTTGTAAATATCCGTTATGCATCTTCTGCAGTTATGCAGGGGGCAGCAGAAGTCATTGCATATGGTACGGCTGCAAAATTTACAAACTAGCAGAAATTTCTTGACTTATAGTGCACTTCAAGTTGTAGAATTTATAAGTACTTCCGATGGGGAAGCAGATGATAGAATCCGTCAACGGAAAGGAGCAATACAATTATGAAGACTATAAGTAGAGAAGAATTTGAAAAACGGAACGTATTTGGAACGGGTGCGGAGAATACAGGATTTGCACAGTATTTTATCGGTAATTCTTATCTGAATCCACTGACAGATCCGAAGAACTGTGCTGTATTTATGGCAAATGTGACATTTGAACCGGGATGCCGTAATAACTGGCACATTCACCACGCAGCAAAAGGCGGTGGACAGCTTTTGATCTGCACAGCAGGAGAGGGATGGTATCAGGAAGAAGGAAAAGAGGCATTTGAAAAATGATTTTTCATTTTTCAAATGCCTCTTTTGGAATCACAGATTACTTATAAGGTGTAAAAGATATGGCTGCTATAGAGGTTAACGGTGATCTCCCATATAAAACAGTGCAACGGTACCCGGACCGGAATGTGCACCAATCGTAGCACCGATATAATCAATCATGAAATTTTCATATCCAAAACATTCTTTGATCAGATCAGCAACAAACTGTGCATCTTCCGGGCAGTCACCATGACTGATAAAGATAATATCATTTTTATCTTTCCAGTCACCGAGTTGTTTTTCCATGCAGTCGACCAGTCCGATCAGTGATTTCTTGCGGCCGCGCACTTTGCTTAACATGACAAGATGTCCCTCATCATCGACATGAAGTACCGGTTTTAAATTGATCATCGTACCTACAATTGCAGCTGTCTTAGAGAGACGTCCGCCGCGATGCAGATGAAAAAGATCGTCCACGGTAAAATTATGTACGAGATGATATTTGTTTTCTTCTAACCAGACAGCAATTTCATCCAGATTTTTTCCAGCTTCCTTTAACTGAACTGCTTTATAGACTAAGAGCCCCTGACCTAATGTTGCGGCAAGTGAATCCACAACTACGATACGGCGGTCTGGATATTTTTCACATACGTCTGCTGCGGCGATCCTGCAGCTGTTAAAACTTCCGCTGAGACCGGAAGAAAATGCGATATGGAGAATATCCACATCATTTTCTTTCAGAATCGATTCATACAAAGTAGCAGCTTCTTCGGGATTCGCCTGTGAGGTGGTCGGTAATGATCCGGCACGCATTTTATCATAAAACTCTTTGACCGGCATTGGATTTTCCCAGGTGTAGGATGTGCCTTCTAAGGTGTAAGGAAGGGACATCATGTATAAGTGATGTTTTTCAACATATTCTCTTGGTAAATCAGTGGTTGTATCAGTTACAATTACAAACTCTTTCATGAACTCCTCCAGATCATATTGTAAATATTTTTGGATAGCGTCAGTCAGATATTATCCAATGTTCATGCACAATTATAAATGATACATGGCTAAAAGAAAAGAAAAAAATAAAATAAGGTCTTTACAAACATAATAAAATGAAGTAATATATGACTATCTTTTTATCGGGTTTGCGTGAAGCATCTTAGATCGTTCTATATATTGAGGAGATTGGAGCGGTTTTGAAACAGGATGAACAGATCAGCAGACATTTTTACGGTTGTATGACAGACCGTATCGCTGGAAATCAGACAGGGATTTCCATCTTATTAGAATCAATTATTGTCACTTTATTTCACAGAACAATTTTTATTGCCAAAGGCTGTTTCAGAGGGATATCCCGCCTTTTTTGTAATGGGAAAAAGGAGCGGACATGTCTGTAAAAATAGCATTCTGGGGTATGGAAGAGTCCTGCCATATAACAGAAAATATGATTGTGATGTCATGGCTTCTGGCAAAAATCAGACCGGCACATAGTATTTTTGTGCATAGGGAGAATGGCTGGCAGTGTATTTTTTCCGGTGGAAAAGACAGAATTTTATTTGCAGATTGTGGATGTGGCAGAGACAAAAAAACACAAAACAGTTTAAAAAATGCAGATGTTATTGTCGCAGGGATCCATACCTATCCGAGTGAATGGCAGGAGATCATACACAATTTTACAGTCAGACACAAAAAGGTTCTTTATCTGGTCGAAGGCTATGCATTGCATGCAAGCCGGTTAAAGACGGATATGATGGACAGGTATCGTATTGCGCCGGAACAGATAGGCTATATCCCGCAAAACGGGGAATTGGAGTGGGTGTCAGCGCAGGGAAAAATTGATAATTTTATGAAGTCATGGAGACAGAAATCGAGAACAGAACGTAATGAAAACTTTTTCGAAGAAATGGAACATAATCTGTTTCTTCTCATGAAACAAATGGAAAAAAATGAAAATGGAGGATATCAATTATGGAACAGGTAATGAAACATTATGGAAATGCAATTCTTGCGGTAATCGTATTATTGGCATTAGGTGCGATCATTGTGGCGGCATTGTCGTCGGACGGATATGTTGCAATGGAATTTAAGAATACACTTACCGGTTTTTTTGACAATATGAATGCGCTTCGTCCTTAGGAAGAGGCAAAGAAAATGGAGAAGGAGATAGAATCTGGAAAAGATGAGTGAAAAGATTATTTTTGAACCCACACCGGAACAGTTCGGGATATTCTGGAAATATTTAAGCAGACCGGAGGTGACGGATGTAGACTATAATGGGCAAAAATTATGGATCACAGATCTGAAAGAGGGGAGGTACTGTGCAAATGAGGAGATACCGGAATATTTTATCAGTACATTTACACACAATATCTCAAATTGTATCAATAAACAATTTAATAATGCAAACAAAATACTGGAAGCGGATACAAAAGAACTGAGAATCAGTATTATTCATGAGTCGGCGGCGATATCGGGGATCAGCATCTGTATCCGTAAATCCCCGTGTTTTGTAAGAAATACCTTAGAGAATCTGCTGGATCAGAAGTACTGTGAGAAAGAAGTGCTGCATCTGCTGTTAAATTGTGTGCAGGCGAAGATGAATCTTGTTTTTGGAGGGGAGCCGGGGGCAGGCAAGACAGAATGTGCAAAATTTTTTATGCAGTTTATCAGAAAGGAAGAGCGTGTTATCACGATAGAAGATTCGTTGGAGATCCATTATGCGAACATCAATCCCGGTGCAGATGCGGTTGAACTTCGTGTCGGAAAGGGATTTGATTATACAGATGCAATCAAAGCCTCACTGCGTCAGAATCCAAGCTGGCTGATGCTCTCGGAGGCGCGCTCTGTGGAGGTAACATCATTGTTGGAGCAATGGAGCACCGGCGTTCATGGATTTACGACGATCCATCTGGATGATGTGAGAAAACTTCCGGATCGGATATTAAATATGATGAATAATGTCAATGATGCACAGCGTATGGAAAATCGGATTTACCGTTATGTGAATGCAGCAGTTCTGATCCGAAAAATCGAATCTTCCGATGGAAAGGTCAGACGTTATATAGATCAGCTATGTTTTTTTTCGCGTGAAGAAGGGAAAAACAGAATTTATATGATCGTCGATGATGGAGCGCTTGTATCGAAGGAATTGCCGCCGGATATCAAAAAAAGGTTCAGGGAAACAGGCGTGGAGGAGCCTTTTGTATGCAGACAGTTTGAAACGTATCTTAAAGAGAACCGATGAAAGGAGAGGATGTATCGTGGGGTGGCTGACTTTTTGGAATCCGAAAAATCTGCAGAAAAAAGTGGATATGTATGGGTATCATTTTTCGTGGAAAACCCATGCAGTGATGATTTTTCTGGCACTCGCAGGGGTGATTGGCATAGGTGCCGTGTTCCGGCTTAAAGCGGGCGGCGTTGTGATCGCGTTGACCGCGGTTATCATGATGCTTCCGGTTCTGGTGCTGGATATGTACCATAAGATGTACGAGCAGAAACGATTTGCGGATGCTGCGGAATATATGGAGCAGATGTTATATGCATTTCAGAAAACAGGAAAAATTTTAAGTGCATTAAAGGAAACCAGAGAAATATTTGAAGAAGGGAAGATGCGTTCCTGTATTGAGCAGGTGATTCTGAAACTGGAATTTGGAGACTTCTCTGCAGGAGAAAATGTCTTTGAATCAGCATTAGAACCGATTGAAAGTCAATATCAATGCCCTAAAATAAAAATGCTTCATGAGCTTTTGATCAATGCAGAGGAACATGGGGGAGAGATGAGTGAGTCTGCACTGCTCCTGTTAGAAGATATCGAATTGTGGAAGCGCAGAGGCTATCAGCTTCAGGCAGAGAAGAAAAAAAGTCATACGGATAACATTATTTCTGTGATTGTATCCGTTATTTTGTGTGCGACGGCATTGTATGTGTTAGATTCCATGAAAGATCTTTTTGTGGTGAAAACGGATTTTAATATTTTTGGAGTAGGGATCATTCAGGTCTCATCACTTGTATTTCTGCTTTTCCTATTATGGGTATTTGTAAAGAGTTCGAGGAATCTGACGAATGACTGGCTAGCCACAGAGAAGGTGGAGAAAGAACAGGAAATCAGTTCAAGCTGTGAAATGGTGTACCATTACAATGAGAAAAAGGAAAAAAGAAAAAGTATGTTATGGGCATTGCCGGCGGCTGGTATGATGTTAGCTGCTGTATTGGCCGGAAAACTTATTCTCGCAGGAATTTTATTCCCGGTGACGCTTTTTTTAGCCATGCAGCATAAGGTGGGGTATCAGATTGCAAAAAGAGATGTGAAGGAGGCTGTTTATCTGGCTCTTCCGGGCTGGTTTATGGAACTTGCTCTGTTATTGCAGAATAATAATGTACAGGTTTCAATCGAAAAGTCAAAAAACAGTGCACCGCCGGTGCTCAGATATGAGATTGAATGTCTGGAGGAGCGATTAAAAAAAACGCCGGAAAAACTGAGTGCATATACAGAATTTTGCAAAGAATTTGATGTGCCGGAAGCACAGAATTGCATGAAAATGCTTCATGCTGTTGCGGAGATGGGAACCGGGGATGCAGTGACACAGATGAATCATCTGATCATGCATGTGAATGAAATGCAGAACCGGGCAGAAGAAATCCGAAATGGAAAAATCGCATTTAGACAGAAAATGATATTTTCTTATCCTGTTATAGCGGCAACCGTAAAACTTCTGATCGATCTGACAGTTGGAATGATAATGATGTTTCATATGCTTGGAAGTATGGGAGGTGCAGTGCAATGAGGCAGATAATCGGGGCATTTGGTATTTTATTTATAATGATGGCAAATATTTTTATATGTACAGGTCTGATTGGGGCGAGTGGGCAGGTTGCTGCTGCAAAAGAGTATAAATCACAGGTGGTTGCGGAACTGGAAAACAGTAATTTTAATCCGAGTGTGATCGATGCCTGTAAAAAGAAGGCGGCAGAGGACGGATATGAATTGGAGATTTCGGATTGTGTTTATGACGCATGGCAAAATATGAGAGCTGCACAGGTGGCATTAAAGTATCATTACCGCATACCGGTACTTGGAATTTACGAAGAGAATATTACATATGCGATTGCGAGGTGATAGATTTGAGCCTTATGATGATCGTGGAAAAATTTGGCGGAGCGTTTCTGGGGATTTTGGCTGGCAGTGCAGTGATAAGAATGTTTTATGAAATTTTAAATTATGTGTCATCTTTTTAAAGAACACAGGAAAGGGAAAGCAGATGGAGGATATCATTGAGGAATTTGGAAGTGGATTTCTGACAATTACCGTGACACTTTTTTTAGTTGGTTACTGGTATGAAAATATGAGGCAGGGCGGAGCCGTTTATGAATTTGTGCAGCAGTTTCTGAATTGTATCTGCGGCGGATAGGAGGTGGATATGCATGAAGTGATCAAAGTTTATGGGAAAACAATTCTTCAGGCGATAATCCTTGTGGGGGTAATGTGGCTTGTTTTTAGGGGAGTGACGGATGAAAACGGAAATAAGGGAATCGTTGAGATCGTATCTGGTCATATGGATCGGCAGACGGAAAACCCGGCAGATTTTGAAACGTTTTATGAGGAATCACAAAAAAAACCACCCCATTTTGAAACAGCCATAACAGGATATCTGAAAATTGGAACATATCAGATGACAGATATTATAAAGGCGTGGGATTATGCAGAAAATGAATTGCAGATACAGTTGATGAAAGTTATTTCACCCGATGGAACAGTGCTGGAAAATAAACTGGATTTTCAGATGCCGGGGGTGTATGAAGTAAGTGTGATGACAGAAGATCATGATAACAGAGTCAGATATGCCGTGGTAAATATACCGGTAAATGAATGACAGATAAAGGGTGGGAAAAGTGAAAAATATGATAACTATGATGATTGGAATCGTAATTGGTGCAATAACAATTCTGATAATATTAACGGTAACCGGCCGTATGAATTACGCTACAGAGCTGGAAAGCCAGCTCCCGGCGGTTGTAGAAAATATACTTTGTAATGTAAAGATAAAACAGTTGTATAATGTAGCCGATAATCAGGAATTTACCGCGGATGTGACAGAACAGATTGCAAAGGAGCTGGATGCCCAAACTGGTATTGTAATGCGGATCATGGGAGCTGATAAGGAGAAGGGACTATTTTCTGTGGGAGTAGATAGAACGTTTATGCATCCGAATGGAAAAACCGGTACTGTGAAATGCAGCCGGACTGTATTGGCAGACAAGTTGCAAATAGTAGAAATTCAGAAATATTATGTACAGTTTTATAAAGATGCAGATAACAGTGAATGTTATAAAAAGTACTGTGTGACGGAAGGAGATACGATCAGTGCACCCGCAGTGCCGGAATACAAAGACAGGGAGTTCGCAGGCTGGCAGGACGACAAGGGATATGAGGCAGATTTTTCACAGCCGGTCGAACAGAACCGGAATTATTATGCTGTCTGGAAATAATATTTACAGAGACACAAAAGAAAAACAGCCGCACCCTATAAGCGCGGCTGTGAAAACGGTAATGCATGATGATAAATCTGTGTGTGATTTATAAAGATTGCTTTGCAAGATTTTTGTTTGCAGTTGAGAGCATCAGTTTGATACGGTTCAACTGGTTTACTTCACTTGCACCCGGATCGTAGTCAATGGCAACGATATTTGATTCCGGGAAACGGTGGCGCAGCTCTTTGATAACACCTTTTCCTACAACGTGGTTCGGCAGGCAGGCAAATGGCTGTGTACAGACGATGTTTGGTGTACCACTGTGGATCAGCTCCATCATCTCGCCGGTTAAGAACCATCCTTCACCGGTCTGATTACCTTCGGATACGATATCTCTTGCATAATTTGCAAGATCGTCGATATGAGCAGGCGGATCAAAATGCTTACTCTTTTCAAATTCATCTCTGGCAGCGCTTCTTAACCATTCAAAGAAATTGATGCCAAGTCGTCCAATGCGTTTGGACTTTTTGCTGAAACCGAGGTTGTCAGCCTTAAATCCGGTGTTATAGAAGCAGTAGAGCAGGAAGTCGGTCAGATCCGGCACGACAGCTTCTGCGCCTTCGGATTCTAACAATCCGACTAAATCGTTGTTTGCAGCAGGATGGAATTTTACTAAGATCTCTCCAACGACGCCGACACGCGGTTTTTTCACATCTACACGGTCAAGGTTGTCAAAATCGCGGATGATCTGACGGCACATCTGCTTAAATTTGCGGTGGGACAACAGTTTATCTTGTGTGATAAAGGAGATTACTTCTTTTTTCCATTTCTCATGCAGTGCATTCGCAGATCCTTTTACTGCTTCATAAGGACGTGTGCGGTACAGACAGCGAAGGAAAATATCGCCAAACTCTAATGCATATAGTCCGTGCTGGATCAGTGAAGGCGTCAGTTTAAAGCCAGGATTGCTTTCAAGTCCGCTTAAGTTGATGGAGATTACCGGTACATTCGGATATCCTGCTTTTTCAAGAGCACGACGGATAAAACCGATGTAGTTGCTGGCACGACAGCCTCCGCCGGTCTGCGAGATCAGGATCGCGGTTTTGTTCATGTCATAATTTCCAGACATAACAGCACTCATAAGCTGTCCGACCACAATCAGTGACGGATAGCAGGCATCATTATTTACATATTTTAATCCGACATCCACACAGGTGCGGCTTGGAACATCCGGTACCACCAGGTTATAACCGGCTGCACAGAATGCAGGTTCTAACAGCTCAAAGTGGATCGGTGACATCTGCGGACAGAGAATTGTATAATTTTTACGCATCTCTTCCGTGAAAACAACTCTGTTATAGTTGGAAGGAATAATTGTCCGTTTTGTCTGTTTCTTCTCACGCACACGGATGGCGGAGAGCAGGGAACGGATACGAATCCTTGCAGCACCTAAGTTGTTAACCTCATCAATCTTTAAGCATGTGTAGATCTTGCCTGATTTTGTCAGGATGTCGTTGACTGCGTCGGTGGTAACTGCGTCTAAGCCACAACCGAAGGAGTTCAACTGGATCAGATCAAGGTCATCCCTGGTTTTTACAAAGTTTGCAGCCGCATACAGACGGGAATGATACATCCACTGATCCATAACGATCAGAGGGCGTTCCACTTGATGAAGGTGAGAAACGGAGTCCTCAGTCAGTACGGCAATACCATAGGAATTGATCAGTTCCGGGATACCGTGGTTGATCTCAGGGTCAACATGGTATGGACGTCCTGCTAATACAATACCGCGTTTGCCGGTTTTCTCCATATAAGCTAAGACTTCTTCACCTTTTTTCTGCATTTCCATGCGGACAACAGCAAGTTCTTTGTAACCTTCGGAAACAGCGTCACGGATCTCTGATTCCGGGATGGCAAATTCCGGTGCACCAAAGGTTTTTACAAGCTGGGAAGATAAAGTTTCTTCGCTGGTAAATGCCATGAATGGATTATAAAAACGTACCTTGCCGGAAGTGATATCTTCCACGTTATTTTTGATATTTTCCGCGTAGGAGGTTACGATCGGGCAGTTGTAATGGTTGTTGGAATCCGGAAATTCATTGCGCTCATAAGGTACACATGGGTAGAAAATAAAGTCTACATTCTGATGGATCAGCCAGGTCACATGTCCATGTGCAAGTTTTGCCGGATAACATTCGGATTCACTTGGAATTGAGTCAATGCCGAGCTCATAGATTTTTCTGGTGGACTGTGGTGACAGTACAACGGAAAATCCGAGTTTTTTGAAAAAAGTAGCCCAGAACGGGAAATTCTCGTACATATTTAAAACTCTTGGGATACCTACTGTTCCACGCAGGGCTTCTTCCGGCTTTAAGGAAGGGTAGTCGAATAAGCGTTTATTCTTGTATTCAAATAAGTTCGGAATATTTTCTTTGTTTTTTACGCCGCCGACACCGCGCTCACAGCGGTTTCCCGTGATATACTGGCGGTTTCCGGAGAAACGGTTGATCGTCAGCAGACAGTGGTTGGTACAACCCTGACATCTTGCAAGTTTGGTATCAAAAGTTAATGCATTGATCTCGTCGATGGAAAGCATCGTTGTCTGATAGTCAGCTTCATGACGTTCTCTTGCGATGAGAGCAGCTCCGAAAGCACCCATGATACCTGCGATATCCGGACGGACACATTCACAGCCGGAAATCTTTTCAAAACTGCGGAGCACGGCATCATTGTAAAAAGTACCACCCTGTACGACGATATTTTTTCCGAGCTCACTTGCATCGGAGAGTTTGATAACCTTAAATAAAGCATTTTTAATGACGGAGTAGGCAAGTCCGGCAGAGATATCTGCTACGGAAGCTCCTTCTTTCTGTGCCTGCTTTACTTTAGAGTTCATGAATACAGTACAGCGTGTTCCAAGATCAATCGGGTTTTTGGCAAATAAAGCTTCTTTTGCGAAGTCCTGTACAGAAAAGTTTAAGGATTTTGCAAATGTTTCGATAAAAGAACCACAGCCGGAAGAACAGGCTTCGTTTAACTGTACACTGTCTACCGTCTGGTTCTTGATCTTGATACATTTCATATCCTGACCACCGATGTCTAAGATACAGTCTACCTCAGGATCAAAAAATGCCGCTGCATAATAATGTGCTACCGTTTCTACTTCACCATCGTCTAACATCAGCGCTGCTTTTAAGAGAGCTTCACCGTAACCGGTAGAGCAGGAGTGTACGATATGTGCATTTGCCGGAAGTTTTTCATAGATCTCCTTGATGGAACGGATCGCAGTGGAAAGCGGGCTTCCGTTGTTGTTGCTGTAAAATGAATACAACAGGGAACCGTCCTCGCCGACGAGAGCGATCTTTGTTGTTGTGGAACCGGCGTCGATACCGAGATAACAGTTGCCTTCGTAGGTGGAAAGATCACCTGTCTTTACATTGTGTCCGTCGTGGCGGGCACGGAAGGTATCGTATTCTGCCTGATCTTTAAATAACGGATCAAGACGTGCTACCTCGAATTCCATATGTATATCAGAGTTTAATTTCTCAAGCATGGAAGAGAGAGTGGTATTCTGTTCCGGTTTGCAGTTTAAGGCAGAACCGATCGCTGCATAAAGGTGCGAATTGTCCGGCGTGATCGCATGCTCATCATCTAAGTTTAAGGTGCGGATAAATGCAACTTTTAACTCAGATAAAAAGTGGAGCGGACCACCTAAGAATGCAACGTGGCCGCGGATCGGCTTACCACAGGCAAGACCACTGATCGTCTGGTTTACCACCGCCTGGAAAATAGAAGCAGAGAGATCCTCTCTTGTGGCACCTTCGTTGATCAGAGGCTGGATGTCTGTTTTGGCAAAAACACCGCAGCGGGCTGCAATCGGGTAGATTGCTTTGTAATTTTTCGCATATTCATTCAGACCGGAGGCATCTGTCTGAATCAGGGAAGCCATCTGGTCAATAAAAGAACCGGTACCGCCTGCGCAGATACCGTTCATACGCTGTTCAACGTTACCGCCCTCAAAATAAATAATTTTTGCGTCTTCACCGCCGAGCTCGATCGCAACGTCTGTCTGTGGAGCATAGTGCTGTAAGGCGGTAGACACAGAGATAACTTCCTGTACGAAAGGAACATCTAAGTGCTTTGCAAGTGTAAGTCCGCCGGAACCGGTGATCATTGGAGCAACCTTCCGGTCACCGAGCTGATCGAATGCTTTCTGGATCAGAGAAGAAAGCGTTTCCCGTATGTTGGCAAAATGTCTTTCATAATCGGAAAAGAGCAGATTGTCATGCTCGTCGAGCACAGCAACCTTTACGGTGGTAGAACCGATATCAATTCCAAGTTTGTGAAGCGTATTATTTTCCATAATTTCCTCCAGTCAGTAACTCCGGAAAATCCGGATAATATATAAATAAAGTGGCTGTTTCTTCTTATTAAAAAGAATGCCGGGCAAAAGCCAAGCAAAGTACATTATACGACATGATTTTACAAAAGACAATGTGCAAATCGGGGAAAAATATAAACTTTTTATGAATAAAATCAGCCTGGATTGACAAAGCACAGGCATACGGATATACTGAAAAAAGTAGTGTTTTCAAAGAAAGGTTAGGGTTTTATCCGATGAACTGGTTAAATAAATTAGAACGTAAAATTGGTCGTTACGCTGTTCCAAACCTTATTATATGGCTGATCGGAGCCTATACGATCGGCTATGTATTCGGAACCGTATCGCCTGGTATTTTAAGCTATCTGACACTCAGTCCCTATCATATTTTACATGGACAGATCTGGAGACTGGTGACATGGGTGTTTATGCCGACAGAGTCCAATCTGATCTTCTTACTGATCATGGCATTGTTTTATTACCAGCTTGGCATGGCACTGGAACGTACCTGGGGAACCTTCCGGTTTAATGTCTATATTTTCGGTGGAATGATATTTACCGTGATCGGTGCATTTGTTCTGTACGGTATTTATTATGCAATGAATGCATCTGTAATTTCGCAGATGCCTGCACTGGCGGCACAGTTATCTTATTCGATTGCGTCGGGATTTTCCACAAACTATATCAATATGTCCATTTTTCTTGCATTTGCCGTGATGTATCCGGATATGCAGGTAATGCTTTACTTCATTATCCCAATCAAGATGAAATGGATGGCGATTGTTTATGCGGTACTGACGCTTTATGAGTTTATTGTCAGTGGATGGGCCGGCAGAGTGGCAGTCTTTATGTCCCTGCTCAATTTTATCATTTTCTTCTTTTCAACGCGGAATTTCAAACGTTATTCGCCGCATGAAATACACAGGAGACAGCAGTTCAAGTCCCAGATGCGTCAACCCAGACCGGGTTCCGGCATTACCAGGCACAAATGTGCGATTTGTGGCAGGACAGAACTTGATGATCCGAATTTAGAGTTCCGTTTCTGTTCAAAGTGTGACGGCAATTATGAATATTGTCAGGATCATCTGTTTACACATAAACATATTAAAAAAGGTTAAATAATATGACAGGCCGGATGGTATTTCAAAGCGAAATATCATCCGTTTTTTGAATGATGGCACAAAGAAGATTAGATTTTAGGTGTGATTTGTTTCAGGTTCTGTCAGAATAAATGCAGATAAAGGAGAAAAATACAATGATTCAGGATATATTTCCGATGCATCTTAGTAATGAATATCACAAAAAGGTACCACAGGCAGACAGTTTTCTTATGATCTTTAAAGATAACCGTATTCTGGCAAAAAATGATGGTCAGGTGTGTTATCTGACCTATAAAGAACTTTCTGAAATCTGTCGTGGGATGGGAAAGGAAATCCCTGTATGCGTTTATCTTTTTTCCATCGGGGAGGATGATTATTTTCTGACAGATCCGGGGGAAGGGATAGAGGTGCCGGGATTTGTATACTATAAAATGTTTGAGACACGCACCATGCAGCCGAAAGAGCGGGTGCTTGCAGCTGCGACCGCATGGCATCTGTATGTCTGGTACCGCGATAATGTTTATTGTGGGAGATGTGGGCATAAACTGGTACATAGTGAAAAACTCCGGATGCTTTCATGTCCGGACTGTAACAACATGGTTTTCCCGAAAATAGCACCGGCAGTGATCGTGGGCGTGACAAACGGCAGAAAAATCCTCATGACAAAATATGCAAACCGTGAATATAAAAGATATGCACTGATTGCCGGATTTACCGAAATCGGTGAAACTGCGGAGGAAACGGTGGCGAGGGAAGTGAAGGAAGAGGTTGGGCTTTCCGTAAAAAATATCCGTTATTACAAGAGTCAGCCTTGGGGATTTGACAGCAATCTTCTTCTTGGCTATTTTTGTGAACTGGATGATGAGGGAGATGCGATGAGACTGGATGAGGAGGAACTTGCCTGCGCAGAATGGGTTGATTTTGAGGATGTCCCGGATGATCCGGAGGGACTTAGTCTGACACGGGAAATGATGCTCTGTTTCCGGGATATAATGAACGCAAGTGAGTCAACATGCTTGCATGATTGACGAACGGTGAATTGGATCATGTGACGGTTTGGCACATGATACGATGAAAGAATACGGTAGATTCTAAAAGACAGGGAAAACTGGTATGCAAAATTATACCAAATACGGAAAAATGTCTTGACACTCCAACAAAACCACTGTATTATTACAGTAATACAAAAAAGAAAGATTTACGGATGGAAAACTTAAGATTTCTTAATATTTGCTTAAGTGCCTTTTTTTGGCAGATAGATAATGATACAATCACCGTAAATCGATTTAAGAAAAGGGAGAAATTAAAATGGGTGACAAGACAAAACCAAAAAAGGGAAAGAAAAAAGTAGTTATTATTGTGCTTGTGGTTCTGGTCGTTGTAGCTGCGATCATTGGAAGTTCAGTAAAGAAAATGACAAGCCAGGTAGCAACAGCAGTCAATACAGTAGAGGTGGAGCCGGTACAGAAGAGAGATTTATCTGATACGATTTCATTAAAAGGTACTGTATCGGGTATCACGAAGAATAATGCAACTTCGAAAGCATTAGCAGAAATCACAGCAGTTAATGTTCAGGTCGGAGATATTGTAAAAGAGGGAGATGTATTATGTACATTAGATTCCTCTACGATCCAGGATCAGATTGCGGATCTCGAAAAAAATATGTCTGATACAAATGCGACAGACAGTATTAATTCACAGCAGACAGCAGAAACAGTCAGTCGTGCAAAAGAAGATCAGCAGACACAGCTTGCAGCTGCACAGAAAGCAATTGATGATGCAAAGGATGCTTATAACGCACAGAGTATTATGTGGGATAAGAGTGAAGATAAATCGGATGCAGAATTTCAGTCTTTGTTAGCTGCACAGAAAGCAGTTACTACTGCTGAGGAAGATTACCAGAAAGAATTAGAGACTACGAACCGTACGATCGAGGATGCACAGCGTGCGGTAGAACTTGACAAGTATAAAGGATCGGATTCATCTTCCAAAGATAAACTGACAGATTTAAAAGAACAGTTAGAAGATTGCAATATTACAGCACCTTGCGGTGGAGTTGTGACGGCAGTCAATGTTTCTGTCGGAGATGTTAATGCAGATTCAAAAACACCACTTGTAACGATCGAAGATACCAGTTCTTTAAAAATGGTGGCAACTGTGGAAGAAGCTGATATTTTAAAGATTGAAGAGGGAATGAAAGCAACTGTAACAGCGGATGCCATGGGAGATGAGACCATTAATGGAACTGTGACCAGAGTGGTACGTGTCAAAGGACAGTCCACGGGATCTGACGGACAGACAACATCCGGAGGATATTCCGTAGAGATATCTTTAGATAACAAAGAATTACTTGTCGGTATGGAAGTAAAAGCAAAAGTCATGATCAAGGAAAAAGGTGAAGTATTAGCGATTCCTTATGATCTTGTCAAGACGGATGATGACGGAAATACATACGTACTTGTTGCAGAGGCAAATGCAGACGGTTCTGCTACAGCGGTGAAGAAGAATATCACAGTTGGTGAAGAAGTAGATTACTATACGGAAGTAACCGGTGGAGATCTGGCAGAAGGAGATAAATTAATTTATGATTACTCCGGAACGGTGACAGAAGGACAGCAGTTTACACCGGAACAGATGTATTCCGAGCAGGATATGGGAACAGGCGCATCTACAGATGAAACCTCAGATGCAGAAGGTATGAGCACCAGCGTGGAGGGAAATGAGTAGTGAGTGAACCAGTAATCCGAATGGAAAATATCGTTAAGACATATTATTTGGG
>ERZ827452.924-NODE-924-length-34017-cov-4.755403_pt1 | contig 34017 bp, 36 predicted proteins | sample MGYA00519866_ERZ827452 | MGnify/ENA primary metagenome ERZ827452 (study PRJEB31778, sample SAMEA3449307) | human gut metagenome | biome: human gut; feature: human-associated habitat; material: faeces | place: United Kingdom | collected 2010/2012 ... | reverse complement strand
TTGAAAATAATTTTCAGTTTTTTCTAATTCAGTTTTATGACATAAGTGTCTCCGTCTAAAGTCATAGATGCTTCGGCATATTCCTCTGCCACATAGTACAAAATAGCCAGTATCCCCATTCCGTCTTTTTCCATGTTGTTCACAGCTTTTTGAACAAGTCCTACTCTAACTTCATCGATTGTATTACTTTTCACTTTTATCATATTGCTACCTCCTTAGATGCTTCCCCCACAGTTACTTTACATATTATAACATATCTAACTATATATTGCAATTATTCTCGCTCAAAAATTGCTTTTGCTACCCCTTTATCTATCATTGTTCCAAAAATGTTTTTTAACATAATTAAAATGACTGGACCTAGTAATAACCCTAATATTCCTATAAATTTAAAGCCTGTATACATAGCTATTAACGTAAAAATAGGATGAATACCTATTTGCCCTGACACTATACGTGGTTCTATAAATTGCCTTACTGCACTCATAATAAATAATAATATAAGTAGCAAAACTCCTAGTCTTATATCTCCATTAAACGATGCTATAACAGCCCATGGAATCATAACTGTTGCAGAGCCAAAGATAGGTAATGCGTCCACAAAACCTATTCCTAAAGCTGCAATTAGCGGATATCCTACATTTAAGCCAATTATTTTAAAAATATATAAACCTATAAGTGAAATTATAAAAGAAACAATTACAAGTATTGTTTCTGCCTTTATTAAAGCTCCTAGCGATGATGTCATTTCTCTTATAAATTTAATTATTTTTTTTACCCATAATTCAGGAAAATGATGTTCGAGTTGGTCTAACATATATATTTTGTCTATGCAAATAAAGTATAGTGACAAAATGGTAATAACAACATAGATTCCTATTGTTGGGATAGATGTTATTATATTTAAAACATTTGTTAATACTTGTTTTAACCAATCAGATACTGCACTAAATACGTTTGTCATTGATTCCTGGATTGTATTTATTATTTCACTTGACAAATTTAGCTTGCTTAAATCTACTTTCGACATTATTTCTTGAAATCTATACGAAATTTTTTCAAAATATCCATTTAAGCCTTTTAGTAAATTGGTAGACTCCGTAATTAATGTTATTATTCCCCAAGCACATAATCCAATTATAATTGATAAAGAAACGACAAATACTATTATTGCACTTGTCCTTCTTTTTAGTTTAAAATGCCTCATCAAATATCTAATTACAGGTTCAATTATTAATGATAATAGAAATGCTATTAAAAATGGCATATAAAAAATAGCGAATTTAAATGCTATAAATATTCCTAAGCAAGTTAGGGCAAAGACTAATAATCTTTTAAAAACTTTAGACCAATAATTCATATCAACTACCATACGTATTTCTCCTATGTATACTTTTTATATAATTTTATGTATTTTGGGGCTAATTTATACATAGTTTTATTACTATTGTGGTAATTTTTAAAATTCAGAAAAACGAGCTACTATATGAATATATAATAACTCGTTTTTCTGATTTTACAATAAATTTTTACTCTGCATTTCTTTTGTTGCATCCACAAATATTTTCAAATGTTTCCCCTATCTTTTCATCACTTATATTTGCATTTTTTGCCAAATCTCCTAAACTAATAATACCTACTATTTTATTGTTGTCATCTACTACTGGAAGTCTTCTTATTTGATATTCTCCCATTAACTTTTCAGCCTCTGAAACTTCACAGTTTTCATCACAACAGCATACTTTACATGTCATAATTTCGCTTACAGGTGTTGTTTTAGCATCTTTATCATGAGCAATACTTCTTAGTATAACATCTCTATCTGTTACTAAACCTACTATATTTTGAAAATTATCACATACTGGGACACACCCTATGTGATTATCGCACATTAATTTTGCACAATCTTTTATTGTGTTACTTGGTTTTAAACAATAAACATCGACACACATACAATCTTTTACTTTCATATTCACCAACATTCCTTTCTTAGGAGCACATTAAGCTAAAAAAATTTTTAAAGCAGAATTGTACCTTTTAAAATGTTAAATGTTTTTACATTTAACATTATTATTTTGTCCAGTTAGTTTTTTTATATGATATGAAAATTCTTCAAGCTTTTTGCAATGATATTTACCATAATTTTCCAAAATAGACGCATACGTATTAAATATAAAATTTAAATTTCATATTTAATGCGTATGCATTTTTATTTATTTTAAAGCAATTATCTCTTCATCTTGTTTAATTTTTTCACCCAAGAATATATAGCACCTTTTATCTTGTTTCATCGCTTCAAGAGCTACATCTTTATCTTCTCTTAGTCTATTGCTTGCGTACTTTACAATTATGCCTTTATTTTTTACCGCTTCTAATACAACTTCTTTATCATCTCTCATAGATGGATGAGAATAATATAAAATTTGACCGCTTATTTTTAGTCCTGCAAGTAATAACTCCTTATCTAACAGAAGATTTTCTTTTGCATAGCAATATGTCCATCCTAATCTACTTACAGAGTCATACACAATTTCTCTATCACCTTTTAAATTATCACTTGCAAACTCTAATGCCTCTGCATTGTTTTTTACTGCTTCTAACACTATCTCTCTATCATTTCTTAATTCATCACTTGCAAATTCTAACAATTTACCGTTTTCTTTTACTGTATTTAATACATATTCTCTATCACAAGAATTCTTCTTCATATTTGTTACTTCTATTGGCTCTGGCATCTTTTTTCTCTTTTCATAATAATATTTAGGTTTTTTAAAATTTTTACAATATATTTTGTATCTAATGCAGGTTTTACCTATAAACCTAACATCTAAAAATACTCATTATATTCTCTTGGTCTAGGTGGCATACCTGGATTTCCCGGAAATGGTGGTCGCCCTGGTTCTCCTGGGAAAGGTGGTCTTGGTGGACGAGGTGGTCTTGTGGGGAATCCCCCTCCTAATAATTGATTCAATAGCAAAATTCTTATTAAATCATTTAAAAGTGGATTTTGAGGTCTTCTTTGTCTATTTTGTGTTTCTTGAACTTTTCTTGATTGTTCATCTAACGCACTTTTATAACTATTTATTTTACTTGCTCTATTATCTACTACCTCTTTTTCTGCCGTTCTGTTATCTATATTAATTTTTATAGATATTTCATTATTTAATTCAATTCTTTGAGAAACCTCATTAACCATACTTTCTAAAACATCTTTGTTTACTTGCTGTCTATTACATTTGTTACATACATCACATACAATAGGATTTAGTATTCTATATATTTCCGGATACATTTTTTCTAATTCTCTAGAATTTTGACAAACACAATTTTGGAAAGTCTGATTTGCATATAACTCATTCGTCATAGGGTAACCTAAAACACTCCTCATATAATCTTCATAATTTTGATAATACATGGACTTTACCTCCTTAATAATTTATGTATTATCTTATTCATTATATTTTAAGTTTGTGAAATAAATATGCAAATTTATTTTATAGGGCATTAGTGAATTCTTTAAACTTATTTCCCCTGTCTTCAAAGTTTTTAAAAGCATCAAAGCTAGCACTAGCTGGTGAAAGTAATACAATATCTCCTTTTTTTGCTTTTTTATTTGCTAATTTTACCGCTTCTACCAAATTTTCTACAAAACATATTTCAACTTTATCTCCGTTAATCGCGTTTCTAGTAGCTTCTTCTATTTTTGTAGCAGTTGGACCAGTTAATATTAATGTTCTTACTTTTTTCGCAATAGCCTCTCCTACTTCTTTATAGTCTAGACCTTTATCTGAACCACCAGCTAATAAAATAATATCTTCATTAAATGCATTTAATCCTGCAATTGTACTTGCTGGGCTTGTTCCTATAGAATCATTATACCACTTTACATTGTTTAGTTCTCTTACAAATTCTAATCTATGTTCTACTCCTTTAAAGTTTTTAATAGTTTCTATAGCTGTATCTATATCTACTAAAGTTTTAGTTGCTGCAAGTGCTGCACAAATGTTCTCATAATTGTGTATTCCTCTTAATTTAATATCGCCTTTTTTTATTAAATGTCTTCTAACTCCATCTTCACAATATTTAATTGTTTCGTCTGAAGTATCATATATATATCCGTCTTCTAGCTTTTCTTTACTGCTAAAGAAAATAACCTTGCCATTTGTCTCTTTTGCAAATTGACGAGTAAATTCGTTATCATAATTTAAAACTGTAATTCCTTTTTCGCTTTGATGTTTAAATATATTTTTCTTTTGCTCTCTATATTCTTCATATGAACTATGCACATTTAAGTGGTCAGGGAATATATTTGTTACTACACTTATATCAGGACTTACATCCATATTAGTTAGTTGGAAACTACTCATCTCTAAAATTATAACATCGTCTGGTGTCATATCTTTTACTAATGTAAATATTGGCTTTCCTATATTTCCACCTAAAAAACAATTATATCCTGCTTTTTTTATAATTTCATAAATTATAGATGTTGTTGTAGTTTTCCCTTCTGTACCTGTTATTCCTATTGTTTTACTAGGAGTTAATTTTAGTACCATTTCTATTTCGGTAGTAATTACTGCCCCTCTATCAGCTTCTTTTTTTAGTTCTTCTCTATATGGCATAACACTAGGCGAACGGAAAATTATATCAAATCCATTTAAATTTTCTAAATTATTTTTTCCTCCATAATATGTAATTCCATAATTATCTATTTTATCTATTATAGTACTATCCAGTTCCTCTTTTTCTCTATTGTCGAATACAGATATTTTACTGTTTAATTCATGAAAATAATCTAGAAGTGGTATATTACTTACTCCTAGCCCTATAATCGCAACTTTTTTATTTTTTACAAAATTATTGAATTCTTCTAATTTTTCATTTCTATATTCCATTTGTATCATTCCTTATAATATTATTTAGGTTTTTATCTCTTAGTTAATTAATTTTATAATATAATTTTTTGTTGACGCATTGAGAGCAAATTATTGTAGCAATTCTTATATAAATTTTATGAGAAATGTTCATTTATTGAAAGGGTCCCGTAAAATTTATATTAGAATTTCTAGATAATTTAGCTCGAACGAGGAAACAAAAAATTATATTATAAAAGTAATTAACTAAATCGGTTATACCTATAAACCTTTTACTTTTAATTTGTCGAACATTATTTTGTACACAGGAATTTAATGTATCTTAATAATTTTTGTGTTGACTCTTCTACACTCTCACAATCTGTTACATCCACCTCTATTGTTAATGGATAAATTTTATAAAATCCAGATTTTTCTTGTAATTCATCTCTCTTTGCAATATGATTTCTTAATTCATTTAAATCTATTTCTTTATTATATTGAATAGCCTTTCTTCTTACCCTTTCTTCTAAAGAGGCTGTAACAAAAAAATGATAATCTAAATCTGGATAAATTTCCATTAAAGCTCTTCCTGAAACTATTACATTATATTTTTGTTTAAATTCATTTATGATATTTCGCGCCAAGTAAAATAGTTTAGTGTTATCTGCTACATTGCTTGCAACAGAAACTGCCATAGATGTTTTGTTATTTTGTAATTCCTGTTCATCAATTTTTTTATTTCCTACATATACAACTGTTTCATTATTTTCTAATTTTATTTCTACTTTTAACTTTTGCATTATTGTCGTAATGTCTGTATCTTTTAATAAAAGCATATCATCGTCTTTATTTTTTTGCATAAAAGCATATACAATTCCTCTATACAAATTGCCTCCATGAAAAATAATGCTATTTGGTACCTTCTCTAGCAAATTTCTACATATAGAGGTTTTTCCGCTTCCAACTAATCCCTCTATTCCTATAACTATATTGTCCATTTTTCATTTCCTTCCAGTCATAAATAGGTTAAACATTTTTCAACCTTCTACGCAATTATAACACATATTTGGCATTTGTAAAATATCCAAATTATATTTTAATTAAATCTATGTAATTTGATTTTTGTGGATATATGTTTAAGACATAAATTTGTTTCTTATTTATGAAATATAAAATAATAAATTTTTGAATAATAATTTTTCTTATTTTTATCTTATTGATAGTTTTAACTATTTGGTACATTTTGGGGTATTCTTGCAAAAATGAAATTTTTAAATAGAAATCTTCTTTAATCTTCTTTGACATTAAAATTGAAACTTTTGAAATATTTTCCGCAATATAATTCAAATCTTCTAGACAAAAAAGAGAAATATCAACTTTTTTATGTTGTTGCATACTCTTTTCCTCCATTGTTGATTTTTTGTTCTTTTTCTATTTTGCTTATTGTCTCATCTAATCTTCTCATTGCTTCTTCAAATGGGATAGTTTCAATTTCACCTTTAAGTATTTTATCAGCTATTTGTGCCGCTTCTTGTATTTTCATTTCTTCATATTCTTCATAACTCATTATAAATCATCTCCTCCTCAAAAAATTATATATGCCTTTCATTTATAGAATATTAACATATAAAGTGGTTTTTGTCAAACATATATTTGCGACATTTTTCGTCAAAAATTGTTGTCATTATAATGTAAAAAAACTAATATGATTTATATTTGTTTACTTTTGCATGTATATTTTTAGTCCTATGTGTGCACAATATATCTAGTTAAAAGAAAGGTAGGTGCTTTCAATATGTCAGAAAAAAATAGCAAAAAGAATAATAAAAACAGCCAAAGAAATAACGAAAATAATCAAAACAGAAATAACAACAATGAAAATAACAGCAATTGTAGATAGTAAGAAAACTTTTAGGCAAAACGCCTAAAAGTTTTTTATGTAAATTATTATTTTTTATTGAATTTTAATAATTAATGTTATATACTATTAACATCATTATTTCATATCATTTAATTTCAAGCTATTATTCAATAGCAATATTTCAAAATTTATTGATAAATATTAATTAAAATGTTATACTAAAGGAGGTGATTACTCTGCCAATAATTTCGCAATTTTATGGTATTATTGTTAGTATGTTTTTTAACGATACTGATAGACACCATAAACCACATATACATATTCAATACGGAGATTATCATTGTACTTTTGATTTTGATGGTAATATACTTTCAGGTAAAATACCTAACAAGCAAAGAAAACTAGTTGAAGCTTGGATAGAATTACGACAAGAAGAATTAGTTACTTTATGGTCAATAATACAAAATGGAAAAGGTTCTTTCTATATTGAACCTTTAAAATAAAAATTACATTAGGGGGCTTATTAATGAATAATAAAATAGAAGAATTACCTATTGAAGTAAAACCTTTGGAAAACTTTTTATTATATATTAAATTTAAAAATGGAGAAGAAAAAATATATGATATGAAAGAAATGTTAAAGTTTGATTATTATAAATCTTTAAATGATAAAAATGTTTTCAAACAAGTATCTGTGTGTGGAATTACTCTCGTCTGGCCTACTGGGCAAGATATTGCACCAGAAAAAATTTACTTTAATAGCATTCCTTTAAAAGATTACAAATATGAAATTAAAGAAATAAAATAACAAAATAAAACGTAGTCAAAGTTTCAAACCTTGATTACGTTTTATTTTTGTCATTATCAATTGATTTACGAATTTCTTTTTAAATCTATTAAATTGACCTTTCAAAATTGTATTTTTTCAATACTATTTTTCTAAATACTTCTTTAAAAATCTTCCTGTATAGCTTTGTTCATTTCTAACTATTTGTTCTGGAGAGCCTACTGCGACAATTTGTCCACCTTTGTCTCCTCCTTCTGGTCCCAAATCTATAATGTAGTCTGCTGTTTTTATTAAATCCAAATTGTGTTCTATTACTACTATGCTATTGCCTGTATCTACTAAACGTTGCAAGATATCAACTAGTCTATGAACATCTGCAATATGTAATCCAGTCGTTGGCTCGTCTAATATATAAAGTGTTTTCCCTGTTGCCTTTTTAGAAAGCTCTGTTGCTAATTTAACACGTTGTGCTTCTCCACCAGACAATGTTGTAGAAGGCTGTCCTAATTTTATATAGCCTAAACCTACATCATTTAAAGTTTGTATCTTATTCTTTATTTTAGGTACATTTTTAAAGAATTCTAGTGCTTCTTCTACTGTCATATCTAATACATCAGAAATAGTCTTTCCTTTATATTTTACCTCTAAAGTTTCTTTATTATATCGCTTTCCATGACATACCTCGCAAGGAACATATACGTCTGGTAAAAAGTGCATTTCTATTTTTAATATTCCATCTCCGTTGCAAGCTTCACATCTTCCACCTGCCACGTTAAAGCTAAATCTACCTTTGTCATATCCACGCATTTTAGCTTCGTTTGTTCCTGCAAATAAATCACGAATAAAATCAAATACTCCAGTATATGTTGCAGGATTAGAACGAGGTGTTCTTCCTATTGGTGATTGGTCTATATTTATTATCTTGTCTATATTATCTATTCCTTTTATTTCTTTACACTTACCTGGTTTTTCGTTAGAACCGTTTAAGTCTCTTGCTATTGTTTTATACAATATCTCATTTACTAATGTACTTTTTCCTGAGCCAGATACTCCAGTTACGCATACAAATTGTCCTAGTGGAATTTTTAGGTTTATATTTTTTAAATTATGTTCAGTTGCTCCCTTTATTTCTATAGCTCTTCCGTTTGATTTTCTTCTTTTAGTTGGAACCTTAATTTGTTTTCTTCCACTTAGATAGTCTCCTGTAGCCGAGCCCTCTACTTTTTTAATTTCTTCAGCCGTTCCGCTGTGCCATCACTCTACCACCATGTACACCTGCACCTGGTCCAATATCTATTATTTGGTCTGCAGCATACATAGTATCTTCATCATGTTCTACAACTAAAACCGTGTTTCCTAAATCTCGCAATTTTTTTAGTGTTGCTATAAGTTTATCATTGTCCCTTTGATGAAGCCCAATGCTTGGCTCATCTAATATATATAGAACTCCTGTTAGTCCAGAACCAATTTGTGTAGCTAGACGTATACGTTGAGCCTCTCCACCTGAAAGCGTTCCTGCACTTCTTGAAAGTGTTAAATACTCAAGTCCAACATCCATTAAAAATTGTAACCTTTTGTTTAATTCTTTAAGAATTTGGTCAGCTATTATACTATCTTTTTTGCTTAGTTCTAATGAATTTAAATAGTCTTTTATTTTGTCTACAGACATATCTGTTAACTCATTTATGTTTTTATCTCCAACTTTTACAGATAAGCTGTTTTTACTTAATCTTGAACCTTTACAAGTTGGGCAATCACTATCACTCATGTACATTTCATAAAAATCACGCATTCCTTGTGATTTAGTCTCGCTGTGTCTTCTTTCTAGAGTTGGTATTACACCTTCAAAAGGTCCGTGAAAACTTTCTTGTTCCTGATAGAGATGTATATTCAAAATCAATAATTTCCGTTCCTGTACCATATAAGATTTTGTCTAAAAATTCTCGTGGTAATTTTTTAATTGGAACATCTTTTATTTTAACACCATAATGTTTAGCAATGCTTTCAAAATACATTTTGGCCATAGTGTCGCCTTTTTTCATAGTACTTGCTCCAAAAGCTTTTACTCCATCATATAAAGTTTTTGTTTTGTCTGGTATAATTAAGTCTTCATCCATTTTCATTAAAAATCCTAACCCACTACAAGTTGGACAAGCACCAAATGGATTGTTAAAAGAAAACATTCTTGGTGATAATTCGCCTATGCTAATACCGCAGTCAGGGCATGCATAATTTCCGCTAAATAGTTTTTCCTCATTAGTTGTTGCATTTTGAACTAATGCTAAGTTATCTGCATATTTAAAAGCAATTTCTATATCTTCTGCAAGTCTTGAACGTATATCTTCTTTTACAACTAGTCTATCAATTACAAGTTCTATAACATGTCTCTTCTTTTTATCTATGTCTAAATCATCAGAAAGTTCTACCATTTGTCCATCTATACGAGCACGCACAAAACCTTCTTTTTGATAGCCCTCTATTTGCTTTACAAATTCTCCTTTTCTGTCTCTTACAACTGGAGCAAATATTTGTATTTTTGTTCCTTCTTCCATTTGCATAATTATATCTACAACTTGATCTACTGTTTGCTTTTCAATTCTTTTACCACAGCTTGGACAGTATGGTACACCTATTCTTGCATATAATAAACGAATGTAGTCATATATTTCTGTTACTGTTCCTACAGTTGAACGTGGATTTTTAGATGTTGTTTTTTGGTCTATTGATATTGCTGGTGATAGTCCATCTATAGATTCTACATCTGGTTTTTCCATTAATCCTAAAAATTGTCTAGCATAACTAGATAGACTTTCTACATATCTTCTTTGTCCTTCTGCATATACAGTATCAAATGCTAAAGATGATTTTCCAGAACCTGAAAGACCTGTTATTACAACTAGCTTGTCTCTTGGAATTTCTAAATCTATATTTTTTAAGTTGTGTACTTTAGCACCCTTAATTACTATTTTATCATTCATTGTTTTGCCCCCTCAATTTATCTATTGCAGTTCTAAAACTGTAAGTACCGTTATTATACTATATTTTTGTTATAAAAACAAGAGTTTGGTAAACATTTCCTCTAGCAAAAATTTATATACTATAATTTATAGATTGTAAGTGCTATGTTATCATTTTTTATGCAACATTTTATTTATATTTATTGTCAAAACATTCAATTTGGCTTGCTAAATATAGAAAAATGTGTTATTATGTAAATATATTTATTAGTAACATCATTAACTAAGACTTTAGTTTATAAGGAGGACTTATATGGGAACAACAGTAACTTTAGAAGAAAAACTTTGGTCAGAAGCGGATTTTGGTATGTTCCATTCATACGAAGTTATAACAAAGGCAAAAGCAGCCGAACTTCGGAAGGAAGGTTTTATTGTAACAGATTCCAAGGATAAGAAAACCTTCCCTCGTCTGCACCGAATATATTGGGGGCAGGCAGTTGTGGAGTGTGATAATGTCCATGCATTAAATGCAAAGGACGCAAAATATACATTTCCACAGCAGTTATGGATAACATCCATGCAAAATAAAAACATATTAGAATAAACAATAAAAGGAGCAAAAATTTGCTCCTTTTATTGTTTATTAAGAAAATGATATTACAAAAGTTTTTTCCAGAGAGTGTACCTCTTAACAATATTTGAACTTGCACATAATCTTTAAATAATCATTTTATTCTAATTGCTCTTATTACTGTTTTCCCCGGTATTCCAACAACTGTAGAATTGTCCTCTACATTTTTTAGTACAACTGCATTGGCTCCTATCTTTACATTGTTGCCAATTTTTATAGGGCCAAGAACTTTTGCTCCGCAACCAACAATAACCTTATTTCCTAAATCTGGATGTCTTTTATATTTATCTTTTCCTGTTCCGCCTAAAGTAACTCCATGGTACAATGTACAGTCATTTCCTATTGTAGTCGTTTCTCCTATTACTATTCCCATTCCATGGTCTATAAATAGTCTTCTTCCTATTTTTGCCCCTGGGTGTATTTCTATTCCAGTAAAAAATCTTGCTATTTGTGAATTTAACCTTGCTAAAAATTTCAAATGGCATTTATATAAAAAATGTGATACTCTATGAAATACTAGTATATGAAAGCCCGGATATAGAATTATTACTTCTAATATGTTTCTTGAAGCGGGGTCTTTTTTTTGTATATTTTTTGCATCTTCATATAATTCTCTAAATAATTTCATAAAATCACCTATTATATAATATAAAAAAGGCAATAAAATATTACCAATAATAGGTGTATACTTTTATAATATATTTTGTAGTCGACGAATTGAGAGGAAATTATTGTGTAATTCTTATATAAATTTTACGGGGAATGTTCATTTTTGCAAAAAATGAAAGGGTCCCGTCAAATTTATATTAGAATTACTAAATAATTTAGCTCGAACGAGGAGACGGAAAAATATATTATAAAAGTATACACCTATTATTTAATTATTATTTATATTTACAAATTCTGCTGTAATTCTTTTATCTTGTCACGCAATTCTGCTGCTTTTTCAAATTCCATTTGAGACGCATACTTTAACATTTCATCTGTCAATTTATTAATTATTCCTTGAATATCTACGTCTTTATCTAAATTGTATTCTTCTTGCGCTTCTGCCACAATACTTGCCTTTATTGTATCTCTTATAGACTTTTTAATTGTTTGAGGAACAATTCCATGTACTCTGTTATACTCTTCTTGTATTTTTCTTCTTCTATTAGTCTCACTAATTGCCTTTTCCATACTCTCTGTAAGTTCATCAGCATACATTATAACTTTACCCTCAGTGTTTCTTGCAGCACGTCCAATTGTTTGTATTAAAGAACGTTCCGAACGTAAAAAACCTTCTTTATCAGCATCCAATATTGCAACAAGAGAAACCTCTGGAATATCTAGTCCTTCTCTTAAAAGATTTATTCCAACTAGCACATCAAACTCTCCAAGTCTTAAGCTTCTTATTATTTCCATTCTTTCTAGTGCTTTAATATCAGAATGCATATATCTTACCTTTATTCCAATTCCTGCTAAGTAATCAGTCAAATCCTCTGCCATTTTTTTAGTAAGAGTTGTAACTAATACTCTATCCCCTATTTCTACCTTTTGTCTAATTTGTTCAATTAAATCATCTATTTGGTTTACAACAGGTTTTACCTCTATCTTAGGGTCCAATAGTCCAGTAGGACGTATTATTTGTTCTACAACATTATCTTTAGAATGTTCTTTTTCATATTCTGCAGGTGTTGCACTGACAAATATACATTGATTAATTCTTTGCTCAAATTCTTCAAATTTAAGAGGTCTGTTGTCAAAAGCAGATGGAAGCCTAAACCCATAATTTACTAATGATTCTTTCCTTGCTCTATCTCCATTATACATAGCTCTTACTTGTGGTATAGTAGCATGAGACTCGTCTATTAGTAATAAAAAGTCTTTTGGGAAATAGTCAAATAGTGTAAACGGTGGACTTCCTGGCTCTCTACCACTTATGTGTCTAGAGTAATTTTCTATGCCTTGACAAAATCCTGTTTCTTTCATCATTTCTATGTCAAAATTTGTTCTTTCTTCTATTCTTTGAGCTTCTATAAGTTTACCTTGACTTTTAAAATATTCTATACGTTCTTCTTTTTCTTTGTCTATAGTTTGTATTGCTCTTTCCATTTTTTCTGATGTCGTTACATAGTGAGAATTTGGGAATATTACAACATGATTTCTCGTTGCTTGAGCTTTACCTGTAAGCGGATTAATTTCAGAGACCTTTTCTATTTCATCTCCCCAGAATTCTACTCGAATTGCCGTTTCGCTTTCATCTGAAGGATATATTTCTACTATATCTCCTTTAGCTCTAAAAGTTCCTCTTTTAAAATCTAATTCATTTCGTGTATATTGCATATTTATTAATTTTTTAAGCATTTTATTTCTTTCAACTTGCATTCCTGGTCTTAAAGAAACCGCCATGTTTTCATAATCAATTGGGTCTCCTAAACCATATATACATGAAACAGATGCTACTATTATTGTGTCTCTTGTTTCGAATAAAGAAGCGGTTGCACTATGACGTAGTTTATCTATTTCATCATTTACAGAAGAATCTTTTTCTATATATGTATCTGATTGTGGTATATATGCCTCTGGTTGATAATAGTCATAGTAAGACACAAAATATTCCACATTGTTTTCTGGAAAGAATTCTTTAAATTCGGAATATAATTGCCCAGCTAAAGTTTTATTGTGTGCTAAAACAAGTGTTGGCTTTTGCACTTTTTCAATAATATTGGCCATTGTAAAAGTTTTTCCGTGAACCTGTTACTCCTAACAATGTTTGAAACTTTTTACCTTCTTCTATTCCTTTTGATAAATATTCTATTGCCTTAGGTTGGTCACCTGTTGGCTTATATTCTGAGTGTAATTTAAACATTTTTCCTCCCTTTTTAATCTAAATAATTCTAAATAATATTAATATATTTATATCATTTTTTTCGCTAAAAAACAAGTCTTCGTCGACTTGCCTATAAGAAAGTTTTAGCTATTGTAACATCTGTTTCAAAAGTTGTTTTATCTGAAGCAGTTACTCTAATCTTTCTGTTTTAAAGACATTTTAATATTTATTATTTTGTAATTCTTTTCAACACAAAAAATTTTATACATTTTATTGACAAGTTTGCATATTTAAATTATTATAAGTGCAAACAACAGTATATATGAAAGGAGATGTTTCAAATGAAAATTCCTTTACCAGAAAGCTATTCATACATGGATATCGCAGATGTTACAAATGAGACATTGCATATTCATAAAATTGGGTATTTTCAAGATTTAATGTATGACTTGACTTATGCTCTCGCACCTGTCACAAATTGTCACTACTGTAACAAGCCACTTTCTCGGAATAAATCTACCTTAGACCATATGTATCCGCGTTATTTGGGTGGCCCTACTATTCCAAATAATCTAATCGTTTCGTGCATGGAATGTAATTCTCACAAGTCAAACCTGAACGCAGAAGAATTTGCCTTTTATAATTCTTTGAAAAACGAAAATTTAAAGAGTCAATACTTTAGAGAAATAACTCTTTTAAAGCACTTTCAAAAGAAATGGTACAGTCCTGTTCTACCTAAAGATTGGCTTACAGATGAACCTGTAGATAAAATTATAGTATATTTCTTTATCGGTGAAGGTCTTAATGGCAAATCTTATACTAAAACTCAAAAGACTTATCAAAAGTATGGACATATTTGTAGACCTATTATAGTAGATAAAAATTTAAAACTGTTAGATGGCTTTAATGTTCTTTTATTTGCTAAAAATAATTCTATAACTACAGTTCCTACAATTATTCTTGAAAATGTGGAGTTAGACTAAATTTTTTCTATCAAAAGTATAGTTTCAATTTGTATAATAGGTAGTTTAATAAATATTTCTATTATACCAAAAGATATCCAACTATTATGCAGTTGGATATCTTTTTATATACATTTGTGCATCTTTTTTCTTTAAGTCTTCACGTTTGTCGTAAAGTTTTTTTCCTTTTCCTATTCCTAATTCTAGCTTAACTTTATTTCCTTTAAAGTATAAACTTACTGGCACTAATGTATAGCCTTTTTGGCTTATTAGCCCTATAAGCTTTCGTATTTCTTGCTTGTTTAATAATAGTTTTCTGTCTCTCAATGGGTCTTTATTAAATATGTTTCCATGTTCATATGGACTTATATGCATAGAATGAATGTAGACCTCACCATTTTTTATGCTAGCATAACTATCTTTTAAATTTACTTTTCCATTTCTTATAGATTTTATTTCTGTACCAGCCAAGACAATTCCTGTTTCAATTGTGTCTGTAATATTGTAATTATGTCTTGCCACTGGATTTTTGGCTATTACATTAGTCATAATTAAGTTCATCCCTTTTTTAGTAATTATTGTTTTTATTATTGTAAGTGTTATTTTGTTTAGCATACATCCAAACTAGAGCTATAATTACTATTCCAACAATTGCCATAATAATCCATGTCCACATTGTAGAATTTATTCCTGTATTTCCTGCAGACGTTGTTCTGGCTGTAGTTCTAGTTGCTGTATAATTTGTATTATTTGTTGTTCTTGTATTTTGCACATTCTTTCCAGATGTCATATTCTCCATAGTGTTTTTACCTGCATCTGTGACATTTTTTATTCCTTCAGATACTCCTTTTCCTACATCTTCTACTACATTTTCAGCTCCACCTACTACATTTCTTATACCATCTACAGCTGAAGAAGTTGTATTATTCGCAAAACAATATGAACATGAAACTGCAAGAATTGCAAATACTGTTAATATAGCTATATAAATTTTTCTTTTCATAATAAACCTCCTTATATATATTAAAGTCTATTTTTTTAATTTAAACTCAATATTATTATTTAAATTTAAAAATAAAATATACATAAAAAAGTAAACTAGAAAAAAATTCATTTATAAAATTGCTTTTTTTAGAAATAATAAGAATATCATATTTAAGTTTATGCATGTAATCTTATTAAAATAGCGATTGCAAGTAATATTAAAACCACTCCAACTACTATTATTAATATATTTAAAATGTTTGTTAAACCCAATCCGTCATCTATATTAGATTCTTGTATTGTACTTACTGTTGTAGATGGACTGTTGGTTGTGGCATTTACTGCAGTTTGTCTTGTTGTGCTAGATTGTCTTGTACTTGTTGTATTTACTGTTTCGTTTTCTGTCATATTCATATCTATTCCAGTAGCATATACAGAGCTTACTAAAATTAGTAGCATCATTACAACTATACATACTGTTCTTGTAACTTTTTTCATCTTTTTCCCTTTCCTCTTAATATTTTTTGTCTTTTTGCTTACTTTAAATTCTATTTGCTGAGCCAAAAACATCTTTCATTTTATGAGAAACTGTATTTCTTACCTCATCTCTTGCAGGGGTTAAATATTTTCTTGGATCAAATGCTGATGGTTCTTCTACAAAAACTTTTCTTATTTGTGCTGTCATTGCTAAACGTAAATCTGTATCTACATTTATTTTTGAAACACCTTTTAAACTTGCTTCATGTAATATCTCATCTGGTACACCTTTGGCTCCAGGTATATCGGCTCCATATTTATTACACATTTCTACTAATTCTGGTATTACTGTAGAAGCTCCATGTAATACAATAGGTGTATGTGGTATTAGTTCTTTTACTTTTGCTAATATATCAAATCTTAAACGTGCTTCTCCTTTGAATTTATAAGCTCCATGGCTTGTTCCTATAGCTATTGCTAAAGAGTCGCAACCTGTTTTTTCTACAAATTCTTTTGCTTGCATAGGGTCTGTATACATAGCATCAGAAGCTGCTACATTTACGTCATCTTCTATTCCTGCTAATTTTCCAAGTTCTGCCTCTACTACTACACCATGTGCGTGTGCATAATCTACAACCTCTTTTGTAAGTCTTACGTTTTCTTCAAAATCATATTTTGAACCATCAAACATTACAGATGTAAAACCTGCATCTACACACATTTTACATGTTTCAAAATCTGGTCCATGGTCTAAGTGTAAAGCAACTGGTACTTCTGGATGTTCCTCTACTGCTGCTTCTACCATTTTCTTTAAATATCCAATTCTTGCATACTTAATTGCACTTGAAGATGCTTGAAGAATTACTGGAGACTTATTTTCTGCAGCTCCATCCATTATTCCTTGTATTATTTCCATATTATTTACATTAAATGCTCCTATTGCAAAATGCTCTTGCATTGCCTTTTCAAACATTTCTTTTGTTGTTACTAACATATCTTTTCCTCCTTTGATTATCTTTTAATCTTTACATATTATATATTTATATTATTATTAAGTCAATTAATTTTTAATTATTTATTTGCTATTTAATAGCAATTCGTTACAATTCACAGTTTGGTCACTCATATCGCACTCGCAAGGCTCGTTTGGTCGCTTGCGTAGTATTACCAAACAATATATTATCAGACTTTTAACGAAAGAATTTTATAAACTGTGAATTGTAAGAAAAGCGAGTACAATAATAATTGCACTCGCTTTAGAAAACACTATTCAGTTTTTTTATTTTTGTAATCTTCACAAATCTTCTGTAACTGGTCTCCTGTAAGAATCTCCTCTACCAGCAACTTTTCAGCAATAATTTTCAAAAGTTCTTTGTTGTCTTCAATTATTTCCTCTGCTCGTAACAGCCCTTTGTAAATTAAGTCATGAATTTCTTTATCAATAAGTTGTTTCTTTTCTTCGGGTATAAGGAAATAATCTTCTTTGCTATACTGCCTGTTTTTATTAATTTCATTTTCTGAAAATCCAAACTGCATTACCATTGCTTTAGCTATAATGTCTGCATGTTGTAAATCTGCTAAAGCACCTGATGTTTCTGTATTGTTAAATCTTTTTTCAGCAACTCTTCCAGCTAAATCCATAGCAATTGCATCTAAATAATACTCTTTAGAATGTTCTATATATTCCTCACTTTCAATACTGTACGAAGCTGTCGCACCTTTCCAATCCATCATTGGCAAAATAGATACAAAAGCAATCTTCACATCTTTTTGGTATTTGCTCATTACTACAGCTAAATAGTGGCCTGTTTCATGATATGCAGTTGCAAGTCTTTCCTTTTGAGGAATGCTTTCGTAATATTTAAGATAAGTATTGTAACATCTTAATATGCTTTTTCTATCAACTACTGTTTTTCCTTTTCTTTTAGCCTCTAAAAAAGCTTTATCAAAGATGTTAATAACATTACCGGGATTTACAGATGTAGTTTCAGCCAAGTCTGAAGTGTAAATTCCAAAATCAATTATCTCGTCAGGAATGTCCATTTGATAAGTCTTTTTCAGCCACTTAATGTGATTCATTATCATTGGCTTTAATTCCTTATACTCTGGTTCTTCCACATACACATAATTAACATATTTTTCCAGACTTGGATCTCCTAAAAAGTACTCGTCATAGTTGTTCTCACTCGCAGTTGTTATAATTGGTATATTAAATTTCTTTATACAATTATATAACATAGCAATAAGTCTTTCGTCCATCTTCATATATATTGCCTCATCAATGAACAGAACAACTGTATTTTTGTTTCTAATAAGGAATTTCATTATTTTTTCTATTGTACACCTGTACAATAACTCACTCTCAATACTAAGGAGCCTCCCAACTTTTAAGCTTAATACCCTTTTATCGTAAAATTCCTTTGGACATGTAGATGTTGCAATCTGTCTTGCAATTTCTGTTGCAAGTGCCGTTTTTCCAACCTCTTTTTCTCCGATAATAAAGATATTGTTACGTTTCTTTTGGGATAGATAAAACCATATTTTCTCTATCTCATGTTCTCTTCCATTAAGAGCTGGACTTTTCTTTGTAGATAACTTTTGTGTGAAGTCCACAACATATTGGTTAATGAGCTTTGGCACCAAGTTAGTTTGCAATTCTGCATACTTTACTGCTTGCCTAATAACTGGAAGTTCTTTTTCTACATTGTATTTTTTGTTATAATTTTTTCCGTTTAAATTGAAATTAAGCGTAACAGTTTCCTGATTTGGCTCAATTTTTAATGTAGACAACCACTCCCGTAATGTTTCAGCATAGAAATCAACCTTCGATATTTGTCCGTCAATCTCCATGGTAAGATAAATATGTGGAACTTTTTTCTTCTTCATAATCTATCCCTCCTTTTGATGTCAGATTATGTTGCTATGTTCTAGTTACAAAAATAATTTTCTCCTTTCTATTTTTTATGTGAACATTCTATCACGGTTTATTTAGTTTTTCAACAAAAATTTACAAAATATAATATTTTTTTATTTTTTCCAATTTTTTATTGATTTTACTCTTATAAGATGATAAAATTACATTATGTAACTTGTATATATTTTCGTTTCTACACTAGAAAGGATGATAAAATGGCTAAACGGATATTTATAGATCTATGTGACGAAAAATCCGGAGTAACTGGAACTTGTCAGCTATTCAATGCATATTTTCCAGGTAAGTCTCTTGGAGCAAATGGTCTTACAAATGAGATTCCATTTATATTTGACTGTGGTTCATTTCAGGGCGAAGACAATGAAGAAGACTTAAATGCTTCTTTCAAATTCGATATTGCAAAACCAGAATTTGGAATTCTCTCACATGCGCATTTCGACCACTATGGAAGATACCCACTGGCAATAAAAAATGGATTTCAGGCCCCTATTTTTACTACATATGTTACCAAAACTTTTTTAAGCCAATTATTTTTAGATGATTGCTTGAAAATCGAAATGCGGGCTGCTAAGAAAAAAGGAATTGAACCACTCTATTCCGAATTAGATAGTCAAAAAATGCGTGAGTTTATGGTTGGATGTGCATATCAAAAAAGAATACAATATAATGATAATATTTCAATATTCTTTTTTGATAATGGACATGTGCCTGGAGCAGCAGTAACATTAATTCAGCTTTCATATCCAGGATATGAAGAAATAAACATTGTTGTCTCTGGAGATTACAATGACCATAATATGTTTTTCAAAGTAAATCCTTTACCAGAGTGGGTTTATAATTTGAAAAATGTAATAATTATCATTGAATCTACATATGGTACAACCAAACTTTCAGACTTGAGTCCTGCTTGTTTTATAAAGTATGTTGTACAAGCTTTAAAACAAGGTAATACTGTACTTGTTCCTTCATTTTCTTTTGGAAGGCAACAAGAAATAGACTACACATTAAAAGAAGCTCAGGATACCAATATTTTACCACTTCGCTATAGCATCTACAATGATGGTAAGAGCGCAATTGGATGTACAAATCTATTCTTGCAAGGTACCTTTAATATGTATCCTCACACAAGGGACTTTCTTCCACAGAATCTTACTTTTGTGGAAGACAAAGAATTTAGATATAGTCTAATTAATGATCCTTCTCCCAAAGTTGTAGTTGCTTCCTCTGGTATGTGCAGTCATGGTCCATCTTCTACTTATTTAAGTAGACTTGCTCTAAACCCTAAAGTTACCATTATCGCACCTGGATATGTAAGTCCTAATTCTAAATTAGGTAAACTTAGAGACTCTGACGATGCTGTTGCAGAACTTCTCTCTACTGATGAATTTTCTGCACATGGTAAATTAGAAGTTTTAAAGGCTTTTATTAAACCGTTTAAACGTGAAAATGTAAAAGCTATTGGTGTTACTCATGGTAATCCAGAAGTCAGAGTAGATTTTGTTAAAGACTTGGAAGATACTTTTGGTATTCCAACATTTAATATCACTTCTGACTACATATACCGGCTCACATCAGATGGTCTTGTACAAAAGTTTGAGAGAAAAACTGAATCTAAGTAATTTCTTTTATTAAAAGGAGTGACTATTATGACACATTTAACAATTCGTCAAAAAAAATCTTTTTACAATCAACAAGGAATTTCAAACATCATTTCTAGCTATACTAAAACACAATTCCTTATTAAGCGGAAAGGTAAACACTGTTTTTACATTACCTTCAAAGAACGAGTTAGCAATAATTTAGCAAATACGCTAGCGGCCAAACTTGGTTTATCGGTGTCCTATAGTAGTGACGTACGTTGTATTTTGTCAGATTACTATGATATAACTACACTTTAGCCTCTACATTTAGTACTAAATATACCCCACCAATAATTTTGGTGGGGTATATTTCTATTTATTTCTATAACTGCTACACATAGACTCGTCTGGTTGCTTTGTATCACAATTTTCTATTGGTGTAACAACTATTTGTTTTAAAGAACATTCTTGTTCTTGCCCTTTGTTATATTTGCAGCTAGTAACTGTACAATTTATTTTTTGATTATGTTCCATACTATCTCTTCCCTTCTTTTACTTGTAACTTTTTTGCTACTTATAATAATCTTGTTTTTTATTATTATAAAATAATTCTAGATTCATATAGATAGTATGTTCATTTTTTTTATTTTTTATTCTAAGTCATGTCTAGAAAGTATTTGTGCTGGTGTTTTTCTTAGCACCCAATATAATGGTAATAATCCAACTAAAATATTAAATGCATATACCAAAATTACGCTTAATGCTATAACATTAAAGTTTAGAACAAACATCTTTGAAAATATGCTAACTTGTCTTATACAGTTTATTATGTAGCTCATAAATGCTATTCCAAGTAAGCTTGCAGTAGATGTTATTGCAATTGATTCTCCCATAAACATTTTATAAATATCACTTTTCTTAACTCCTATTGCTCTATATATACCTACCTCTTTTATTCTAGACAAGAACGACGACCTCATCATTAAATATATTTCGACTAATGAAATTGCCAAAATTATGCTTGCAAATATAATAGCACTTTTCATAGAAGCATTTTGCTGTCTTAAATAGTTTTGTCTATCTTTTTGGTATATGTTTTCAACATAAATATTATAATTTGTATCAAATTTGCTAATTACCTCGTTTTCATCTTTTGGATATATTACAAAATTTTGATTTTCTCTTATTACTTTATATTTAATTGTATTTGGATTTACTAAGTAATTTTCTTCTCCGGTACTGCTTTCATAATATCCTACAACTGTAAGTTCTACATCATTAACTTTTGTTTTTATTGTTTTATTAAGTTTCATTGTATATTGATTACTAATATTTACAATAACCTCATAATCGTTTTCTGGTAATCTACCTTTTTTTAATGTTATATCATTTAGTTTTAAATTATAGTCTATTATATTATCTGCAGATTCAGTCGAATTGCTAACCATTATTCCCATGCCATTTCCTGCAGATTTAGAATTACTTAATATGTTTATAAAATTACTTTCAGCAGTATAAATAGACGGACTGTGTTTTTCTACAATTCCTACTATTTTAAATGGTTTCATATTTTTAATAGTAACTTCTTTTCCTATTAGTTGATCTCCGCTTTTTATTCCGGCATGTTTTGCTATACTGCCATTTTCTATAAGATTATTTACTACCATTTTGTCTATAATTAATTCATTTTCGGTTTTAGCAAATGTTCCTTCTATGATGTCAGATTCATTTAGCATATTAATGCTAGAAAGTGAACCTGAAAGTTCTCCATCATATTTGCTTGTTTGATAATATTCATCAAATTTCATTGCAAACGATACCAAACTATCTCCTGGTAAAATGTAATTTACGCCTTGTGTTTGCTCATATTGTTCAAAAGCGTCTACCTTTAGCTCTGGCATTTGAACTTGCAAATAATTTTGATTTTTGCTTACAAAATCTTCATCTTCAATTTTTAAAGTACCTGCAATATTACTAATTGCATATACTATAAACATTGCAGAAACAAAGAAACCTATTAATAAAATCTTTTTCAAAATAGAATAATTTACAATTTTTTTAAACCCATTTATAATTGACCTTGTAAAACTATAAATTGAACTATACTTTTGTTTAATATTAGTATTTGCAACATTCTTTAAATTATAATCATATTGTTGATAAATTGTTTTATCTATTTTTTTGTAATGGTCATCAACAAGCTCTATGCTTGAACTGTCATCTATTATTTCTATCTTTTTATCTTCTGACTCTATGTAAATATTTCCATTTTTTATAGCAATTTTCAAATTTAATGTATCATTAGTATCAGAATAGATATCTACTTTAACATTATCACTTTTAATATTTTCAATTTTTTCAAAATCTTTCAAATAAATTTTGTTATCTATTCTATAATCTAAGTCTTTTTCGTCTGTATTTTGATAATCAGAAATTACTTTTCCATCTTCTATTTGTATAATTCTTGAAGCATAAAATTTAGCTAAATCCACCTCGTGAGTTACTAATATAACTAATCTATCTTTAGAAATAGCTTTTATAATATTCATAATCTCTAGTGAATTTTTACTATCTAAGTTTCCAGTTGGTTCATCTGCAATTACTATGTTTGGATTTTTTACAATAGCCCTTGCAATACCAACTCTTTGCCTTTCCCCTCCAGATAGCATACTTGCTAATCTATTACGATAGCGGTACATGTTAACACACTCTAAAACATAATCTACTCTCTTCTTAATTTCTTTTTTATCTTTAATTCCAACCATTTTTAAGCTTATTGCAACATTGTCGAATACTGTCATATTATCTATAAGTTTGTAATCTTGGAAGATATAACCAATATTTAAGTTTCTTATTTTATCAATTTTGTGACTTGTTCTTCTAGTTATTTTTTCTCCATTAATAAAAATTTTTCCTTTATTTATTTTATCCAAGCCACCTATGCTATTTAACAAAGTAGTCTTTCCGCTTCCAGAATGTCCTAAAAGTGCAACTAATCCTGTATTTTCAAACTCTAACGAGGTATTATTTATAACATGAATTTGATTTTTCTTTCTTCTATTAAAATATTTATTTGCTTTTTCAATTTTTATCATTTTATTTGCTTCTCTCTTTTTCATGCTTACACCTCCTCGTTATAAGTTTTAATTGCAGATTTCTTAAAAATTCTCTTAGAGAATCTGCGAGAAATTAATGTTGACATTACAACTAAAATTATATACATTACAATATACTCTCTTATAGATAAGAAGTTTATTAGGTTTTCTACAAAGGCAATATGTATAATTCCATATTTGTTAAGTAAAATAAATGCCATAAATCCTAGATATGCAAGGCTAGAATTTATAAATAATTCTATGTCTAATATCTTTTTAACATTTTTAGTAGTTGCTCCAAGCATTCTTAACGTTGTAAAATATACATTTCTAGACTTTAATATAATTCTTATAATAAAATAAGAAATAAAGAATAATGCAAATATTAGTATACATGTTACAACTAGTTTAAATATTTTTACTACTTGTAATAATTCTAAATTATCATTTACTTTAAGGTCTTTTATTGACTGTGCTTTTATTCCCATATTGTTTAAAGCTTCTATTGTTTCATCAATCTTATCTTCATCTTTAACAAATACAGATGATTGATATGAGTCTTTATTAAATAATCTAATATAATCTTCTTTATTTATAAATACAGAGCCATTGTAATCTTCATAACTCGCATATCCGGTTAACTTTTTTAATGTATTTTTATTGTATGTTTTAGCAATTTTAACATTTAGTTCATCTTTATAATAAATATTTTCTACTTCAATTTTCATATCCTTATTTCGTGCATTACCACTTTGTACAAGATAATTTACATCTTCACTTACTATTGCAGTTTGTGGCTGTACTAAATCACTTGGTACAATTCTAAAATAAGGATTTCCTAATTGAGATGTATAATATTTCCCATCAAATAATGTTTTTACAGTACTATATTCTTTATTAATGCTTTTTCTAAAATCGTTTAATACTGTATCACTTACGTAAAAAGTCGTATCTCCACCATAATTCATCATATCAGTATTTTCATATGTTTCTATTCCAACTATTTTGAACTTATAGTCTTCTAGCTTTTCTCCCATTGATGTGCCTCTTAAGTCAAATTCCTTTTCTAGTAACTCCTCTACCCCATTTTTAATATAGTAATAATAATCTGGAACTTTAATTACTATCTCATATTCACTAGAAGGTAATCTTCCTACAGTTAAATTTCCTTCATAAAATTTAATATTAGCAAGCTTTCCATAAAAGTATATATCATCTTTAGATATTGATATTTCACTATCTAATAGTAAATCGTCTTTGGCGATATATTTTACATTTTCAATTTGTTCTATTTGGTCATACTGCTCCTTAGTAAATGCTGTTTTATCTTTATTTTTAATTAATATTCTATTGTCTGATAAATCCTTAAAATAGAAATTATATCCATATCTATTTGTTTCGTATTCAGTTTGTTTAAAACTTGCATATTCGCTAAGCAATGCTACTGTTATAAAAAGAAATACGGCAAAAAGTAGTAGAAATTTTGTAACAATATTAAATGTATTTCGTATTCCTAACCTATATTTATTTAACACTGTTATCTTATTGTATTTGCTTTGCACAACATTTTCTGGCTTATCTACCTCTTTTATAAGTTTGTTTTCAATAATTCTTCCATCATGCATTTTTATAATTCTTGTAGCATATTTTTCTACTTGCTCAATGTTATGAGTTACAACTATTACTAGTTTATCTTTAGCAACTTTTTTTAGTAATTCTATTACATCTTTTGCAGAGTTAGTATCTAGATTTCCTGTTGGTTCGTCTGCAACTATAATAGGAGTTTCTTTTACCATTGCTCTTGCGATGGCTACTCTTTGTTTTTGTCCTCCTGATAATTTAGAAACCTTTGTGTTTTTAAACTCTGTAAGTCCAACTCGATTTATCATGTCTAATACTTTTTTCTTAACTTCTTTCCTTTTATAGCCATTTAATAACAAAACTAATTCTACATTTTGATATACAGTGTAGCTGTTAATAAGGTTAAAACTTTGAAATATATTTGCTATATATTTTCTTCTATAATCCTCAAAATCTTTTTCTGTATAATGGCTTGTTTCCTGTCCATTTATGTACATTTCTCCTTCTTCGTAACTATCTAATCCAGAAAGAACATTTAAAAGAGTGCTCTTACCACTTCCTGATTCTCCAGTAATTACAACGAATTCTCCCATTTTTAGTTCTAAGTTTATTTTTGTAAAGCCTGTTGCTATAAGGCCTTTGTTATAATAGAACTTTGACACGTCTTTTAATTTTAACATATACTTTTCCCCTTTTGTTTTATTTTTTATGATTATATCATAATATTTTTGCTAATGTATATATTTAATAAAAAATTAATAAATAAAAGCAGGCTTGCTATTTTATGTAAAATATGTTATATTATAATAGTAACATTAATATTAATATCTATCTTAGAAATATTTTTTGATAGATATAAGTTGTGGTAAATCTCAGGAGGGAAAAAAATGATGAAACTATCAAAACGGATTTTAGTTACTGTAGCTTTAGTATCAATTATGGCAACACTGCCGAACACAACTGTAAAAGCTGTAACTTCTACAATTATGGCACCTATTGATGAAAAACCGATAGAAGAAGATGACCACTATTTGAAAAATATAGAAGCTGTTTTTTCAGATGGTACAACAGGTCAGTTTCTTTCTTTAGACGGTCACAACGTCATATGGTCTACGCGAACAACTACAGCTGGTGATACTAATCATGACATAATACAATTACAATATAGAGTACAGCCAAATGACTGTTTATGGAATATATCAACCGCACTTCATATTCCATTAAATCAATTATTGGATTTGAATCCTAACATTAAAAATCCTAACTTGATTTACATTGGAGACACTATAGTCTTGATGTTAACAGAATAATTACCACAGTAGGGCTTAACGTTGAAACGTTAAGCCCCTATTTATTATTAAGGTTCGAATTATAAATAATACTAATAGGTAAATTTATCTTGGAAAATAACAGCATCTCCTTGCATTTTACATAACTTTGTGATATACTGTCTCTACAATTTTTTATAAGATTCTAGTTACTTATTTTAAAAATCAATTGATTCTAGGAGGAAAATATTTATGAGCATGTCAAAACGGTTATTAAATTTATTTAAAAAAAATTCTGTGCAAAATCCTTCTGCTCAGCAGGCAGAAAAAGATGTTGTTTGTCCGCTGCCAAAGGATTCTACTCAACAGACGGAAAAAGATGCCGTTTGTCCGGAGTCAAAGGTATATAATTGTGCAGATGTATATGTTCTTTTGGTAACATCAGTATCAAATATCAGTGCTGGTCCATCTTGTAGTCCACGTCAAGTTAACTTCTATCTTGTTGGTACTAAAGTAGAAGACAAATATTACGAACTTTTCTCTGGTGTAGAGTTAAAAACTTCACCCAGTGATTTTAACACTCCTTTTATCAAGGAAATTGAGCCTCTCAAAGAATATCTTGCAGATCCAGAGCTTTCAGAAATTGATGGTCAGTTACTATTTGGTTTTCTAGTAGAGCTTAACACAGATACTATTATGAGTATGCTAATCGATAAAGAAGATGAAGACGAAGACGAAGACGAATATGAAGATGAATATGAAGATGAAGACGAAGATGAACATGAATAATAGCTCGTTAATCAAAAGCTACATTGTAATGTAGTAATGTAACCAAAAACAAACTCTTCTCATAAAATGTAAAAAAAACAGATTATGAGAGGAGTTTATTTTTATGGATTATGAAATTATGATGAACGGTAATGTAAAAATTGGTCAGCATGCACCTGAATTTGAAGCACAAACTACAATGGGAAATATAAGTTTAAACGATTATAAAGGAAAATGGGTTGTTTTATTTTCACACCCTGGTGACTTTACCCCTGTATGTACAACAGAAATGATAGCATTTGCAAAAGCAAATACATATTTTGAGAAATTAAATACTTGTCTAATTGGCTTAAGTGTTGATAGTAATCCTTCACATTTAGCTTGGGTATATGATATTTACTGTAAAACAGGAATTGTCATCCCCTTCCCTATTATTGCTGACAGAAATGCACTTATAGCTAGAAAATATGGCATGATATCAAATGAGGTAAGCACCACAGAAACTATAAGAAATGTATTTATAATAGATGACAAAGGAATAATTAGATTAATATTAGTCTACCCTTTAAACATAGGCAGATGCATTCCAGAAATTTTAAGATGTATAGAGGCGTTGCAAACCTCAGATGCAAGTAAGGGTTCGACTCCTGCAAATTGGGTGCCATGTGAACCAATTATCGTTCCTTTCCCTACCACCTTTGCAGAATTGCAACAACGAAATGAAGATATAAGAAAAAACAGAAATGGCATGAATTGGTACTTAAGTTTTAAAAATCCTCAAAACTGTATTTCAGCAAATACAGACGAATCATGTAAAAAGCCCGAATAAGCTACGACATTATTAATATTAATCGTACAAAAATCAATCAAACTATTTACAAATTATGGTAATTGTAGTATAATAATTATGTTACCTATGGAAAAGGTGATATTTATTCAATCATAAATTTATTTTGTATAAATATCACATACTACAATTTTACAGGAGGAAAAAATATGTACACAATGAGAAAGGTTGCTTTGGACGAATCAATTGAGGATGTAGTTGGCAACAATGTTGCAGAGGTTACAGGAATTATATCATCTGAGGTCGTTTATGACCATATTACAGAAAATGGTGATAGGTTTTATACTTTCTTCGTGGATGTTAAACGGTTAAGTGGAACCTATGACTCATTAATGGTTATGGTTCCGGAAGAACTTCTTTTAGCAGATGAAGATTATCTTGGAAGAGCTGTTTGTTTAAAAGGTCATTTTAGATCCTATAACAGAAAAGAAAATGGAAAATCGCATTTGATTCTCTATTTATATGCTAAATCATTAGAATTTATTGAGCAGGATACCTGTGCAGATACAAATGAACTTACTCTTATAGGTTATATTTGTAAAAAACCGGTTGCCAGAACAACACCAGCCGGCAGAATAATTACAGATATTATGCTTGCTGTAAATCGTCCATTTGGAAAAACTGATTATATTCCTTGCATTTTCTGGGGCAGAAACGCATATTATATTTCTAATTTTGAAGTAGGTAGACAGATAAAATTGATTGGCAGAATGCAAAGCAGAATATACACAAAAATCTTTCCAAACGGTACCGTAAAGGATCTTACAGCCTACGAAGTCTCAGTAGCAACCTTTGAAAAAATGTAGTAAAAAAGGCCACACTTATTTAAAGTGTGGCCTTCGGGGTGTTTATAGTTTTTTAATACCTAATTTTTTTACTTCATAAATATTTCTTGAAATTGTAACACAAATGTAATATTTCTGTTATTGTTTATTTTCCATATATGATGTATTATATTATAAAATACATGAAAGGACAAATATTATGGGATTATTTAACGTAAATAATAAACAAACAAACTTAGATTTATTAAAAAATGAAGAAAAAGAAAAAAGTGATAAAAAAGAGGAAATTGAATCTTCTGTAAAAGTATTTTCTAAAAAAATTGGTGAAAATATGGAATACAATATAAGATTCATTTATGGTAATAATGAGATTCCTATTGCAGTTTTAAATCAAAGTAGTCAAACTCAAACAAGTGCATTTCCTATAAAGCAAATAGTAAAAGATGTAGAACTTGCAATGAATCCACTTACAACAGCAAATAATTTGCTTACTTTAAATAAAATAAAGGAAAAAACAGTAGAAAAAATAAAAGCTATAAACGACAAATATGACTTTTTAAGCTTAGATTCAAATGCTATAAGTTATATAAAAAATTATGAACCAGAAGAAATGTCTCTTAGTTATGAAAACCTTGAAAAATTACCACAAAAACTTGATTTAACGAATTTATCACCTGAGCAAATACAAAAAATCTCTTTAAAAATTCAAAATCGTTTAAACACATTAAATGCAATTCACACTCCAGAAGATGCGTATGCTTGTAAAGAAAGTTTAGAATCTTTTATGAAAGCAAAAGAAGAAAAAAATGAAAACCCTCTTGTTGCCGCATATGCAGAAGCTGTAAATAGTGGTGAAACATTAGATGAGAAAACAGTTTTAAAAATTGCTCAAAAAATGGAAAAACTAAAAAATGAGGATGGTACCCTATACTCTGTATATTTAAAGATTGAAGAAAAAAGAGTTTGGAAAAAAATACAAGAATGTTTGCAAGATTATCAAATTGAGCACCCTGAAAATGCAGAAAATGCTAGCAGAATTTTACCTCTTATCAATGCACTTACTAATTGCGAAATAAAAGATTTTAATGGTAAATTTGATAAAAGCATGTTTGCATATGTAAATGAACAAGTACAACAAATGGGTGTAGAACATTATGTTAGTAAAATAAAAAAATCTGATGCATTCCTTGCACAAGCTATTAATTCACACTTTGCTGATTTACCAGACAAAAAGACTATACTTACATTTCTATATGCAAGAATGGGAAATTTAGGTCAACTTTCTTATAAAGAAGAAAGATCTGAATCTGATACCTCTGTATTTTTAAGAGATTTTGTGGCAAACACAGACTTTAAGTCTGATGATTGCACCGATACTAAAGAATACCTTTTCTATATTGCTGAGGTCGAAAAAAACTATATTTTAGATAAGTATGGTTATGTATTAGACCTAAATAAAGAAAAGGCAACTGCAAAAAAAGTTGTTGATATAGATGAAAAAGCAAAATTTAGAGAAAGCCTTGCTGTTCCAACACAAACAGCTGCCCCTCTTCCTGAAAATGTAGGTTATACTCATTTCAAAAAGGATTTGGATAATATTGTTGATTTAAAAGATTTTGAAAAATAATTTTATATACGTGCATAAGCACACTAAAAAGCCATACTTTAAAGTATGGCTTTTTAGTTGTTAATATTTAACTTTTAAAAACTAATTCTTTTAAGTTATCAAATCTTAGATTTTTATTATTAGTGTACATAATTTTTACCGTTTTTACTTTACTTAGCTCCTTCATTTTTAAAAACTTTTAAAAATGTTCGTATAATTATTTTTACATCTAATATAGCTGTTCTTGTTGCTATGTAACCTCTATCTATTTGCATTCTGTATTCAAATGTTGTTTCACTTCTTCCATTTACTTGCCATAAGCCTGTTAACCCCGGTTTTACCTTTATAATATCATTATAATTTTCTCCCATATCTTCTATTTCTCTTGGTAAATATGGGCGTGGTCCTACTAAGCTCATTTCTCCTCTTAATACATTTATAAATTGTGGGAATTCATCGATGCTTGTCTTTCTTATAAATTTTCCTATAGCAGTTATTCTTGGATCATATTTTAATTTTTTGTATTTTCTATACTCTTCTCTTGCTTCTTCGTTTTCTGCTAGATATTTACTTAATTTATCATCTGCCTCCACCACCATTGATCTATATTTATATAGTTTAAATAATTTACCATTTTTTCCTATTCTTTCATGTACATAAAAAACTGGTCCGTTATCTTTTGCTATAATATTTGCAATCCAAATTGCTATTGTCAAAGGTACCAATATTATCATTCCAAATACTGCACCTATTATATCTACACATCTTTTTAAAATTTCATATATTTTTAATCTAATACTCTTTATTTTTTCTTTATTATCTGATATTTTCATTGTATTTGCCTTTTCTGCGTTTGTTTCTATTTCCATCACTATATCCCCTTTTTTATTTTGTATAATGATTTTTTATGCCTATTGATATTGTATAATAACATAAAATAATAGTCAAGTAATAATGGATTTTTATTGTCGTTTTATATGATTAATTTCTGTTGAAAAAATCTTTATTTACAATTCACCTTTTTTTTGCATATCTTTCAATGCTTCAATCAAAATATTATTATCATTTAAAGTTAAATCTCCTATATGTCCAACTCTAAATATTTTATCCTTTAATTCTCCTCCGTTTGGGCATACCCAAATATTATAATTATTCTTTAATTTTAAAAAGATATCGTATGCAGAAGCATTTTTAGGATGAAGTGCAGTTACTGCATTCGAAGGCGAAGTAGTAACTAATTGTAATCCTAATTCTTTAATTTTATTTCTAAAATCATATGCAATCTCTTTAATTCTTTGATTTTCATATTCCACTCCACCTTTATTTTCTATATCTTTAAGTCTAAAATTAATTTGTCTTAATATTCCAACAGCAGGAGTAAACGGTGTTTGTCCTCGTTTTGCATTGTCTAATGCACTTTTCAAGTTTAAATACATACAATTTACATCTGTATTATAGACTTTATTTATAGCATTTTCTGATAAAATTATTATTGAGATACCTGGAGGACATGCTAAAGCTTTTTGAGAAGCAGTTATCATTACATCAACATTTAATTTCTTCATATTAAACGGATCAGCTAAAAAAGAGCTTATAGCATCAACTATTAAAAATAGTCCATTTTTTCTACAAAATTCACTAATAAGGTCCATATCATAAAGAACACCTGTAGAAGTTTCATGCATATTCACAATGAATGTTGTATATCCTTTATTTTCATATTTTAATAAATGTTCCTTTTTTAATGTTTCCCCAACTTCAAGGACTATTTCAGTATATGGAATCCTATGTATGTTACATAATTCCACAAATCTACGTCCAAAACTTCCTCCATTTACAATTATTGCTTTATCATTTTTGTTTAACGTATTAATAATTGAGGCCTCCATTGCTGATGTTCCAGATCCTGTAATAAATACAGCCTTACTATCTTCTGGTGCTTTCACCATTTTCTTTATAATTTTTTCGTTCTCTAACATTAATTGTGAAAATTCTGTTGTTCTAAAATATGGTATTTGTTCTCCTCCAATTTTTCTTATTTCTTCACTCGTTTGAACAGGTCCAACTGTAAAATTAATCATATTCATAAATCTCCTTCCAAAATTATATTTCAATTATATCAATTCTGTTTTCAAAATCTTCAAGTACTTTGCTTATTGCTATGGAAACACTATTACTTATATTTGTTGTGTATCTTTTTTCTTCAATAGAACGTGCAAATGTTGCTAATTCGTATCTAATTCCTTCTCCATCTAATTGGTAAAAATATCTTTTATTTTCAGCTGGATTCTCGTATCTTACTTCAAAATAATCAGTTTTCCACCATGGTGCAGGAATATATATATATCCTTTTTCCCCGGTTATTATAAGATCTCCTTCTGATTTTACCCCTTTTCCAACCTTAATGGATGCTACTGCATTATCATATATAAAATTAATTTTAGTAAATAAATCAAAATTATTACATTCTTTCATAAAATTTGAAATTATCTGTTTTTGTTTATATTTTGTTCCTAGTATTTGAAATATAGGAAGCATTGCTATTGGTCCCCATTCGGATACACTATTCCATGTATCCGATATTTTTTTTAAATCATTAATTTCAATTTTTTTTAAACTTGTACATGTAGCATCTATAGAAACTATTTTTCCAATTATTCCGCCTTTTAATAATAGCAACAACCTAGCATATGCTGTTGCATATGCTGTTTTTATTGCATCCATTAATATACAATCATTTTTCCTTGCTAAATCAAACAAATATTCACACTCCGATTCTGATAATGTAATTGGTGATTCACATAAAACGTGTTTATGGCTTATTAATGCATCTTCTATTAGTTTATTGTGTTCTGATGGATGTGATAATATATATATGGCATCCACATTTTGCAATAATGATTCGTAATTATCTGTCTTTAATTGAATATTGTTGAATTTATTTTCCATATCATACATGTTTTTAGTAAAAATACTTGTAATTTCAATTCCATTTACGAAATTACTTTCTTTTATTATTTTATCAAGATATGGACATTGTCCAACTATTCCAAGTCTTATTTTTCTTTTTTCTGTTCTTAAATCTGTGCTTGAAATTCCTTGTGTTCTTGGTAAATATACTACATCACAATATTCTTTTAAATAATCAAATTTTCCTTTCCAGTCAGAACCTACTGTAAATATATCTATCCCATATTTACAAATATCATCTATTTTTTGTCCTTCATA
>ERZ827452.922-NODE-922-length-34072-cov-8.142517_pt1 | contig 34072 bp, 40 predicted proteins | sample MGYA00519866_ERZ827452 | MGnify/ENA primary metagenome ERZ827452 (study PRJEB31778, sample SAMEA3449307) | human gut metagenome | biome: human gut; feature: human-associated habitat; material: faeces | place: United Kingdom | collected 2010/2012 ... | reverse complement strand
TGCTTCGGCAACTGCTTTGGCGGACGACCCTTACTGCTGCGGCCACGCCGTTCGACGGCAAAGCCTTCCGGCCCTTCCTCCAGGTAGATTCGCTCCCATGATTTGATTCGATCTCTGCTGTTTACCTCAAATCTACGACAGGTTTCGCTGTAACTTAATTTCTCTTCCTGCATGGTTTCAATCACCAGTTTTTTGAATTCCGGCGTATATCGTTTGTTTGGTACTCCTTTTGGCATAGAAAAACACCCCACTTGTCAGATAGTATACCATACTGTCTAACAAATGGGGTGCAGTTCACAAGGGGAGCCTTTATTTTTAATATCCTTTTAATCTTACGGCTTCACGCTAAATTCCTGCTCGCAGTACACGCAGCGGTACTTTCCGCTGGGGGTCAGCGCAAAAATATGGTCACAGCCTTCCTCAATCGAGGTAATGCACCGCGGGTTCTTGCACTTGATGACATTGACCAAGCGCTTGGGCTGCTCGGGGCGGCTCTTTTTCGCCACGTGGCCATTCTCGATGAACGTAATACTGATTTTCGGGTCCACATAGCCCAAAATATCAAAGCTCAGGCCGCTCACGTCACCCTCGATTTTGATAATGTCCTTCTTGCCACTTTTCTGGCTGCGAACATTCTGCAGCAAGGCCACGCTGGCGTCGCTCAGCTTTTCCAGCTCCATCAGGTGGTACAGGGCCAGGCCGGTGCCTGCGGTGATATGGTCAATGACCACACCGTTCTGAATTTCATCAACCTTCAACATCGAAAGCTACCTCCCCAGTTTTAGGATCTTTCAAGCCAAGCAGCGTCATGATCAGGGCCATGCGCATATGCACGCCGTTCTGCACCTGATCAAAGTAAGCGGCACGCGGGTCATCATCCACATCCAGCGTGATCTCATTCACACGGGGCAGGGGATGCAGCACCGCCATGTCGGCCGGGGCCAGATCCAGCTTTGTCTTGGTCAGCACGTAGCTGTTCTTCAGGCGGATGTAATCTTCCTCGTTGAAGAAACGTTCGCGCTGCACGCGGGTCATGTACAGGATGTCAAGCTGTGGCAGGGCTTCTTCCAGGCTGCGGGTCTCGACATACTCAATGCCGTTGGGCTCCAGAATTTCGCTGATGATGTAGTCCGGCACACGCAGTTCTTCGGGCGAGACCAGCACAAACCTCATGCCCGGCAGGCGGGACAGGCTCTTGATCAGGCTGTGCACGGTGCGGCCAAACTTCAAATCGCCGCAGAAACCGATGGTCAGGTGGTCCAGGCGGCCCTTGCGCTGGCGGATGGTCATCATGTCCAGCAGCGTCTGGGTGGGGTGGCTGTGGCCGCCATCACCGGCATTGATGACCGGGATGCGGCTGTAGCGGGAGGCACGCAGCGGGGCGCCCTCTTTGGGGTGGCGCATGGCGGCAATGTCGGCCACGCAGCTGACCACGCGGATGGTATCAGCCACGGTCTCTCCCTTGCTGGCGCTGGAAACACCGGCATCGGGGAAGCCAAGCACCTGGCCGCCCAGGTTCAGCATAGCAGCCTCAAAGGAAAGGCGGGTACGGGTGCTGGGTTCATAGAACAAAGTGGCCAGGCGTTTGCGGGCCGCTACGTCGCGGTAAGCGGCCGGGTCCTCATGGATACGGTCGGCAAGATCCATCAGACTGAGCGTTTCTTCCAGCGTAAAGTCCGCCGGGTCGATCAAATGTCTCATACACATTCCCCTTTATTCAACGGTCTATGATCTTCTCGGCAGCACCGCACCTTGCATTGTGCAGCACTGCTGTATGTCAAAGCGGTCGCCCGCCTGAACACCATTACAAAAGCTTGCGCACCATCGCAAAATCAAAGAAATCAGTATAATAAGTTTGGCAGCACAGCACCGGTTTGCACAGGCGGGAGTAGCAGATCTCCTCCAGCTGCAAAAGCGCCTGTTCGGGGCGCAGGGCCAGCTGGCGGCGGATGCCTGCCGGGCCGGACACTGCATGCAGGTGGGCCACAGTCTCCGTCACTTCAGTATGGCAGTGGCGGGCGGCAATATCAAAAATGGGCTGGCTGAAATCAATGCCTTCCAGCCGCTTATTGTCAAATAAAGAAAGCGGCAGAATATCGGTGGAAAACAGCACCGGCGTATCATCCGCCATCACGCGGCGGCGCACAAACACCAACGTCTGCGGGGCGTCGGTGGGCAGCTGCAGCTTTTCGGCCAAAGCGGGGGAGGCGATTTCCCGCGTTACGCTCAAGTTATCGCTGCGGGGTTCCTTGCCAATGGCGCGGATCATTTTATAGAATTCCAACTTCTGATCCATGCGGTTTTTCAGCTGCACCACATCCCGGTTTACCAAGGTGCCAATGCCGCGCACACGTTCCAGGTAGCCGTCGCGCTCCAGCTCGCTCAGGGCGTCGCGCACTACCGTGCGGCTAACCCCCAGATCGGAAGCCAGCTCCAATTCACTGGGCAGCTGGGCAGCACCGCTATAGCGGCCATTTTCCAGTTCCTCCAGCAGGCGGGCAGCCGTATGCTGGCTGCGCAGCTCACCGCCCAGCCGGTTTTCGGTCTGTTTATTCATCGATCAAATTCCTTTCGGGCCCGACATACGTCTGCCAGGCAGCATTTATCGCAGTAGGGGGTGGTGCGCGCCGTGCACACCGCGCGGCCATGGTCTACCAGCCGGTGGCAGAAATCACTGCCTTCTTCCGGCGGAATGATCTTCCACAGTTCCTTTTCGACTTTCGCCGGTTCCTTAATGCCGTCCACCAGGCCGATGCGGTTGCACAGCCGGATGCAGTGGGTGTCAGTCACGATGGCCGGCTTGCCGAACACATCCCCCATAATCAGGTTGGCGCTTTTGCGGCCCACACCGGGCAGGCTCAGCAGCGCATCAAAGTCACTGGGCACTTTGCCGCCGTATTCATCCCGCAGCTTGCGCATACAGGCAGAAATATCCCGCGCCTTGCTGTGCCCCAGGCCGCAGGGTTTTACAATGGCTTCGATTTCTTCCGGTTCGGCCGCTGCCAACGCTTCTACACTGGGATATCTGGCAAACAGGTCCTGCACCACCACGTTTACACGGGCGTCGGTGCACTGTGCCGCCAGCCGTACCGACACCAACAGCTGCCAGGCGTGGTCATAATCCAGCGTACATTCTGAGCGGGGGTATTCTTTTTTCAGCCTATCAATACAGATCCGTGCGAGTTCTTTTTTAGTCACAGGATTCGCTCCGTTTCGTTTTCTTCTCTTGATTTTACCACGATGCGCCCTTTTAATCAAGCGCAGAAGTATGATGTTTTGGTACATATCCCCCCATGTGTTTTCCTAAATCGCCGGTACGTCAAAATTTTCCCGCAAAAACACAGTTTGCATCGGCCTTTTATCGGTGCTGCCTTGATTTCACCGCCAAAATCACCTATAATTTAATGATAAGAATTTCTATTTTATGCGGCATACACGCCGCAGCAATTTTAGCTAAATTTATAGTAAGTAAAGGAAATCTACCATGGAGCCATTGGCACAGCGTCTGCGCCCCCGCACTTTGGATGAAGTCTGCGGACAGCAGCATCTTTTAGGCAAGAATCAGGTTTTCCGCCGCACGGTCGAAAGCGGCCATATCCCCAACATGATCTTCTACGGTCCCTCCGGCGTAGGTAAAACCACTGTAGCCAGCATCATCGCTGCAGGCAGCGGCATGAAACTGCACAAACTTAACGGCACCACCGCCTCCACCAGCGACATCAAGTCGGTGCTGAACGACATCGGCACCTTGGGTACCGACGGCGGCATCCTGCTGTATCTGGACGAGATCCAGTACTTCAACAAGCGCCAGCAGCAAAGTCTGCTGGAATGTGTAGAGCAGGGCACCGTCACCCTGATTGCCTCCACCACCGAGAACCCATACTTTTATGTATACAACGCGCTGCTTTCCCGCTGCACGGTGTTTGAGTTCAAGGCACTGACCGCCGCCGACATCCGCCAGGGCTTGCAAAACGCCGTAGCCCGCCTGGGGGCCGACGACCAGACGCCGATTTTGATCCCGGACGACGCGCTGGACTACCTGGCCCAAAGTGCGGGCGGCGATATGCGCAAAGCCCTGGGCAACCTGGAGTTTGCCGTCACCGCTGCGCCGATCGAGAACGGCACCCGCACCATCGACCTTTCCATGGTGCAGCAGGTAGCCGTGCGCACTGCCATGCGGTACGACAAGCTGGGCGACGACCATTATGATATTGTCTCGGCTTACCAAAAGTCGATGCGCGGCTCCGATCCGGACGCCGCCCTGCATTATCTGGCCCGCCTTCTGGAAGCCGGTGACCTTCCCAGCGCCTGCCGCCGCCTGATGGTCTGCGCCTGTGAGGATGTTGGCCTGGCCTGGCCGCAGATCATCCCCATTGTAAAGTCTGCCGTGGATATTGCCAACGCTGTCGGCCTGCCGGAAGCTCGGCTTCCGCTGGCCGATGCTGTGGTATTGGTCGCCACGGCACCCAAATCCAACTCTGCCCACAATGCCATCAACGCCGCCGTCGCGGATGTCCAGGCAGGCCGCACCGGCCCCATCCCGCGTCAGCTGCAAAACAAACACTATGACGGCGCCGACGCCAAGGTCAAGGGCCAGCATTACCTCTACCCTCACGATTTTCCCAACCACTGGACCGCCCAGCAATACCTGCCCGATGCCATCAAGGACCGCCGCTACTACGAACCCGGCGACAACAAAAACGAGCAGGCTTTTGCCCAATACTGGAAGATGATCAAAGGAGAATAACCATGTCCACCCTCCACTGCGAAAACATTACGTTTCCTTCCTCTGACAGGAAACATACCTCCTCGGCCGTCATTTATACCTGCCCGGACATGCCCGTGCGGGCAGTCATCCAGCTCAGCCACGGCATGTGCGAGTACGTCCGCCGCTATGCACCGATGGCGGATTTCTACGCTGCCCATGGCATTGCCCTGGCAGGCAACGACCACCTGGGCCACGGCGACACCGCCCAGGCAGGGGAGCACGGCCACTACGGCGAAAAGGACGGCCGCTTTCATCTGCTGGACGACCTGCATACAATGAACCGCCTGCTGCACGAGCGTTTTCCCGGCCTGCCCATCATCCTGTACGGCCACAGCATGGGCAGCTTTTATGCCCGATGGTACGCTGAAAAGTGGCCAGAGAGTATCACGGCACTTATCATTTCCGGCACAGCTGGTCCCAGCGTGATGAACGCCATCGGCCAGCGTCTGGCTGCTCTGATTGCCGCCGTCAAGGGCAATGACGCCGTCTCGCCCTTGATGGTCAATCTGAATTTCGGCAGCTATTGCAAGCGCATCCCGGATGCCGCCTCGCCCAACGCCTGGCTCAGCCGCGACACCCAGGTCGTACGGGATTATGACGCCGACAAGCTCTGCACCTTCTCGTTCACCGCGGGCACCTACCGGGAGATGCTGGCCACCCTCAACCACGTCAGCCGCAAAAGCTGGGCTGAGGGAATCGCCAAGGACCTGCCCATCCTGCTCATCGCCGGTGACGCTGACCCCGTAGGCAACTATGGCGCCGGTGTACGCACCGTCTGGGCCATGCTGGGCGACGCCGGTGTACAGGATCTGACCTGCCAGATTTACGAGGGTGCCCGCCACGAACTACACAACGAAACCAACCGTCAGGAGGTATTCGATTACGTCCTGACCTGGATCGAATGCCATATTTAAATTCATTTTATATCGCATTATCGAGAATCCTCGGCTTATACCGGGGATTTTTTATTTTACCTATTGACAATGCTATACCTCGCGTGTATTATTGTATTAGATGCTTAACACAAGCATACAGGAGGCAACCAACATGAATTGGAACATAACCGCCGGGCGGCCAGTGTATGTCCAGCTGATCGAACAGCTGGAGCTGGCGCTGGTGGCGGGGGAATTCCCGCCCGGCAGCCGCATCCCGCCTGTGCGGGAACTGGCCGCCGATGCAGGCGTAAACCCCAACACCATGCAGCGTGCCTTGCAAGATTTGGAAAGTCGAGGCCTGCTGCAGGCCCAGCGCACTGCCGGGCGTACCGTCACAGCCAACGATACCGTATTGCAAGCTCTGCGCCGCAAACGCGCCGCCACCCTGGCCAGGGATTTTCTGCAGCAAATGCATGCCCTGGGCATGACCGCAGCAGAGGTCGAGACCCTGCTGCGGGAAACCGAAGCATCAGAAAAGGAGTAACACAATGGAACCTGTATATGAAGTCCACGGCCTGTGCAAATACTACGGCAAAAAGGCCGCGCTGGATGGCGTGGATTTTACCGTAGAGCCGGGCAAATTGGTGGGCCTGCTGGGCCCCAATGGCAGCGGCAAAACGACCCTTATTAAAATTTCCGCCGGGCTGCTCACGGCCGACAGCGGCACCGTCCGTATTGATAAAGCACCGGTAGGTGTCTACACCAAGGCCATCACCAGCTACCTGCCGGACCGCATGGCCCTGCCTACCGAGTTCACCGCCGCTGACGCCGTAAGCCTGTACACTGATTTCTTTGCCGATTTCGACCGTACCAAGGCCAACGCCATGCTGGCCGACCTGCATCTGAATCAGCACGATCGCATCGGCGCTATGAGCAAGGGCATGCAGGAGAAAATGCAGCTTTGCTTAACGATGAGCCGTGCCGCCAAGCTGTACCTGCTGGACGAACCTTTGGGCGGTGTTGACCCCGCCGCACGGGAATACATTTTAAACACCATCCTGCATAACTACAGCGAGGACGCCGCGCTCGTGCTCTCCACCCATCTGATCGGCGATATTGAAAAAGTGCTGGATGAGGTTATCTTCCTCAAAGACGGTTCTGTCATGCGCCAGGTCGGCGTGGACGAGCTGCGCGAGGAGACCGGCACCAGCGTGGACGCTTATTTTAGGGAGGCATACAAATGCTGACGAAACTTTTAAAATATGATTTCAAGGCCACCAGCCGCATCATCCTGCCCATCGCGGGCGGCGTGCTGTTATTAAACTTTGTCTCGGACCTGCTGGGGCATTATGTCAACAACACCGGCCATACGATGCCCTGGGTCGGCGTTTTTATGGGGCTGCTCACCCTTGCCACGTTTTTGGGCATGCTGGCGGTGCTGGCCATCTGCTTTTTTGCCAGCGTGCAGCGATACTACAAACTGTTGGGGGAACAGGGCTACCTGATGCTGGCCCTGCCGGTACACGCCTGGCAGCACATTGCCGCCAAGCTCATCTGCGGCGTCGTGTGGACGCTGTTCGGCTTTTTCTACTTTGGAATCTGCGGTACGCTCACCCTCTCGGCACTGGACGGCGACAGCTTTTCCCTTACCGGCGTAAACATCCAAGATGTTCCGCTCCTGCTGTTATTCTTCCTCCTAATCCTTGCACTGATTGCCGGTGCCCAGCTGCACGCTTACCTGGCCTGCGCCTATGCGGGGATGTTTACCCAGCATCGGCTGACCATCAGCATCATCAGCTACTTTGTAATTGGCTTTATCGGACAAATGCTGAGCCTTGTCGGCACCATTGTTTTTGCCATTAAAGTATATCCGTCCCTCGATAACATCGGCAGCATGGTCGAACTGCAAAACGGCATACTCCTTTCCATCTGCGTCATCTTCCTGCTCACCCTGTTGGTGGACGCCCTGCTTTGGGCGCTGACTCAGTGGCTCATGAGCAGCCGCCTCAATCTGGCTTGATTTTTCCGTTCTCTGTTCCGATTAATAAAGAAAAGAGCCTGTTTTTTCATGCAATCTCGTATGTTGTTTCCTGCATCTTCTAAAACGAGGCTTTCACTTTTTGTCATCTGTACCGTGATGCCCTGTCTGTTTTTGTACAGCTGCATTATCAGCAGTGGATCAGGGGTACACGGCGGCTCGGTGCTGGCGCTGGCGCTCATGTAGTTACCAGGGTCGGCTATCGGCTATGCTGTTATTGCGTTCCTTATTTACAAACATTCCAAAGCCCCCTAAACATAATAAGAAACCCCAAGCAGGAACCTGCCCCCCCATAAAAGGGGATGCAGGCTCCTGCCTGGGGTTTCTTCCCTTATTAATTACTTAATTACACAACAAAATCTCGTATTGCTTCGGCATCGTGCAGGCCTTTGGTGTACAGCTTTTTCAAGGCCTCCTGGTCGCGGGTCAGCGTTTTGACACCGCAGGTGTCGTCAGGTGCAATGATGAGCACTTTGCCCTCGGCAGCCAACTGCTGTGCTTTCTGGATGCCTTCATTATAATGTTGGGCGCGCAGGGCCAGCTGTTCGGCAGCTTTCGGGTAGCGTCGGCGGATGACGTATGCCAGCTTGCGGTCGGTGCCGTCGGCGCGGATGATCCCGGCGGGCTTTGTCAAAATCAGCACCACCTTATCGCAGCCATCGGCAAAGGCCTTGTCCAGGGGGATGGTATCGCCCAAAGCGCCGTCATAATAGGTGACACCATCAATCACAATGGGCTTGCAGGCCACCGGGATACAGCAGGAGGCCATCAGCACGCGGTAGTCGTCCTGGTGCAGATCACTGCGTGTAAAGTATTTCGGCTTGCCAGTGGTTGCATTGGTGGCAATCATGTACCATTCCGCCGGGTTTGTGTTCATTTTTGCAAAGTTCAGTGGGTTTTCGCCGCCCGCATTGCTGAGCATCCCATAGATATATTGCAGGTTCAAAAACGAGCCGCCGTGCAGCATGTTGCCCGCGCCCATGTACTGCTTGCGCATCGAGTATTCCTCGTAAAACAGGTAGTTTCGCCCGTGCTGGCCGCTTATATAGGATGCGAGGTTTGCACTGCCAGCCGAAATGCCGATGCCATAATCAAACTGTACATCGTTTTCCATACACCAGTCAAACACGCCCGCCGCATAAATGCCGCGCAGGCCGCCGCCTACGTCGATCACGCCAATTTTTGCCATTTGTTGCTTCCACCTCTTATGCAACAAATTATACACCTGTCACACGCGCAAAGTATCATACAATCTGGCGCAGATGCCCGAAATTTTGTCCTTTTAGGGCATAGCTATTTTAACCGCACGCCGCCACAGCTTCCACCGCCGTTTCCAGTCCGCGGGCAATTTGGCGCAGGTCCATGCTGGGGGTGCCCAGCGGCTTATTGATGACCTGCTCCATCGCATAGGGCACATGGATGAACCCACCGCGCACATTGGGGTACTTTTTATCGATGAGATACAGCAGGGTATACAGCAAATAGTTGCACACATAGGTGCCCGCCGTGTAGGAGACCGCGGCCGGTATCCCGGCATCCCGCATCCGCTGCACCATGGCTTTTACGGGCAGGGAGGTGAAGTAAGCGGTCTCACCGTCCTCCCGGATGGGCACATCCACAGGCTGATACCCGGCATTGTCCGGGATGCGGCCGTCCATAAGGTTGATGGCCACTTTCTCCGGAGTGATAGCCGCGCGGCCGCCCGCCTGTCCCACGCAGATGACCGCATCGGGTTTATGCCGCTGCATAGCGTCCTCCAGAACCGCACCGGCGCGGTGGAACCGGGTTGGGACTTCCAGCTTGATGATCTCGGCCCCGGCAATGGTGTCAGGCAGCAGTTTGACTGCCTCATAAGCCGGGTTGACGGTCTCGCCGCCGAAGGGATCGAAGCCGGTAATTAAAATTTTCATGGCAGAGCGCCTCTTTTCGCAGTTTTTTGCCATTATAGCATATCTGCCTTTCCATCTCAAGCGCCGTGCCACACCGCACTTTTGCCGTAATCCTCCCCATTTACGCATTTTTTAATGATTCATGAACATTTCTTTACAGATTTATTATAAGTTTTAGTTGACAAACACTCTCCATGCCGTATAATGTATCTTGTGTGTGCATCTATAGGGTAAATCTTTTATGCCCTGACACATTGGCGTTGTATGTGCTGCTTGTAGCGGACCTGTCCACCGGGACCGTGTAACAAACCTTTGCGGGGCGGCATAATTGGCGCTGACTCGTTAAGCGCTTTGTGCCGGCCTAAGGAAGAAACGGTGCGAAAAGAAAGTACTGTAACGGGAAATTCCGCAAAGGGGGATGCAATAATAATGAATGAGAATCTCATCGTATCGCTGAAAGACATTGTTGTTGATTTTGACGGGCAGAAGGTCCTGGACGGGCTTTCCCTCGACATTCACGACAAAGAGTTCGTTACTTTCCTTGGCCCTTCCGGCTGCGGCAAAACGACCACTCTGCGCGTGATTGCCGGGTTTATTACCCCAAAATCCGGCAATGTCTTTTTTGATGGCAAAGACATCGCCGACCTGCCACCCTATAAGCGCCAGGTCAACACGGTGTTCCAGAAGTATGCACTTTTCCCGCATCTGAACGTCTTTGAAAATGTGGCGTTCGGCCTGCGCCTGAAAAAGTTGCCGGAGGAAGAGATCCGCCCGAAAGTTCTGGAAATGCTGGAGACCGTCGGTCTGAAAGGCTTTGAGCGGCGCAGCATCCATCAGTTGTCTGGCGGCCAGCAGCAGCGTGTGGCCATCGCCCGCAGCCTGGTCAACCAGCCTCGCGTGCTGCTGCTCGACGAGCCCCTGGGTGCCCTGGACCTGAAGCTGCGCAAAGAGATGCAGCTGGAGCTTAAGCGCCTGCAGCGCGAGATGAATATCACCTTCGTTTATGTCACCCACGACCAGGAAGAAGCCCTGACCATGTCGGACACAGTCGTGGTCATGTCCGGCGGCAAGATCCAGCAGATCGGTTCGCCGCAGGATATTTACAACGAGCCCAAGAACGCCTTTGTCGCCCGCTTTATCGGTGATTCCAACATCGTGGACGGCGTGATGCTGCGTGACTTTTTCGTCAACTTCGGCGGTCATGACTTTACCTGTGTGGACCGCGGCTTCAAGCCCAACGAGCCGGTGCAGGTCGTCATCCGTCCCGAGGACGTGCAGATCGTGCCGCCGTCTGTCGGCATGCTGACCGGCCTGGTGCGCGAGGTCATCTTCAAGGGCGTACATTTTGAAATGCACGTGGATGTGGAAGGCTATGAGTGGCTGATCCATTCCACCCAGGCAAGCCAGCCCGGCGAACTGATCGGCATGAACATCGGCCCCGACGAAATTCATATCATGAAGCGTTCGGAGGTGTAAGCGATGCTTAAATCCAAGACCTCCCGCTGGCTGGCCGGGCCGTATCTGCTCTGGATGGCCGCTTTCATCATCGTTCCGCTGTTCATCGTCATCTGGTATGCACTGACCAACGCAGATGGCCGGTTCACGCTGGATAACCTGACCCAGATTGGCCGCTACTCCAGCGTTTTCATGCGCAGTTTGATTCTGGCTGCCGTGTCCACGGCCATCTGCCTGGTCATGGCGTTTCCCGTTGGCTATTTTCTCTCCCGCCTGCGTGCCAACAAGCAGCATATCATGCTCATGCTGGTCATGCTGCCCATGTGGATGAACTTTCTGCTGCGCACCTATGCGTGGATGACTTTGCTGGAGAAGAACGGCCTCATCAACAAGTTTTTTGGCCTGTTCGGCCTCGGACCCTTTAACATGATCAACACCTCCGGCGCAGTGGTGCTGGGCATGGTGTACAACTACCTGCCGTTTATGATCCTGCCCATCTACACGGCCATGACGAAGATCGACAACTCGGTCATCGAGGCTGCACAGGACCTGGGCTGCAACGTCTGGCAGATCTTGTTCCGCGTGCTGGTTCCTTTGACCGGCCCCGGCATTGCCACCGGCATCACCCAGGTGTTCGTGCCTGCGGTCTCTACCTTTATCATCAGTCGTATGCTGGGCGGCGGCTCCAACCTGCTGATCGGCGATTTGATTGAGCTGCAGTTCCTGGGCAATTCCTACAACCTGAACCTTGGCTCTGCCATGAGCCTGGTGCTGATGGTCATCGTCCTGCTGTGCATGAGCTTCACCTCCAGCTTTGATGAGTCCGAGATGGAAGGGGTGATGTAAGATGAACAAAAAGCAATCTGTTCTCTTGCAGCGCACCTATATCATCCTGGTGTTCTGCTTCATGTACCTGCCCATCGCGGTCATGATTGCCTTTAGCTTTAACGAGAGCAAGTCCCGTTCCAACTTCACCGGCTTTACCCTGGACTGGTACAAGAGCCTGTTCCACAACGAAATGATCCTCTCGGCGCTGGGCCTCAGCCTGGTGCTGGCGCTGGTATCCAGCGTGGTAGCTACCGTACTGGGTACACTGGCTACCATCGGCATCAACTCGATGTCCCGCAAAAGCCAGCTCATCATCAACAACATCAGCTATGTGCCTGTCGTCAACCCCGAGATCATCACCGGCGTTTCGCTGATGCTGCTCTTCGTCATGGCGCAGAATTTCGGCATCGGCGGCGAGAGCGGCATCTTCGGCTGGTTCACGCTGTTGATTGCCCATATTACCTTTAATATTCCGTATGTCATCTTCAACGTAGGCCCCAAGCTGCGCCAGCTGGACCCCAGCCTGTACAACGCAGCGATGGATCTGGGCTGCACGCCGCGGCAAGCCTTCTTCAAGGTCATCATGCCGCAGCTGTCCCCAGCCATCCTGTCGGCATTCCTAATTTGCCTGACCTACTCCATTGATGACTTCATGATTTCCTACTTCAACTCCGGCACGATGCAGACATTGCCCATCGCAATCTACTCGATGACCCGCAAAAAGGTCAGCCCCGAGATCAACGCCTTGTCTGCAATCATCTTCTGCGTCATTCTGGCCATTATCCTCATCTCCAACGCGATGGATTCCCGCGCATACCGCCGCAACCAGAACGCCATCCGCAAGGCGATGCAGGACGAAGGGGGGCGCTGAAGATGAAACTGAAAAAGTTTGCTGCAGCAGTTTCCACTGCCCTGATGCTGGCTGTTTTTACCGCCGCACCTGCGCTGGCTGCTGACGAGATCGAAGTCAACGATGACATTTCCGTCTCCGGCGACTACGACTGGACCCGTTTTGCCAACGACCACATCACCCTGAATGTCTACAATAACGGCCTATACATCTCCGATGGCTCCGATGACAGCGTGAATGTCGTTTCCGCTTTTGAGGATCTCACCGGAATCAAGGTCAACTACACCACCTACGATTCCAACGAGAGCCTGTACGCCAAGCTGAAATCCGGCGGCGTGTCCTACGATGTCATCTTCCCGTCGGACTACATGGTAGGTAAGATGATCAACGAGGGCATGCTGGCCGAGCTGGATATGGATAACATTCCCAACATTGCCGGCGTGGGCAAAACCTATCTCGACCGCAGCTTTGACCCTGGCAACAAGTACAGCGTGCCTTACATGTGGGGCACCACGGGCCTTATCTACAACACGACGATGGTCGAAGAACCGCCCACGAAATGGGCCGACATGTGGGATGTGGAGTACACCAACAATGTGCTGATGTTCAACAACTCCCGCGATGCTTACGCCATCGCCGCCAAGGTAGCCGGCCTGTCGATGAACCCGCAGTCTGTGGACGAGATTACCGCCATCACCGAAAAGCTGAAAGAGCAGAAGAACATCGTGCAGGCTTACGTCATGGACGAAGTCTTTGACAAGATGGAGGGTGGCGAAGCCGCCATGGCCCCGTACTACGCAGGCGATGCCATCACGATGATCGACGAGAATCCCGACCTTGCCTTTGTCCACCCGGAGGAAGGCGTCAACTTCTTCATCGATAACATGTGTGTCCCGGCCAACGCCAAGCATAAAGAGGCTGCCGAGATGTTCATCAACTACCTGTGCGAGACCTCTGTCGGCCTGGCCAACTGCGATTTCATCGGCTATTCCACCCCGCTGACCGCCGTGTGGGAGGAACTGGACGATGATCTCAAGTACAGCGAGATTGCCTATCCCAGCCAGGAAGTACTGGACAAAGCCGAGGTTTTCAACACCCTGCCGGATGACATCAACGCTGCCATGGACGCCCAGTGGAGCGAGATGAAGAGCTACGAGGAGGGCGGCAACGGCTGGATGGTCGTTGTCATGCTGCTGGTGGCTATCGCTATCTCGGCGTTCAACATTTGGCGCAAGCTGCGCAAAAAGTCCCGCGATAACTACTGATTTCTCAAAGCGCTCTGCCTTTTTGGCAGGGCGTTTTGCTTTTTGTGCATTTTCGTGCTATACTGTTGGATAAGTTGACTTTGCTATTGACCATAAGGAGAGCACCCTATGTCCGCTGCACCCAAAACCTACACGCAAAAATTCGCCGTCTACCGCCACGATGGCGACCATCTCGGCAATGTAAAGCCCGGTGCGTTGCTGCGCTATGCCCAGCAGATCGCCACCACCCACGCCGAAGCCGCCGGGCTGACCGATGAAGTCTACACCGCCACCCGCACGGCCTTTGTGTTGGCCAAACTGGCTTTGCATATTGACCGCACACCCCGCGTGGACGAAGAACTGACCCTTGTCACCCAGCCGGAGTGCTGCAAGCGCGCCGTCAATAAGCGCATCACCCATTTTTACGATGCCGACGGGGCCGAGGTCGCCGTTATTGACAGTCGCTGGGTGCTCATCGACATTGACAAGCGCATCATTCTGCGCAAACACCCTGAGCAGTTTGCCGACCATTGGGCCGAGGATGTGCCCTTTGCACTGCCGATGAAGATGACCAAGGCCGCGCCCGAAGCCTGCGAACTGGCAGGGGAGCCGGTCGCCAGCTATTCTCGCTGCGATATGAACGGCCATCTCAATAATACGCGCTATGCCGATATTCTGTGCGACGCGCTGCCCTGGTCCGTGTGGGAGCAGGGCACCGTGCAGGATCTGCTGCTCTTCTATCACCGCGAGGTCCCGCGGGGTGAATCCTTTACCCTAAGCCGTGCCCGGACCGGCGAAAAGCAGTATTATTTCAACGGCGAGCGCGAGGGCAAGTCCGCCTTTGAGGCCAGCATCACTTTTGCCTGATTTTTTATGTAAAACTTAGAATCTCTACATAAACCCCTGTTACACTGTTTGCAGTAAAACGTGAAAGGGGTTTTCTTAGTATGCTTACCGCAAAACGCGCCGGGCTGTCCGGCACCGCGCTCAAGACCATCGCCCTGGTGCTGATGGTGCTTGACCACATCCATTATTTTTTCGAGTTCACCGGCCTTGTGCCCACATGGTTCAGTATGCTGGCACGACTATCCGCACCGCTGTTTTTGTTCTGCACGGTGGAGGGCTTTGCCCACACTCATGACCGTAAACGATATTTCCTGCGCATCTGGGCCATTGCCACGGCGATGGGCACGGTCGAATTTTTTATGATGTACGCCGGTGTGCTGCGTCGCGGCGACGGCTTTTACCCGCTGAACGCCATCATGCAGAATTTCGTTATCCTCTGTATCATATGGCAGGGCATTGACTGGCTGCGGCAGCGCCGATTTGTACGGGGCGTACTGGCTGCTGCCGCGCCGATCCTCTGGCCGTTTTGCATCGTAGCGCTACTGACGCTTTTTCCCAAAATTCAGGACGCACCGATTGGCTCTGCCGTGTTGGCGTGGGTCATCACCGCGCCGCTGCCTTTGTGGACATCCATCACCGATGGCGGCTTGTCCTACCTGCTGGGCGGCATTGTGCTGTATGCGCTGTATTTTCACAAGCGGCTGCGCCTTGTTGTCTGGGCGGCTGTAACATTTTGTTTTGAGTTTGGCATGGTCTATTTGCAGCTGCGCGGCACGCCGGATTTCGCCTTTTCGCAGATGTTCACCACTTATTACGAGTGGTTCGGCGTCTTTGCCGTGCTGCCCATGGCGCTGTACAACGGCCAGCGCGGCAGCGGGCACAAACTGCTGTTTTACTGGTTTTATCCCGCGCACATCTACCTTTTGTACGCAGCATCCTGTCTTGTCTACACGCTCACGCAGTAAGGGGTTCGTATGGCCAACATTCTGGCGGTCGATGATGACCGCGACCTGTGTACCTTATTGAAAACAGCACTTGAGCGGGACGGCCATACGGTTGAGACCCGCTGCACGGGTGCCGATGTCACCAGCTCGCTCTGCCGCTGGGCAGACTGCATTCTGCTGGACATCATGATGCCCGGCGAGGATGGCTTTGCCGTCTGCCGCCGCATCCGCGCCCAGACAGAAGCACCCATTTTGTTCCTGACCGCCCGCACCGACGAGCCATCCGTCCTGACCGGGCTCGGCATCGGGGCCGATGACTACCTCGTCAAACCGTTCCGCCTTGCTGAGCTGCGCGCCCGTGTCAATGCCCACCTGCGGCGGCAAAACCGTGCCCCGCAGCATCGGCTGGTGCGCGGCGGCGTCTGCTTTGATCTGGCCGCAAAATCTGCCGCCGTGGGCGGCACGCAGCTGCCGTTCACCAAGTCCGAGTATGCCATCTGCGAGTTTCTTGCCCTGCACGCCGGGCAGACATTTGGCAAAGAGCAGATCTACGAGGCTGTGTTCGGCTACGATGGCACGGCCGATGACACCGCCATTACCCAGCACATCAAAAACATCCGCGCCAAGCTGCGCACCGCCGGGCTGGCCAGCCCGGAAACCGTGCTGAAAACCGTATGGGGAGTTGGATATTTATGGAACGCCGCCGACGCCTGACTTCTTTGCGCAGCGTGCTGCTGCGCTACCTCTGCCTGTGCGGCGGGGGATGCGCACTGATTCTGGTCCTTTGGTGGGGCATTTTTATGCAGCTGATCGATAACGGCTTTCTGCTGTCTGCCACAGCCTCGGCACGAGCCTGTGCCGAGGCGCGTGAAACGGTCGCTTCCATGACGGCAGATACCTTTGCCCCATCCGCAATCAGTTCTCTTTGCCGCTATGCCGTCGTCTGTGATGCCAACACAGATGCAGAGCGCGTAACCACCACCAATATGAGCGCCCACCAGCTGAAAACCGCGCTCAACGACCTGCACGGCGGCAGCGGCAACCTGGGGATGATGCAGTATCAGTACATCGTCACCATGGCTGACGGCGCCACCTGCCTTTTGCAGTACGACTACGCCGTACCCTATGCCGACCCGGCCCTGCGGGAACGCCTGCCGGATTTTCAAACCTGTTACATTATCTTGCTGGTCGTTTTGATGTTGGCGTGGCTGGCCGTAACCACCCACCGTACCGTGCGTACCTTTACGGCAGAGACCTCCCGCATCGACGAGGCGACGCGCCAAATCGCCGCCCAGCACCCCGAAGCTGTTGACGTAGACCACGCGCGCATCCGGGAATTTTCTGCCACGCTGCAAGCCCTGCAGACTATGGGCCAGCAGCTTACCGACAGCCTGCAGCGCCAGTGGCAGCTGGAGCAGCAGCGCACCGAGCAGGTGGCCGCGCTGGCGCACGATTTAAAAACGCCGCTCACCATCATCCAGGGCAACGCTGAACTACTGGCCGAAAGCGCCGACACCACCGCTCCCGAACTGGACGCCATCCTGCGGGCAGGGGACCGCGCCCAGCAGTACCTTGCCGCCCTGCGCAGTGTGGGCACGGTGCCCGCCGCCCGCCAGCATACTGACAGCCATGCCTTTGTTGCTGCGCTGGCGGATACGGCCAACGCCCTCTGCCGCCCGGCGAAGCTCCACTTTGTTTTGCAGGAGCAATGGCAGGGCCAGTTTCTCTGCGCCGCCCCGGAACTCAGCCGTGCACTTGAAAACATGCTGGACAACGCCGTGCGCTATACTCCCGCCGGTGGCACCGTCACGCTGACCATCAGCAAGGCAGACGGGGATGTGGCCTTTACCGTCACCGATACCGGCCCAGGCTTCACGCCCGAAGCCCTGCACAAAGCCGGGCAGTTCCTGTACACTGACGCCGCCCGCCCTGGCAACGGCCACCAGGGGCTGGGGCTGTATCTCGCCCGCAGCGTCGCCCAGGCCTACGGCGGCAAGCTGGTGCTTGCCAACACCGGCACCGGGGCGCAGGTGCAGCTTTGCCTGCCCATGCAATAAAAGATAAAGGCCCGCCGAAGCGAGCCTTTGCCTGTAAAATTTCAGTTTTTCCATTCCCGTGCCTGCGTGATGGCCAATCCGTTCGGTTCCACGCGGCACAGCAGAAACAGCACCTTGACCCCAGCCGTCCGGGCTTGTGCCAGTGCTTCGGCAAATTGCGGGTGGGTCGCGGTGTTGGGACGTACTTCGGCCACGCCTTCCATCTGGATGACAAATGCTACCGCACAGTGGTAACCCTGCTGCGCCGCCTTTGCCAACTCGTGCAGGTGCTTGACGCCGCGTAGGGTAGGGGCATCCGGGAAATAGCCGATGCCGTCCACTTCCAGCGTACAGCCTTTCACTTCCAGCAGGTACTTTTCTTCGCCTTTTTCCATGTAGAAGTCAATGCGGGAGCCGCCGTAGGTATACTCCGGCCGCACCAGGTCATACCCTTCCGCTTGCAGCCACTCCTGCACCACCTTGTTGGGGGCCTGGCTGTCGATGTTGACCCACCCCAGGCTGGGCTTGTACACTGCCACCAGATCATATTTGGTTTTGCGGTTCGGGTTATCGCAAACTTCCAGCCGCACATCCGCACCGGGCAGCAGCAGTTCTTTGCAGCGCCCGGTGTTTTTTACGTGGACAGTCTGCATCGCACCGTCTACTTGCACCTGCGCAATGAAGCGGTTGGGCCTGCTCACAAACTGACCGCTGATGATCGTGTTATATTTCAAAGTAAAACCTCGTTTATGATAAGCATTATGTCTCACATCCAATATTTATTATAGAGGATACGCCCAAATCCTGCAAGGCGGCAGGGGACTTTCGCAGACACATTGTAATTGCCCCTGCCGTGTGGTAGAATCAGGTAAAATAAAATATCATTGCAAACGAGGTGTATTCGATGAATGAGCCAAACCGTCCCCTTTGGCAGATTATTCTTGCTGCCGCAGTTCTTTTCGGCTTCTTCGTGCTGTTAACGGTCATACGTACCTCTAAAACCGATACCACCCCAGAACCAACCCCCACCCGGGCAGAATCTCCCATCGCTGAGGAACCCGCCCATACCCCCGCACCAACGCCCACCGAGTCGACCGCCGAAACCACCACACCGGAAGAACCTGCCGAAACCACCGCACCAGAAGAGAACGGCGAGCTATTCTCCAAAGACTACATCGGCTCGGGATATAAGACCATTTATAACACCTATCTCAAAGCTACTTCCAACACCCTCGAGTACGGACTGACCGCAAAGGGGGACGGCTATTACATCGTAAACGACACCGAGGACGCCGTGGAAATTTTGCAGTATGACCGCGAGTCCGCCAACGGCAGCTGCGGTCTGTATGTATACGAGCGCTGCGAAAAGGACGCCTACGGCGGCTGGTCTCGGCAGGAGGCCCAGATTTTGAACATCTACGCCTATCGCTACTGGGAAGACATCGCCGTCGCCAGCGGAAAAACAGGCTGGGGTGATGCCCCCAGCCGCGAGTACAGCGAATTGACGGGGGAGTGACCTCTGCGGGCCGCACCATGCCATTTTCCCCCACGGATCTGCACGGCACAGCCCCAAATGTGAACATTTTGAAAAATGACAAAAAAATTACAAAAAATGCTTGTAACCCTATTGACATCTGGTGACAAAAAGGTTACAATTTAGTTGCAAGTTAGATAACACCCCAAGTTAAATAACTTTACCACATTTTTCATGTGTTCTTCTCCTCCTTTCTTAAACCCCGCCCCTCCCTCAAGGGCGGGGTTTCCTTTTGTTGTGTAGTCTTTTTTTTCAAAAAACACTTGCGTCGGCGAGACAACTATGCTATACTTAAACTCGCATGAGATTTCAAAGGAGTGCTAACTATGAACTGGTATGAGATTGCTCTCGGCGTTGTTCTGATCGCCGTTTCGCTTCTGATCATCGTTTTTACCCTTGCACAGGAGCAGAAGGGCCAGGGCCTGTCTGCCGCCATCATGGGTGATAACACCGCTATGGCTGCCGGCCGTGAGCGTGGCGTCGATGCAAAGCTGGCTAAGCTGACCAAGATCTGCGGCATCATTTTCTTTGTCGTCACGCTGGTCGTTTGCGTTCTCAGCGCACGTCTGTAAGGCAGTTTACAATGCAATAAAAACCGGTCCGCTCCTGCGCACATTGGTGGTGTAAGGCGGGCCGTTTTTTATGGGAAAGTTTCGGGGCATTTGTGCCCAAACAGGAAGGGCCCTGCCGGACGACAGGGCGACGTAAATCAAAGGAGTAACTATGACACCCTTACAAAAAAATATCCTTGCCGCCGTCAAGCGCCGCCCCATGACGCTGCGCGAGCTGCAGAACAACCTGCAGGTGGATAATTCCCGCCTGCGCACCTCTGTCTCCGCCATGGTCGCCACCGGTGAACTGGCCATGAAAAACGGCACCTACGTGCCCGGTTTTGCCACCTACGAGAACCCCACCGCTCCCGGCGGCAGCATTCCTTGCACGCTGGTCAAGCTGGCCGCCCGCTTCGGCTTTGCCAGCCGTGATGACGGCGAGGGCGACATTTTCATCCCCGGCCGCGCCCTGCACGGTGCCATGCCCAACGATAAGATTCTCGTCAAGCTGTTCGACCATCCCCGCGTGGAAGGTTCCTCTGAGGGCGAAGTTCTGGAAGTCACCGTGCCTAACAACCGCTTTGCCGGCACTGTCTGCCTGTCCGAGGATGGCCGTCTGGCCGTCGAGCCCGACGGTTGCCGCGATGTCAAGTTCCTGCTGGCCAAGCAGGGCAGCGAGGGCGTGCACCTGGGTGATAAGGTCGGCTTCCTGATTACCCACCGCGGCGAGCGTCATAACGCCCACCGCGCTGCTGTCGTCGAGAAGTTCGGTTCCTCCGACTACGCCTCCGAGTGCGCCAAGGCCATCCTGTACGGCCGCAACGTCCGCCTGGAGTTCCCGCCGGAGGTCCTGGAGGAAGCCCGTGCCTACGACAACGCCACCATCGACCAAGCCGAAGCCGCCCACCGCATGGACCTGCGCGCCATCCCCATCTTCACCATCGACTCTGCCGAGACGAAGGACATCGACGATGCCATTAGCCTGCAAAAGCTGGAAAACGGCGGCTACGAGCTGGGCGTCCACATTGCAGACGTCAGCCATTATGTCCGCCCCGGCTCTGCGCTGGACAACGAGGCCTACGAGCGTGCCACCAGCATTTACTACGCCGACAAGGTCATCCCCATGCTGCCCACCCAGCTGTCCAACGGCATCTGCTCGCTGAATCCGCAGGAGGACCGCTTTGCCTTCTCCTGCCTGATGCGCCTGGACGAGCAGGGCAACATCCTGGGCTACAACTTCGTTAAGTCCGTCATCCGCAGCCGCGTCAAGGGCGTGTACAAAGAGATCAACGCCCTGCTGGAATCCATGGCCGCTGAAACTACCGAACCTGTTGAAGCCAACGAGGCCGCCGAACCGATCGATCCGGAGAAGCTGAACGCTCTGAAAGAGAAGTACGCCGAGGTACTGGAGCAGCTGCCCATCATGGACGAGCTGTACCGCAAGCGCCTGGTGCTGCGCAAGCAGCGCGGCGGCATGGAGATCGAGTCCGACGAAGCCAAGCTCATCATCGATGAAAACGGCCGCTGCGTGGACATCGTCAAGCGCGGTCGCGGAACTTCCGAGTGCATGATCGAGGAGTTCATGCTGCTGGCTAACCAGTGCGCTGCCAACGCAGGCCGCACCAACAAGGTGCCCTTTGTCTACCGTGTGCACGAAGCCCCCGATGCCGAGAAGATGGAAAAGCTGTCTGCCACACTGCTGGCCTGCGGCCTGAACGCCAAGTTCAAGAATCCCATCCCCACGCAGCTGGAACTGGCTGCCCTGCTGGACGAGACCCGCGGTCAGCCCATCCAAACCCCCGTACACACCGGCATCCTGCGCAGCATGCAGAAGGCCCGTTACGCCCCGCAGCCCTTGGGCCACTACGGCCTGGTGCTGGCGGACTACGCCCACTTTACCAGCCCCATCCGCCGTTATCCTGATCTGGCCATCCATCGCATCCTCAGCGAGATGCTGCTGGGCGCCAACAACGCCCAGATGACCAAGGACTTCACCGACTTTGCCGCCCGCGCCAGCGAGCAATCCAGCAAGCAGGAAGTCACCGCCGTCCGCATCGAGCGCGACGTCGAGGACCTGTACAAGGCCGAATATATGCACAACCACCTGGGCGAGGTCTATATGGGCACCGTGGCCGGCATCACGCCGCGCGGCGTCTTTGTGGAGCTGGAGAACACCGTTGAGGGCTTTGTCCCCGCCGCCGAGCTTTGCAAGGGTGAGCCGCAGGTCGTGGACGGCGTCAGCATGGTCGACCCGCTGACCGGCCGCACCTGGATGCTGGGCACCTCGATGAAGATCCGCGTGGCCGCCGCGGATGTTGCCCTGGGCCGTATCGACTTTGAGTATATGGTCGAGTGATTTTCCTTATTATAAAAGCTCAATAATCTCAAAGAGCCTGAACAGCTTGTGTAAAGCAATCATTCAGGCTCTTTTTTATTGCGCTTTTTCTATTTTGTACCGTTTCTCAGCGCAGCATGGCCGTGATGCTGCGGTTTACTGCCTGCGTTTTGTCGGCATCTTCAAACTGCAGCCGGTGTCCTGCATCCGGCACGATCAGGCAGGGGATAGCCCGTACCTTGCAGAACTGCTCCAACTGGTCCGCCGCCAAGTGGGCATCCTTGGTGCCCACCACCGCGCCGAACACATCAGCACCCTGCGGCAGTTCCTGCAAAGTTTCCTCCAGCGGCGTCAGCAGAAAGAACCGCGGCCGCAGCCCCAGCACCTTCGCCGTACGCACCGCGCAGAGCGTTCCCAGGCTTTTTGCAAGGAAGGCCACATCGGTATAGTCTGCAAAACGAACGCCGGAAAGCCGTCCCAGAATCGACGGCAGAGCCAGCTCCGCTGCGCGGCCCATATCGGCCGTGCCGTCAAAAGGCACACCGGCGAAATCCAGGCACAGTGTCTCGTACCCGCGCGCCGTATAAAACGCCAAACAATCCTGCATCAACTGCTGGCGGCAGGTATACCGTATTCCCGGAAACGCGATAACAATTCCTCTTTTCATCATAAAACCCTCCCACGACAAATAAAAAACGCTGACAGCATAACACTATCAGCGTTCTTTATGGCGGAAAGAAAGGGATTCGAACCCTTGAGGGCTTTAGGGGCCCTACACGATTTCCAGTCGTGCGCCTTAGACCAGCTCAGCCATCTTTCCATATTCAGTTGCGCGTCTCTCAAGAGCGCTTTAATATAATATCAGTTCAAGGGATAAATGTCAAGGCTTTTTTACAATTTTTTTCAAAAAAGTACAAATATAAAAAATCGCAAGTTTTGCACTTGCAAAACACATTCGTTCGTGATAAAACATATTGAGAATAAGTTAAAGGGGATGTATTTTTTCGTGTATTCCATATTTCGCAACTTGGCCATTATTATTTTAAGTGCTAAATTTTGCGGTCTGGTCGCCCGTAAATGTAAGGCGCCCCAGGTCGTCGGTGAAATTCTCGCCGGTCTGCTCATCGGTCCCTGCCTGCTGAACCTCGTGCAGATCAGCGACACAATCTCGGTCTTTGCCGAGATTGGCGTTGTGCTGTTGATGTTCTCCACCGGCCTTGGCACCAACCTGAAAGAGCTGCTGCGTGCAGGCCCCATCGCTACGCTGGTCGCTTGCATCGGCGTGTTTGTACCGCTGGTAGGCGGCACGCTGCTGTATGGTTCCTTCTTTGGCCTGGGGGAGATCGGCAGCCCAGAGTTCTACCGCGCACTCTTCATCGGCACGATCATGACCGCCACCAGCGTTTCCATCACGGTGGCCACCCTGCAGGAGTTGGGGCAGTTGAAAGGCTTCCTTGGTACCACGATCGTCAGTGCTGCCGTTATCGATGACGTCATCGGTATCGTCGTGCTGACCTGCGTCATCGGCGCCAGCTCCGGTACCGGTACAGGCCTGGGCGCTGTGCTCATCAACACGGTGTTGTTCTTCCTGGTTTCTATCGGTGTCGGTGTGGTCATTCACCATGCCATGAAATGGCTGGACAAACGCAACCCACACACCCAGCGCATCACCGTTGTCAGTATCGCTTTCTGCTTTGCCATGGCCTATATTGCCGAGCAGTTCTTTGGTATTGCCGACATCACCGGTGCCTACATTGCCGGCATTGTGCTGTGCGCCATGGACGATGCCGCCTACGTTGAGCGCCGCATCGACATCAGCAACTATGTTATCTTCGCCCCTGTGTTCTTCGCCAGCATCGGCCTGAAAACCGACGTCAGCGGCCTGACCCCGGAGATCCTGCTGTTCTGCGTTTGCTTCGTCATCGTTGCCCTGCTGACAAAGATTATCGGCTGCGGCTGTGCTGCCAAGATCTGCGGCTTCAACTGGCCCGACTCGCTCAAGGTCGGCATTGGCATGATGACCCGCGGCGAGGTCGCCCTGATCGTCGCCCAGAAGGGCCTGGCGGTCGGCATGGTAGATTCGGTCTACTTTACCGCCGTCATCCTGCTGATTGTTGTTTCTTCCGTCGCAACCCCCATTGCGCTGAAACTGCTCTTCCACAAGTATCCGCCGGTTCCGCATCCGAGCCAGTTGAAAGCTGAAAAAGCGTAACGTCTAAAAAATCAGCCGTTCCCACAGCAGGGAACGGCTGATTTTTTTCATCAATAGGATTCGTGGCGTACAAAGCCGCCCAGTTCCTCGGTGGTGGTAAGGCCCTGCGCCAATGCCTTGCTGCGCATAGCGGCGTAAAACTCGGCGTCGGTGGCCTGCCTGTACGGCTCCAGGAAGAAATAGCCAATGCCCAACGTGAACATACAAAGCAGAATCCAGCCGGCAAACGAAAGGCCAAGCACAAAGTAGTGGAACTTTTCACCGTCCATAATGTCTTTGCTCAACTGCATGGCGCGGGTGGTCGTCATGTAGGGGTTTTCTGCCAGTAGATAGGGGACCAGCGCGTAGCAATAATCCCAATAAATACCGGGAACCACAAAAAAAAGCGTGCCTACAAAAATTTTCAGATTCTTCAAGAACTGTACCTTGACCACGTTCATGTACGGCGTGCGGAATACGCTTGTCACCGTAGCAGCAGGGGAAAGTGCCTGGCGGCTCTCCATAAAGTAACGGTCACGGCCAACTTCCAGCGGAGCCGCCACAAAAATCGACCACAGCAGGGAAGCCAGCACCGCCAGCACGGCAACGATCATCACCGCCATAAGCGCCTGATACGGCAGGCGGTCCAGGTAGTCCACCACCCGGTCATAGGCCGTGTCGCTGCCGGTAACGCTGTCCATCGTGTAACGGGAGCTTCCCGTCGACGCGCTGGCACCTCCAACACCGACGAGCCCCAGCACCAGGCAGATCCAGAAACATCGCCAGTAGCGGCCTCGTAGCGCCTGCTTAGCGTTTGTCTTTAATAAAGAACATGTCCACATAAGTTTTGTACCTCCATGTATTTACCTTTCATTATAGCAAATATCACGGTAAAAGCAAGGAAAACAAAAACAAAAGGCTCTAAGCCGAAGCATGAAGCTTTGATGCAGATATGGGATTTTCCTGCGTACTAAGTAAAGCCCCACTGGGGCTTTGTTTGCCGCCTGCGGACGGCCGTGCTGTTCAAATCCTCTTCACCGCAAAGCCAACAAGAAAGCCCCGAACCTAAGTTCGGGGCTTTCTTGTTGGTGCGGATGAAGGGATTTGAACCACTGCCGCGCGGTAGGTTGCAAAAAATCAATGTTCAGAAAACCGCATAACTAAAGGCTTTTCCGGCTTTTTCGTTCTGCTGTGGGAGCGGCGCAAAGTGCGGTAAAATCTGAAAGTGCGGTAAAAAGTGCGGTATAACCACGGGCACAAAATGCGGTAAAAGTGCGGTATTGACAACACAGAAAAAGAACTGTATTATAATTTTAGAGCTGTTCCTCTGCCCATTCTGGCGGGGGCCAACGGCCCTGTGAGGCTCCCCTCCGCCCGTTCTGGTGGGGGTGGTAAAGCCTCTTTTTTTTATGCATTTTTCAGTACCTGCAGGAACACGCCGTTCACGGCTTGGGCTGTGTGGGCGGCATCCCCGGTCAGGGTGTGGGCATAGATGCCGAACGTGTCCATGTCTGCGCTGTGGCCTACCAGGCTTTTGACCTCCCCGGCGGGCAGCGTCTTGACCACAGACACGAAGGTGTGGCGCAGCTCGTACAGGCTGCACGGGGTCAGACCATTGGCAGCGCAGTAGGTTCTCCAGCGCTTGTAATAGTGCTGCTCATTGGTGATCCGGAACACACTGCCAAGGCCCCCGGCGGCTTCCCGCTGTTCATCCAGGACGTGGCAGGCCAGGGCCGACAGCTGGAACGACCGCACCGCGTTTTCATTCTTGCCCCGCGTCTGCTCCCCCTCCACGTTGACCGACCGGCTGACGTTGACCATGCTGCCGTGAATGTCTGCCCAGTCTAGGCCGATGACCTCGCCAGGGCGCAGGCCGGTCAAGACCTGGAAGCGGTAGGCGTTGATGTATTCATCTTCCACGGTCTGGCCCCGGTAGGTGGTCGTGTCCACATTGAACAGCTTCACCAGGTCGGAGGGCTGCAAGATCGTCTTGCCCTTGTACCGGGCCCCGGCGGGGATTTTCAATTCTTCCGGGACGTAGGCGGACAGCCTGGCCTTGCGGCAGTATTTGCAAAAAGCCCGTAGATCAGCGGCAAGCAGCTTTAAAACTTTGCGGCTGCGCCCGGCTGCATAAGCTGCGTTTATGATTTCTTGCAAGTCCTGATCTGTCAGCTGATTGACCCGCCGGGAGCCAATGGCGGGCAGAATCCAGTTTCGCCAGCGGCTTTCCGTGGGCCGGTAGTTGGTCGTGCATGTCGTTTGCTCTACCTCATGCAGCCACAGCGCCCCAGCTGCGGCCACCCTTGGCGCTCTGGCGGCTATGCCAACATCTAACCAGGCATCTGCCTTGGCGTTGGCTTCGCGCTGTCCTGCGCGGCCTGGGCGGCTGCTGTAGAAGCTCTTGCGCTTGCCGTTTTGCTGCACGTCGATGCGCCACATCTTGCCCGTCCAGCGGGCGGTGTTTGTGCGTTTACCCATAAAATAAAACCTCCTTACAGGTACACTTTGACAAGCCCACCTGAAAAGAGGTATAATAGCCTTGCGTAGGGGCTTATTCCGCTTTTGGGGTGAGCATCTATTCAAAACCGTTCACGGCTGCAACCGTGGGCGGTTTTTTCTTTTGTATTGAAATCCCCCCGGCATAGTGGCCGGGGAAAATTTAGGCGTTCGCACCACCGACTGGGGACCTTCAAAAATAAAAAATTCCCGAAATGAAAAGGTGGTTTTTGGATGAGGTCAGCCAGAGCTACCCCATCCAAGGGAGTAAGCCGGGCTGACGGCCTAAGTCTGGCTTAGGGGGCGTTCTGTTTTGGAACGACCTTGCATGTGCCTGATTCGTGGCAACAAGGGGCGGTGTTAGATCGCACCCCTTTATGGGGTGGTGAATCGGATTCACTGCCCTGTTGGTGACCGTAACCAGATTACGGCCATAAAGGGAGCCGGGCGGGGTGGACAGCCTTGACGGGATGGGGGAAACTCACTCCATCGGGGAAAGGTGGTTAGTGAGAAAATAAAGCTATTTTCCCTGGTTATCTTCAAGTCTGTACTTTTTCATGCAAATTAGCTCTTGCACTCTTCTGATTGCCTCTATCTGCCCAAAACGGTTTAATCCAGAAAAGTAACCGTTCATGAGTGTGCGAAGTTCATCTTCTGACCAAATATCAAAGGTTTTCAAACACAATTTTTCTATTTCCCCATTTACATACGCAATGTCGGCATCTGACATTACGCCATACTCATAATCGAGATTTTCGCTAAATGCTTTTGTATCAATGCGTCCATCATCTTGAACAGATAAATCAAGTGCTTGCTTGATGGCATCCTGTTTATACTGATTATCCTCCGATATACCGTATAGTGATGAAACTGGAACATTCAAAGCATCTGCTATTTTTACCATAGATTGGTACTTTGGCTCTCGCCGCCCTGTTTCCCATTGGGCAATAGATTGAGAAGTTATACCAAGGCGTTCACCAAGTTCTTTCTGCGTTAATCCGGCATCTACACGGATTTTCTTTATATTTTCTCCAATTGACATAATATCACCCCACTTATAGGATAACACACGCCATTAAAAAAATCAATCATAAGATTACAACTTGCTATTGACTTTAGCTTTTGACTGCTGTATAATGCGAAATGAAGTCAAAAGACTTCAACATGATGTGGAGGTAAAGCAAATGTCAAAATCAATCACAGTTGACCGTATCAAGCTTATTGCCGAGATGGCTCGGCAGAACATCACCGGCGAGGAACTCGCGCAAAAGTCAGGCGTGAGCCGATGCTCTATTATCAAGATGCGCGGCGGCAAGCCTGTTTGGAGAACCACGGCGACACACGTTGCCCGCGCGCTTGGCGTTGAGCTGGACGCACTGAAAGAGGAGGTGTAAACGATGCCCGCGCGCTGGGTGTGGACGTTGCGGAACTTTTGACAGATTCTTTAAATTTGTCTATGTGTACAGGGGTTATAGCTGTTAGTAATACAGGGATATACCCCTACCACAGAAAAACGCTGTGACACCCAAAAAACAGGGCTTCCCACGCGTTTAAGAGCTAAAGCAGAAAGGAACTTGTAAAATGATCTATTTAACCGATGAAATCGCATTGACCGCAGATTCTATGCAATACACCGTTGGCAAGCCGGTGGAGCGCCCCGGCAAAGGGGTGGAAATGAGAGATGCCAAGTATTACTTAAAACTTGGCGCAGCGCTTCAATCCGTTGTTGCCGACCTTGTCCGCGCAGGTGTGGCGGACGGCCGTATTACCGAGCTGCGCCAGGTCGTGGCCGAACAGGCCCGGCTTGAACAGGAGTTCAGCGAGAAGCTAAAGGGGGTGTATGTCTGATGGTGATCTATGCCACCGAGTACGAGAAGCGGCTGATCGTGCAGGCCTTGCGCGATTATGCCAGAAACTGCCCCGGTGGGGCACAGGATCAGGCCGCCACGCTGGCCGCTGAAGTTGAACAGGCCTACAGGCCGTAAGGAGGTAAACCATGTATAGACCATTCTACAATCTGCGCGTCCGTTTCGCCCAGTGTGAGATGTCGCAAAATGAAGTTGCCCGCGCTGCAGGGATGGCGTCCAGCACCATGACCGCCCGCATGACTGGCGCACAGCCGTTTGATGCGTGGCAGATGGAAGCCATCGCCGCCGCGCTGCACATCCCGCCGGAGGAGTACAGCAAGTATTTCTTCGATCATGCAAAGGCGGCGCGTTGATGTCAAGAAACGCGTTTATCAGTTGGTACAAGATGTTTGTAAGGCTTGAAAGTGTTTTTGAAGCTGCCCCGGACGATGCAGCAGGGCGCGCCCTGAAAGCGTCGTTTGTATATGCCAGAACGGGCGAGGTGCCAGAACTTGACCCTGTTGCAAATATCCTGTTTTCATCTATCCGCCCCAGTATTGATGAATCCGCCGGGACGTTCGAAAATATCAGCGCAAGGAACAGAGAAAACGGAAAAAAGGGCGGCAGACCGACAAAGCATAGCACGCCAGAAACCCAAAATAACCCAGAAAACCCAAATAACCCAGAAAAAGCAGAAGTAAGAAGTAAGAAGATAGAAGATAGAAGTAAGAAGATAGAAGATAATAGAGTACGTAGGACGGCTACGCCGTCCAGTGCGCGCGCGAAGCCGCCAACAGAGGATGAAGCGATAGAATTTTTCACGGCCAACGGCAGCACAGCGCAGGAGGCGAAAAGCTATTTCGACTACTACAGCGCCAACGGCTGGAAGGTCGGCAAAAACAGCATGAAGGACTGGAAAGCCGCTGCCCGCAACTGGATTCGTCGTGCTGGAGAGTATAGCAACACAAGTAGCAAGCAGCCTATAAGCAAAGCAGAGGTTTCGGCAAATGCCTATACGCAAGCTACCGCAGTATTGAACAATTACAGGAGGTAAACCATGACAATCGAAGAAGTTACGGCATTGCTTCAACAAAACAATGCCATGTACGCAGGGAGAGTTCCGACTATTACCGTAGAACTGGCAACCGTGCAGATCGGTATTTGGTCGGCTACCCTTGCCGATGTTCCCGCCAAAGCGGCACAGGCTGCACTTGTGCGGGCGTTCACCGTCTGCCGTTACCCTGTTACGCTTGCAGATCTGTGCACCCAGCTGCATGCCATGCAGGCGGAAGCAGACCCGCCCGCTGGTTTACTATGGGACAAAATCACCACGGCGGCCCATCGTGCCCGCGAAAACAAAGGCTTGTACAGCTATACCGGCCGTACAGCAGATGGGCGCACTATTGCAGAAGCTGCCCGCGATGCGAACAAGGAAATTTTCGAGAGCTTGCCCGCGCCTGCCCGTGCATGGGTTGGCAAGCTGCAAACCCTGATTGAGTTGGACGGCGAAGATCAGACGGGCAAAGGCTTTCGCCGCCGTGACTTCGAGAAATTCTATCAGGAATACCAGGCTACACAGCCCCTTGACCCGGAAAAGCTGGCCGCACTACCCTGTGTGGCGTTTAACCCCTCGCTGGATACGGCCAACCGCCCACAGGTGGAAGCATGAGCGCAATAAAAAATGCCGCCACAGGTGCTCCAACACCTAAGGCGGCGGACGGTAAAACGCAAATCGTCAACCGCAATTTTACCGCCCTCTATTGTACCCGAAAATGGAGGAAAAATCAAATGAAAACTGAAAAGACCATCAACCTGACCGCCTACGTGGTGGAGTACATCGACCAGCGGGAGCCGAAGCCCCGCACCGTCCACACCCAGACCGTGGTGCTGGATGGCGGCAAGATCAGCGCCCTGGCCCGGCTGGACATGCGCCCGGCGGGCTGGATCACCCAGCAGTTTGAGCGGGACGGCTACACCGTGGCCAGCGTCCACAAGGGCGAGACCATCGCCGCGCACGTTGACCTGGCTGATCTGTGGAGCCAGACCGCTGCCCAGATTGAGCGCGACCGGCTGAAAGCCCAGCTGCAAGCCGCCCTTGCCCAGCTGAACCATGAAGGGACCGAGGTGGAAGCATGATCGCCCCGGCTATGTTGACCGCCCGTGAAGCGTATGAACTGATTCAACAGCCCTCACCATTGCCCGGCGGTACTTATTCGTTTTGCTATGATGTGCTTGACCTGTGGGGAGCCAAGCCGGTTGACAGCGACAGCAGCGCCAATCTGGTATTTATGCTTTCGTCCGTGTTCGCTGCTGGCATGGCGTACGCCAACCGGGAAGGAGGTGCCGCCGGTGCTGATCGGAACGTATAAGGGAAAGACCGTCCACTGCTTCAGCATCGGCGGAAAGGACTACTGTGTGCGGCGTGGGCGCGTGTTCGTGGCGGCCTGGAATAAACGCACGGGCGTTGTGGCCGTCTTGGCCCCGGCTGGTATGAGCTACCACCAGGCAGCGCTTGAAGCTGCCGCCGGTATGGAAAGGGGCGAATATATTTGAAAATCAAGATTACCTACACAGCAGCAGAAAAGGCCCTGTTTGAACGTACCCGGGGGGAGCTGCTGCAAATAGTCCCAGATACCCGCCAGCATACCAGCACCACCCCGGCGGGTGTGAACGTCTGGTATTTATCCACTTGCAAAAATACGCGGCCTGTGGTAAAATGAATATATCACAGAGTACCGCCAACAGGTAAGCCACACAGGCGCAGGGAAAGGTTAAAGCCTTTCCTTGCGTCTGTTTTTTGTGTGGTTTCGCACCCCTCACAAAATAAAAGTGTGTTGTTCAGTGCTTCGGCTTTTATTCGGCGTATCCTTCGGGTTTTAATCTTTCCCTGTGTTTATGTGGAGCGGCCCACGTTGCACCAGGACGCGCCCACGGCAGCACAAAAAACCTACGGCGGGTACATCAGCCGGGAAAGGAACATAGAATTATGGAAAAGACCGAAACCGTACAGAAACAAGAAAACGCAAGCCCCGCGGTAAAAGAGGAAAAGACCTTTACACAGGATGAGGTCAACAAGATTGTTTCTGAACGTCTTGCCCGAGATCGCGCTAAAGCTGAACAGGAACATGCCGAAAAAAATGCTGACCTGGTTGCCAGAGAACAGGAAGTCCAGAACTGTGAGGAACGGTTTAAGTGCGAAAAGTTTCTTGCAGACATGAAGCTGCCTGAAACTTTTCTGGATCTGTTCGACACTGACGACAGCGAGAATTTCAAGTATCAGGTGACCACGGCGACCAACGCGTTCATGGGGGCATTGAACCAAGCTGGCATTATCGCGGGGAAATATTGGCCGAATGTTCGCAAAGGTGTAAGAGCCGATGATAGCGATTTGCTCGATGTTTTCGCCGGTAAGGTTAAACATAAGCCGCGATTTTACGAATAAGAAAGGGCTTATAAATGGCAACTGAACTCGCAAAAGTCTTTAAAAAGTACACCGATGAACTTTTTAAAGCAGAAAGTAAAACCGAACTGCTGACCAATTCTGATTTTGATTGGTCTGGCGCGCACAGTGTTCTGATTTACAAGATCAGCACCGTGGCTTTGAACGACTACGCCCGCAACAGATCTGCCACCGATCTGTCCGGCGAGAACAACGCGATTGAATCTATTTCTCGCTATGGTCTGCTGGCTGACCTGGACGCAACCACCGAGGAAATGATCTTGAAAAAAGATCGTTCGTTTATCTTCAATGTGGACAAGCTGGACGAGGACGAAACCGCCAAACAGCTGCAGGCAGCGTCCGCCCTGGCCCGTGAACTGCGCGAGGTGGTCGTGCCCGAGGTGGATTCCTACGTCTACAAGACTATGGTTGATAACGCAGGCACCAAGGCCGCAGCCGTTGCGCTGACCAAGTCGAACATCTACCAGGCTATCCTTGCTGGTTCCCAGGCACTGGACGATGCAGAGGTTCCCGACACGCAGCGTGTACTGATTCTGACCCCTGCAGCATATACGCTGTTGAAGCAGGCCGTAGAGTTTGACAATACCGATATTGGCGCAGAAATGCGCATGCTTGGCGTTGTGGCAATGCTTGACGGCATGGCTGTCGTAAAGGTTCCCTCCAGCCGCCTGCCGGAGAAATTCGGCTTCATGATCGCACACCCTGCCGCAACCGTGGCCCCGGTTAAGCTGGAATCTTACGGAATCCACAAGGACACACCGCTTTCCAGCGGCTCGATTGTGACCGGCCGCGTCTGCTATGACGCGTTTGTGCTGGACAACAAAAAGACCGGCATTTATTACCAGGCTACCACCTGATTGTGCAAAGTGCCTGTTTGCGTGGCCTGATCCACGCCGGGCAGTGCCCGATTCAATAGCAAAATGCACAAAAAGCGCGCGGGTTTACAGCCTGCACGCTTTTCTTGTTTATAGGGGGGATTCTATGGAGACAGCAACAAAAACCAGCGACCAGCAGGCAACAAACGCTGCACTTGCTGCCCTGGCCGCCACCGGCAACAGCTACGCCCTGGGCCAGCTGTGGGAGCTGAACAAGGGCCTGCTGCGCTCCATGTTCTGGAAGTGGTACCCGGCGCACAAGGCCCAGGCAGATGCCCACGGCCTGACCGCGGACGACTTCGAGCAAGAGGGCTTTTTTGCTATCCAGCACGCTGCCCAGACCTACGACCCGGCGCAGGGAGCCTTTACCACCTGGCTGACTGCCGCCATGCAGCGCCAGATCCAGCGCACCCTTACCAACGGCCACGCCCGCAACGTGACCGGCGAGGACGGTAAACTGCACACCACCAGCGCCGACCCGCTGAACCACTGCACCAGCCTGGACGTGCCCCTGGACGATGAGGACGGCGGCAGCGCTACACTGGGCGACCTACAGGAAGACCCGGCAGCAGCGGCCGAGTTGGACGCGGTAGAAGATGAAGTATTCCGGGAGCAGCTGCACAGCGCCATGGAAGAAGCCCTTGCGAAGCTGACAGACCGAGAAGCCGACATACTGCGCCGCCGGTATTACCAGCAGCAACGCTTTAGGGAAATAGGGGCCGCACATGATGTGGCCGCGTCCCGCGCTGCACAGATTGAACATGCAGCACTGCGCAAGCTGGGCCGCAATCCCAAGTTGTGCCGCTTCCATGATGAGGTTATACAGTACCACGCATACAGGGGTACCGGGTTTGGAAGCTGGCAGCACAGCGGCAGCGTGGAAGAGCACCTTGTAGAATACCTGGAAAGCAAGGGTGCGTATTTGCACGATGTTGTGTAAAATTCTTTACAAACGGGAATGAATCTGCTATAATAAGCGTAGGATAAGATTGCATTTGAAGTAGAGATTG
>ERZ827452.917-NODE-917-length-34187-cov-8.519366_pt1 | contig 34187 bp, 28 predicted proteins | sample MGYA00519866_ERZ827452 | MGnify/ENA primary metagenome ERZ827452 (study PRJEB31778, sample SAMEA3449307) | human gut metagenome | biome: human gut; feature: human-associated habitat; material: faeces | place: United Kingdom | collected 2010/2012 ... | reverse complement strand
AAATTTTGCGGGACTTTTTTCATTTCAGCTATTGACTTTTGTTTGCAGGACTCCTTGTAATTGATATTTCAACCCACGCGCCCCTTGCGGGGCGCGACGTACCTCTTGATGGCACGGTGCTCAGCAGACTCAGCATTTCAACCCACGCGCCCCTTGCGGGGCGCGACTGCAACCTTTGCAGCAGTCTTTTCCGGTGATTGGATTTCAACCCACGCGCCCCTTGCGGGGCGCGACTGATTGTAATAAGTGCATTCACAAGACCATTGAGATTTCAACCCACGCGCCCCTTGCGGGGCGCGACAATACACCTTGAAGCCAGACTTCTTCAGGTGTAAATTTCAACCCACGCGCCCCTTGCGGGGCGCGACAGTAACCTATGATGGTCGTTCTCATCGTAAAAAATTTCAACCCACGCGCCCCTTGCGGGGCGCGACGTACTTCAGGACAAGTATCATGAGGAGTACAAAGAATTTCAACCCACGCGCCCCTTGCGGGGCGCGACGACGGTAGACATTGCTCAGTTCGCCCCTAAATGATTTCAACCCACGCGCCCCTTGCGGGGCGCGACGAAATCTGCTCCCGTCTGAAAGCTGCGGATGAGCTATTTCAACCCACGCGCCCCTTGCGGGGCGCGACCCGCGACGAGCCGTGGCACTGCGCCCGATGATTATTTCAACCCACGCGCCCCTTGCGGGGCGCGACGTTCTTCTGCGATTTCGCGACTGCATGTGATACCGTGATTTCAACCCACGCGCCCCTTGCGGGGCGCGACGATACAACCGGAAGGGCGTTTACTGCTCGACGATATTTCAACCCACGCGCCCCTTGCGGGGCGCGACCATCGGAGAATCAACCACATACCGATGCAGATAATTTCAACCCACGCGCCCCTTGCGGGGCGCGACGGTGATATTATGGCTGACGGCGAAGTCGTATTTATTTCAACCCACGCGCCCCTTGCGGGGCGCGACTGGGTGCTTTCTGCGGTGGATTTCTTATCCTTGAAATTTCAACCCACGCGCCCCTTGCGGGGCGCGACCGCAGGTGCGCCGTCCGGCCCGGTCCCGCAGATGCATTTCAACCCACGCGCCCCTTGCGGGGCGCGACCAGCTCGACGACCTCCACCTGCTCCGGATCAATGTCATTTCAACCCACGCGCCCCTTGCGGGGCGCGACACTGGCGGCTGCGGTCCCCGAACTCTGGCAACGCATTTCAACCCACGCGCCCCTTGCGGGGCGCGACACAGCCCACTTCGTTGCCGTCTTCGTCTTGTTCGTATTTCAACCCACGCGCCCCTTGCGGGGCGCGACCGGGCGCTACCGACCCCATCGTTCTGGAGCTGGTATTTCAACCCACGCGCCCCTTGCGGGGCGCGACGTTCGGCAAGGGCGTACCCCTGCCCCCAACGGAAGAATTTCAACCCACGCGCCCCTTGCGGGGCGCGACTCAACAACCGCCGTTCGGTTTCTTGACTGTAAGGATTTCAACCCACGCGCCCCTTGCGGGGCGCGACACCTTCCCTTCCCCCTCTTCCCCCGCAGGCGGTATTTCAACCCACGCGCCCCTTGCGGGGCGCGACACATCACCTTCGTTATAGACATTCACGATCAAAATTTCAACCCACGCGCCCCTTGCGGGGCGCGACGCGTGGAAGGCCGCCTTTGACCGGATTTTTGAGATTTCAACCCACGCGCCCCTTGCGGGGCGCGACGAAGATCGTTAAAATGCTTTCTTCGTCCAGCTCCGATTTCAACCCACGCGCCCCTTGCGGGGCGCGACGGTTGATCCGGAAACGGGGGCAATCATTGAATCGATTTCAACCCACGCGCCCCTTGCGGGGCGCGACGCCCGCCGCCTGCAACCGGACGATTACGGATTAATTTCAACCCACGCGCCCCTTGCGGGGCGCGACCAGCGACTTCCACGAGAGTCAGATCTTCGTCATCGAGATTTCAACCCACGCGCCCCTTGCGGGGCGCGACCTACGACGTGTGGGAGAAGATCACCCCCATAATATTTCAACCCACGCGCCCCTTGCGGGGCGCGACAGCATGACGGCCCGGGCCACCATCGACCGGCTCATGATTTCAACCCACGCGCCCCTTGCGGGGCGCGACCCGTCCGCAACGGCTTCGAGGCCATCAGCGAGCTATTTCAACCCACGCGCCCCTTGCGGGGCGCGACCCGCTTGACTTTGCCGTGGTTTCGTGGTTATAATATTTCAACCCACGCGCCCCTTGCGGGGCGCGACCACCGCAAACTGTTCGACGCTGCTGACCAGCTCATTTCAACCCACGCGCCCCTTGCGGGGCGCGACATGATGATGTTTTTCTCCTGCGGCGTGGAGACAATTTCAACCCACGCGCCCCTTGCGGGGCGCGACCAGCGCGCCAAGGAGTACAGCCGCGCGGCTGTGGAATTTCAACCCACGCGCCCCTTGCGGGGCGCGACCACGGTCGACTCCGTCCACTTCTGCGACAGCAAATTTCAACCCACGCGCCCCTTGCGGGGCGCGACAACCGCCTGCACAGCCTGCGCGCTGAAGGGGCTCGATTTCAACCCACGCGCCCCTTGCGGGGCGCGACGATGACTAAACGCTAAAAAGCGCACATAGGAGGATTTCAACCCACGCGCCCCTTGCGGGGCGCGACGCTGAACGCCGTGACGAAGTACGACCCGAGAAAATTTCAACCCACGCGCCCCTTGCGGGGCGCGACTGTCGAGGGACAGGAGGAGACCTTCCTCGAAGATATTTCAACCCACGCGCCCCTTGCGGGGCGCGACCGGAGCGAACAGGAGGTCAAACATATAGTCGCCGAAATTTCAACCCACGCGCCCCTTGCGGGGCGCGACGTCTGACCTGGACAGCACCTTGAACACCACGGACATTTCAACCCACGCGCCCCTTGCGGGGCGCGACATGTTTGACCTCCTGTTCGCTCCGTTGAAGAAGGATTTCAACCCACGCGCCCCTTGCGGGGCGCGACTGCAAATGGCGACAAGGTGACTCACAACGAAAAATTTCAACCCACGCGCCCCTTGCGGGGCGCGACGTCGCCGTTGGTAGCGACAGGGGCGGCGGTCTGATTTCAACCCACGCGCCCCTTGCGGGGCGCGACTCTCCCTCCTCGGGGAACTCAGGCTCCAGCACGAAATTTCAACCCACGCGCCCCTTGCGGGGCGCGACTTCGGGGAAGTTGTCACCTCGGACAACATAATCGAATTTCAACCCACGCGCCCCTTGCGGGGCGCGACAGCAAAAGTGTACAAATCACTATGCACATTTTTGCGATAACAGACAAATTTCAGATGCTTTTGCACAGAATGCCGCCTGTCAGGGCATTCTGCTCCTTTTTGATGCAGGAAAATCATGCGGATTTTGGGTGCGAACCGCCCAAGTGATCTCTGCGCACTTGTGCTTCGCACTATAAGATCATCGGTTCCTCGGGCAGATACGTCTGCTTGCAGCCGAAGTGTTCGATTTTATTCTCGTACTTCTTACCCAAGTAGTAAAATCGAAGGCTGTCCTTTTCTGGGTCAATGATCTTACAGAGTTCATTTTGCAGCTTCCGGCACTGCGCCGTGTCCAGCAGGCATTCGAACACCGAATTCTGCACGCGCTGACCGTAATTGACACATTCCTTTGCGATTCTGCGCAGCCGCCCGCGTCCGGCGGCGTCGCTCGTGTTCACATCGTAGGTGATCAGAACCAGCATAGGTGCCTCACTTCCATAAAAACGGCGGATAGTCGTCCAAGTCGCCGCGCAGGTACCGCGCGAGCAGCAGGCTTTGTACATACGGTACCAGACCCCACGGTATCTTTTCCTCGAGAAACGGATGCGTGATGGTCTCCTTTTTTCGCTCCTGCCACTTCTGCAGGAACGTCCTGCGCCCTGTGTCCGTCAGCAGCACCGCGCCACTCTCGCGGAAGTCAAAATCGATCGCTTTGAGCACACGGTTGTTGATGAGCGTGAGCACAAAGCGGTCGGCAAAGCACGGGCGCAGCTCCTCCATCAAATCGAGCGCCAGCGATTCCCGCCCTGGCCGGTCGCGGTGGAGATATCCGACGTAGGCGTCCAGCCCTACGCTTTCAAGCGCCGAGGCGCAGTCGTGCGCGAGCAGACTGTAAGCAAACGACAGCAGCGCGTTGAACGCATCGAGCGGCGGACGGCGGCTGCGCTCGCGGAAGAAAAACGTCTCTTTTCCCTGCAAGATCATGTCGTCCAGCACGCTGAAATATGCCGCCGCACCGACACCCTCGAGGCCGCGCAGACTGTCGAGCGACGTCTCCGCTGCGATCTGCGGCAGAAGCCCCTGTAACTGGTCGGACACGGCTGAAAAGCGCGATTCGTCAATGCGCATGGCGTGGTCGCGGCGCGTGCGCTCTACGCTCCATTTTGCGTTGTAGACCTTGCCGAAGATCATCATTCCGGCGACGCGACAGATCTGCGACGGGTCGTCCGCCACGCGGTACTGCATCCGCCGCAGCAAGACGTTCCCCTGTGCCTGACCTGCTACACGGGCGAGAAATTTCCCGCGCGGCGAGCAGAACGCAAGTCCAATCTCCCGCTGCGCGCATGCGCCCATCAGGGCGGGCGACGCGCCCGCGTAGGAAAATGAGACGATGCTTTGCAGTGTGTGCAGCGGATAGCGGGCGACCGCTTCCCCGCCGCGGTTCGCCACAACGTTTTCCCCGTCCAGCGAGAGGTAAATGTCCTCCGATGTGACAAAAAGCGTGTTCAAAAGCTGTCTCATTGCTCTCCCTCCATTGCGCCGCGCAGATACGCGGAAACGGACTTGCTTCTCATCAGCTTTGGCAGACACAATCCTTTCAGCGAGCAGGCGTTGCAGCCCTTTGTCGGCTTTACCTTCGGCGTGCTGCCGCGCGCATAGAGCGCATGCATCTCTTCAAGGAGGGCACGCACCTCCTGCCGCAGCTCAGGGGTGAAGTCGACTTCCGTGCGCCGCCGCGGCTCGCGGTAATAGAGCGCGCCGCACGGGATCTCGCAGCAGAGCATTTCTTCAAGGCACATCGCCTGCCCACAGAGCTGGAGCGTGTCTTCCGTGCCCTCTTTCGGCTTTCCGCGCTTATACTCCACGGGATAGGGCTGCCACAGGCCCTCGCGGCCTTTGAGCGGAATGCCCGTCTCGCCGCGGCGGAATTCCAGCACGTCGCACGCGCCTGATACGCCGAGCGTGCGGGAAAAGACGCGCATATCGCGCGTGATGACGAGGTCGCCCCTGCTTTCGGTGAATGAGCCGTCATGCGCGTTTTCGTGCATGATCGCGCCGTCCGTTGTGTGGTAGTTTTCCGCCCATTGCTTTTCTACATGGATGAGTGCCCACTGGCGGCGGCAGAATTTGAAATGCTGTAAGCCGGAAAGCTGGAGGAAGTCCTCGTCCTGATAGATCACCCCATCCGCGTGCAAGTCACGCCGGAGGGAAGGTGTGTTTCATCCACGCTGACAGTGTAGTCGCCGTAGCTTCTCGGCGCGGTCACGCCGTCCTTGTGTTCGACCTTGACAAGGTCAAAGAGCTTGTGCGCCGGAGCGCAGCCGAGCTCGCAGTTGTGCTTGAAGACGATGAGCTCGCGCACGGCCATCTTGCCGCGCGCGGCGGAATGGTCGTTTTCAAACATGTTCAAAATAGCCGTCCACAGGAGTTCGAGGTCCTCTTCCGAAAAGCCGGTCGTCTTGCGCGCGAGATTCGCCGACACATAGCCCTCCGCGCGGTAGAGGCCGTAAGGCACGATGTACTTGCGGCCCATTTCGGTGTTCTTCTTTTCCGCGTCCGCCTCGGTCGTGATGGCGACGCGCGTGATGGTCACCTCCTGCGGCAGAATGGGATCGATGCTTCGGGCAAAGCCGAGCTGCACCGGCCCACGCACCTGACCGCAGTTAAGCGCACCCTTGGTAAAGGTCGTCATCACCGCGCCGAACGTGCGGATATCGTAGAAATTGGAACACATGAAGTCGCGAATTTTTTCATCCAGATGCTCGTCCTTTTTCTTGGCTTCCTTCAGCTTATCGGGGTCTGCGCCGACGTAGGCACAGGCCTCTTTATCGCTCGAGTTCAGCGGTACGCCGTCTTTGATGTAGATGCGGTAGCCTTTTTCGCCCTCTTTTGCCATTTCAACATAATTGCGGATCTTGCGCTTGAGGCAAACGTCCGTCACAAGGCCATAGCCGGTCTCGGGGTCGACGCGCGGCATATTGCCCGCATCGGGATCACCGTTCGGATTGCCGTTTTCCACGTCGAACAGCACCACAAATTCATAACGGTTCTTGATGGGATCAGACATTTTCTTTCTCCTCCTTTTTGCCATTACACTGATGATAGTAACCAAGATAAAAACAGATTGTTTCTTCCTGCGTGAATCGCGCCGGTGGTGGTGTGGTCAGTCGCGCAGCAAGATCACTTTCCAAGTCTCCGAGCTTTTTCCCTAATCCTGGCTTATCTCGCATGAGTTTTTTCAGGTGGTAATTACTCAAGGAGAACAGTTTGCCAAATACACTCCTCGGTGTTGATGCCGCCGAGTTGAAATAGCTGTCCCTAATACTCCGGTTCACGCCCCACCCCATCGATGCAAGCTGAATCTCTTCCATCACTCGAAAGAGACGGCCCAAAAGATATGGCATATAGTTACAATCTTCATTTAACTGCACACTTGTCACCTCCGAAAACATTGAATGATCGCTTCCTCGTTCGTAGTTCTTTGCCAAATAGGCCTTCAAAATAGCGGCTCTCTCCCAAGTAACGTTTCGCTCTGCACGAATGCGAAGCAAGACAGCTTCCATCAAAGATACAGGGTATGGAGTTCCTGAAAATACAGCCCGCACCGTTGCCCCAGACACAACTGGACTGGGGACCTGTTTTTTGGAATCTCGTACGGTTGCGTTCAGCAGAGCCCACAAAGGGAGTATCGAATATTTTGCACCGGCGATCTCCAGCCTTGCATAGTGCGCGTTTACATTCTCCATCAGCTTTCCGAAGCTGTCGCGCAGAAAGAAGCGGACGGAAAGGCGCGCCGCGTTGGGCGCGAGACCGAGAATGTAAAACGGTCGATTCGGGTCGACGCCGAGGTCGTCGCACGGCAGCCCATTCGCCAGACGTTTGAGCGCCGCGCGCAGATCATTGTCCGACAGGCCGCCGTATGTGCCGCCGCCAATCACGGCGCTGAAAAAGCCGGGATAGGCATCATCTGCGCCCTCTGCCCAGCAGACGACTGTCGTATCGCCGATGTGCTGGACGTGGTCGCTGTCCGCAAGCAGATGATTCAGTGCGGCGGTGTAGGCAAAGGCGGCATATTTTCCCACTGGGGCATTGTAGTTCTGCTCCCGTCCGTAGGAGCAGAACGCCGGAGCGTTGAACGACACCAGCGCCGCGCCGCTGGACTGCGCGTCCCGCACGCCCTTGACCGACGGGTGCACAGCAGCGATCTCATCCTCTTTTCCGGTCACGAGACACTGCATCTTGACGCCGCTCTCGCCGCCGTCCCGATACCGCTGCCATGCCTCGCGGATAGCGGCATCCTCCTCGATCTTGCGGCCATCCACGCGAAAGACGAGGTTACCGCCCGCAGTCACATCGTCGAGCTGCCTGATGAGCGCCGGATGCTCTGCCGCGTGCTCCGGCCTCCAAGTGTCGAAGAAAGCCAATATTGCGCGGGCATTGGGCGAATCGACGCTATCCAGCACCGCGTGGTGCAGCTTTGCCGCTGCGGCAAAGCACTCGCGGCTGCGTTCCGGCTTCCCTTTCTGGTCGATGCCGAGCAAATAAGCGGAATTGTCCCACAAAAAGTTCGAGGCAATGCTGACCGTTCGTTTCACCGCCGCCGGCAGCACCATCAGCTGCGGCTGCATGACCGTCTTTTTACCCTTTGTCCCTTCCACCATTGTCGGAACGATCTGCGTCAGCTCACCGTTTTCGTTTATGTAAAGTGCGAGACTGATTTTGGCAGGGGCCCAGCCGGGCGCGGCGATCTCGCCGCGCGAGAGGAGGTCTTCATAATACCGCGTCAGCGCTTGCAGGATCATCCTCTCACCTCCCCGCTGTTTGGCGGCGGAACAGTCATCACGCCGTCGACAAGGCTCGCGCGGAAAAACTTCGGCGTGATGTTCGCAGGATCGCTGTAGTCGAGATCCCACAGCATCCAGCCGAGGTCGCGCGTGCCTTTGAGCTCATCGGGGCACGGCGGCAATTCCGTGCAGCGCCGGAACTGCGCGGGAAACTCCCGCGTGCCGAAATACGGCATGCTGTAACACTGCCCCTTTTCCAGCCGTCGCTTGATCATGTCCTGAAACTTGCCGGGATTGTCGCCGGGCGCAGCGGCGTCCGTCGTGTCGAAGTGCGCGTCGATGACATAGTGTACATCCCGCAGCACCATAGCCGCGCGCTGCTGAATGCTCTCCGACGCGGCGAGGTACAGCTCCCCCTGCCCTTTTTCCATCACGGTCTTTGCCCTGCGGGCGCTGATGACATCCTTGACCTCGTTGCGGCGGATGTTGGTGAAGCGGATGGGGGCGCACACATGGATGCGGTCGATCACCCAACGGAGCCCTGGGTGCCAATAGAGGCTATCCAGCAGCCCGCGCGCCGCTGAGGGCGTCATCACGTCATAGCTGACGCGTTCCGTCTTCAGTTCGCATCGCGCAAAGCATGCGTAGTCTCCCCAGACTTCTACTTGAATTGCCATAGAACCACTCCTTTCATCATTTTCTATTTAGAGAATACTACTTATTCTTCAAATCGTCAATCGCTTTTTTATAATAAGAAATAAGTAATATGATTTTGCTTAGAGAATTTGACAGGTGCATTTTTTTCGTGTATAGTTTCTCCGTCGCTGAAAGCAGCGTGGGTTGAAATATAATTTGAAATAAGTATGTTCGCAGGGAGAAGGACGGGAAACCGTCCTTCTCCCATTTTTCAGATAAACTCCGCTTTCCCCGTCTCCGGTTCCAGCGTCAGGCCGGTCATTTCGCTGTACAGACTCATATCGTTTAAGATCGCACTGTCTTCATCCAGCACAGGGACCTCTCGCGCGGTCAGCAGCGCGCCCGCGGCATAGAGCTTTTGAAAATGCGGTTCGTAGACCGAGACTGCGTAGCGCCCCAGCTTGCGGTAGAGCTTTTTGGAGCACTCGCCCGCTTTCAGCCGTTCGATGAGCGCCGCTCCGCCGCCAAACGGGACATAGACCGTGCGCGTGTTCTGATCGATCAGATGAAAATTCTCCGCCACGGTGCGAAACGGCAGTTCGCAGCCGTTGATGCCATCCTCAAAGGCTTTGACAATGCCGTACTTGTCAAGTGTTTCCCCGCTCAGCGCGCGCAGTTCGCGGAAATAGCGCTGCATGGTTTCCTGCACGGCGGGGTCTCGCCCGTCTTTCAGCGCATGGCGTGTTGCGCCCACCGCCGTGCGGAACAGAAGCGGCGGCAGTTCTGCCCGCTCGAAGACGGTGACGATGCTTTCCTCCGTTGCCCGTTTCCCCTCGCGGTTGCAGCGCCCCGCCGCCTGCAAGACGGAATCCAGCCCAGCCAGCTCGCGGTACACCGCGGGAAAGTCCACGTCCACGCCCGCCTCGATCAGCGAGGTCGACACGACGCGGCACGGTTCCCCCGCCTTTAGGCGCCGCCGGATCTCATCGAGAAGCGTCTGCCGCTGTGCGGGCACCATCAGCGTCGAGAGGTGAAAGCTCGCCTCCTGCGGCAAGCGCGCAAAGATGCTCTGCGCCGCCTTGCGGCTGTTCACGATGCAAAGCACCTGCCGGTGCTCGCTGAGCTTTTCCGCAAGTACATCGTCCTCCAAGATGCCCTCCTGCCGAAACGTCACGCGGCGGAAGCTGTCGTATTCCTCCGCCGTCTGCGGGCACAGTTCTGTGATAGGGCAGCTTGGCGCATAGGTGTGCAGCAGGTCACCGAGCGACGGCTGCGTGGCTGTGCACAGCACAAGCGTTGAACGGAATTGCTCGGCAAGCGATGCCATCGCCGCCACGCAGGGCCGCAGATGGCAAAGCGGCAGCATTTGCGCCTCGTCAAAAATGATGACGCTGTCGGCAAGATTATGGAGCTTGCGGCATTTTGACGAACGGTTTGCGTAAATGGACTCAAAAAACTGCACCGCCGTTGTGACGATGACCGGCATGTCCCAGTTTTCCGCCGCCAGCGCGCGGCGCACCTCCTCGGGCGACGCGCCGTCGGAAAGCTCGAACTGCACACCTGAGTGATGCTCGAGCACATTGCCGTCGCCGAGGATCTCGCGGAATACTTCGGCATTTTGCTCGATGATCGACGTGTACGGCACGACGTAGATCACCCGCTTCATCCCGTGCGCCACTGCGTGCCGCAGCGCAAAGGCGAGCGACGCGACCGTCTTTCCGCCGCCGGTCGGCACGGTGAGAGTGTAAATGCCTTTTGGTTTACTGCCTGTATCCAGACAGATGTTTAGAATTTTGCAGCGCAGCTTGTTGAGCGCTGTTTTGGGATTTTGCCACGGCGCGATGTATTCTTTCAGCCGCCTTAGCAGCGTCGGAAGATCGTCATATCCGCCGCGCCCACGTTCGCCGTCCATGAACCGCTCCGTATCGAGAAAATCCGCGTCCACCAGACAGGAATAGAGCATCCTTGTCCGAAACGACGCTTTCAATGGATCCCGTTCCGGCGTCTCAGGCGGAAGAGTTGGCAGTGTCACGCCGCTCTCGCCGCAGCGCTCAAGATAGTGTCCCTCTACGCCCTTTTTGAACCGGCCGGAGAGCGTAGCCTCGCCCGCGCGGGCGGTCCTCAGATTTCCGACATCCAAAAGTCCGCCGTGGTGACCGGCGACGCACGCGGCGGCGCTGGGCCGCTTCATCTTTATACAGGTGAGCATCCCCGCCGTGGTGTGGTCGACAACGGGACCACCTTCAAGCAGGCGCTTCTGGAATGCGTCAGTGCATTTGCCGAGATCGTGCGCGAGCCCCATCAGATCTCCGTCCGCCTCTGCGCCGAAGTCGGCGGCAAACTCTCGGCACAGCGCAGCTGTACCTGTCAGGTGCTCCGCGACGGTCTGATAGATGGTCTCGCCGTTTTCATCCTGCCGGATGTGTGCGTAATATGGCATGCGCTTCCCTCTCATTTCTCCCCAAATAGCAAAAATCAGCCCTGTGAGATCACAGAGCTGACTTCCCGGGGCCGGGATCCAGCCCTGCGTATAAAACTTGTGCGTTAATCATATCGTATAAGATAACGCCGAAAAAGTCAATGGAATTTATATGCCTTGCACTGTTCACGGACGTTTTCTTTTGGCCTTTTTTCCAGCTTATCCGATACCATTGTCCCGCCATCTTGACGCCATGTCGAAACTGTGGTATCATCGCTTTGCCTTTCGGGAAGACTACTCTGACCGGCGGCGAATCAGATTCATTCTACCGTTCTGACAGCAAGGATGCGTTCCGAGCCACAAGAAGAGGGAAAACAAAGACACAGCCCTGCTGCGTCGTCATTTGCTGTTTCCATCCCTTCTGCTGAACGGCGGAAGGGATGATTTTTATTTTGACAAAGGAGAATGCGTTAATGGAAACGAGAGTCGCCGTGCTGGCCATCATCGTCCGCGGGGGAAGCTCTGTCCAGCCGCTCAACGAGCTTCTGCACCAGTACGGTCAGTATATCATCGGGCGTATGGGCGTGCCGTACCGCGAAAAGGGCGTGAACATCATCAGTGTGGCGCTCGACGCGCCGGGCAACGTCATCTCCGCCCTGTCGGGCAAGATCGGCCGTCTGGACGGCATCACCGCCAAGACGGTCTACGCACCCGAGGGAAGCATCGGAAAGGAAGAAAACCAATGAAAAAGAACCTCAAACATCTCTTGGCCCTGTGCCTGACGCTTGCGCTCGTCTTCTCGCTCTCCGCCTGCGGGCAGAAGGCGGACGAGACGCCGAACGACGCGCAGGACGACCAGCAGACCGAACAGGAGAAGTTCACCCCTGCGAACTACTCCATCGCCGCGCTCAAGGGCCCTACGGCCATGGGCCTTGTGAAACTGATGAAGGACAGCGAAAGCGGCGAAACGACTGGCAACGAATATACCTTTACCCTTGCCGGTTCTGCAGATGAAGTGACGCCCGCGCTCCTCAAGGGCGAGCTCGACATGGCCTGCGTGCCCGCGAACCTCGCCGCCGTGCTCTACAATAAGACGGAGGGCGAAATCGAGGTGCTGGCGGTCAACACGCTCGGCGTTCTCTACATCGTGGAAAACGGCGAGAGCGTGCACTCCATGGCCGACTTGAAGGGCAAGACCATCGTGGCGGCGGGCAAGGGCTCTACGCCGGAATACGCCCTGCGCTATCTTCTCACGGAAAACGGCATCGATCCCGATAACGATGTGACGATCGACTGGAAGAGCGAGCACAGCGAGTGTGTCGCGGCGCTGGCTTCCGGTCAGGCGAGCGTTGCGCTCCTGCCCCAGCCCTTCGTCACCGTGGCGCAGAGCAAGATCGAGGGCCTGCGCATGGCGCTCGATCTGAATGCTGAATGGGACGCACTCGATAACGGCTCGGCGCTTATCACGGGCGTCATTGTTGCCCGCCGCGCGGTCGTGGAGGAAAATCCCGCGGCCGTGAACGAATTCCTGAAGGAATACGCCGCAAGCGTTGACTACGTCAATGCCAACACCGCGGACGCCGCCGCGCTCATCGGCGAATACAGCATCGTGGACGCCGCTGTCGCGGAAAAGGCACTGCCCTACTGCAACATCGTCTGCCTGACGGGGGCAGACCTTCTTGAGGCGCTGCCCGGTTATTTAGAGGTGCTCTACAATGCGTCTCCCGCCGCTGTCGGCGGCGAGATGCCGGATAACAGCTTCTATTTCGCATAAATTCTTTGCGGCGGCGGGCGCTGTCCCGCCGCCGTATTTCAAGGAAAGGAGAGATGATCATGCGCGGAAAAAAGCAGAACGTGCATCTCTGGGCAGTCGCTTTCTGGCTGATCGTCTGGCAGCTTGCCGCGATGGCACTGCACGCGGCATACCCGCACGGCGCGCTGCTGCTCCCCTCTCCCGTATCCTCGCTCGCGCGGCTCATTTCGCTGGCGGGCACGGCGGTGTTCTGGTGCGCCATCGGCACGTCGAGCATGCACATTCTGGGCGGCTTTTTGCTTTCCTGCGCGCTGGCAGTTGTGCTGGCGGCGCTTTCCGCGCGGTTTTCGCGCGTCGAAGAGCTGCTTGCGCCGCTCGTGGCGGCGGTCAAGACCGTGCCGGTGGCGTCGTTCATCATTCTGGCGCTTATCTGGCTCTCCAGCCGAACGCTGCCGCTGTTCATCGCGGCGCTGATGGTCTTCCCGCCCGTGTACTTAAATGTGCTTGAGGGCATCCGGCGCACGGACGCCTCTCTTCTGGAGATGGTGCGCGTGTTCCGCGTGCCGTTTTCGCGCACGCTGCGGGGCGTGTATCTGCCGCAGGTGCTTCCCTACTTCCGCTCCGCCGTCAGTGCGGCGCTGGGCCTTTGCTGGAAGGCCGGCACCGCGGCGGAGGTCATCGCCCTCTCCAGCGGCTCGATCGGTGAGAAGCTCTACAACGCGAAGATATACTTCCAGACCGCCGACCTCTTCGCCTGGACGGCGGCGATCGTGCTGATCTCGGCGGCGTTTGAAAAGCTGTTTCTTCTCCTCGTGGACAAGATCGCAGAAAGGATGGGCGCATGATGGAGCTTCGAGTCGAACACCTTTGCAAGTGCTACGGCGAGAACACCGTGCTTGACGACATTTCCTTTACCGCGCGTGTCGGTGTGACGCGTCTGCTCGGTCCCTCCGGCATCGGCAAGACGACGCTGCTGCGCGTGCTGCTCGGGCTGGAAACGCCGGACAGCGGCACGGTCAACGGCGATAAATTTCGCTGGACGGCGGTCTTTCAGGAAAACCGCCTGCTCGAAGGGCTGGACGCAGAGGGAAATCTTCGCTTCGTCCTCGGAGCGAATTACAACGCCGCGGCGGCGCAGGCGCTCCTGGAAGAACTGAGACTTGGCGACGTGAGGAAAAAGAAGGTACGCGATTATTCCGGCGGCATGCAGCGTAGGCTAGCGCTCGCCCGCGCGCTGCTCGCGCCGTCTGACGCGCTCGCGCTCGACGAGCCGTTCACCGGCCTCGACGCGGAAAACCGCGAGGCCGCGATGCGCGCCATCCTGCGCGCGGCAGAGACGAAAATCGTGATCCTCTCCACACATGAGGAATTACCCATCCCCGTCCCCTGCCAGATCATCAAATTGTAAAAAGGAAGCGCAAGCATTTTGCTTGCGCTTCCTTTTTTGATGAAGTTACGCGCCGATGGCCTCGTCATAGACGGTGCTCGCGCCGCTGTGGGCGGCGACGAACTTATCGCGGAACGTATTGACCAGGCTCTCGTTGCCGTAGACGGACACGACGTACTGGCCCGAGGTGAAAATCACAAGCTTATCGGGGAAGCCGCACATCCACTGCTTGCCCTGCACGGCGCTGCGGATGTCGGCGGCGACGGTCGAAACGTTGCCCGCGTCACTGACGTGGAACGCGCCGCAGGTAAAGGTGTTGAGGTTCATCATGTGCACGAGCGATGCCGCGCCGTCGATGAGCGACACGTCGGCGGACGGGAACGTCAGCTGATAGGTCAGGCTGTCGGCGTTCAAGACATCGAAGCTGCCGGGCGCGTCGTCGACGCTGTGCTCTGCGTCTCCGCCTGCGGCGGGAAATTTGTCATCCTCGCTGTACGTGCTCCAGACAGACGTGAGCAGTGAGAGCGCGCCGGTGTCCTGCGCCGCAGGTGTTTCCGACGGTGTTTCCGCGGGCTTGGAGGGCTCGGCAGGTTTAGCAGGTTCGGACGGCTTGCTTGCGGGCGTCTCGTCCTTCTTGCTGTCGGACTTGGTCGGTTCCGCGGGCTTTTGTGCCTCGTCAGGCTTTTCGCCCTTGTTTGCGTCTGGGTCGATCTCTGTAGCGTCGGACGCATTGTCTTTGTCCGCGTCATCCGCGGAGGGCTCGTCCTGCTTGTCGTCGATATTCGTCTCCGCCTGTGTTGGATCGTCCTTTTCCGGCGTCTTGTCGTCCGCCTTGCTGCCGCAGGCGGCGAGCGAAAGAATCATAGCGAGCGTCAGAAGAAGGCAAAGCAGCTTTTTCATCAAAGTTCTCCTTGCGATTTAGTATTTGTATACTGTATTGTAACAGAGATTTTTTAGAAAAGCAAGTCTTTTATTTTCTTCTTGCAAGAAGTGCAAAGGGTTTCCCTGCGCCGCGCGCAGGGGAGCGAGTCAAAGGGGGTGTTCTCTTTCGCGAAAGAGAACACCCCCTTTGGAACCCCCAGAGATCTGCCCATCTTGTAGAAGTACACCTAATCATCGTCTATCGAGGTACTCATCAATGCGGCGAGCGCAGCAATGCCGCATTCGGTAAGCAGTCTGCCGCCGGACAAACGTCACACGCGCCTCACGACAGTAAGGCGCGATTGCAAGACGTAGCGACTCGCAGAAAATTCATGGCGAAGCCATGTACACCGCACCCGATTCCGCAGGCTGAGCAGTTCTTCAAGCCCCAGACTGGCAATGTCGGGGGTCGAGGGGGGACGCCCCTCGTCTTTCTCTGGGGGATTCAAAGGGGGTATTCTCTTCGAAAAGAGAATACCCCCTTTGGTGCCGCGGCGCGCACGCCGCTCCCCCTCCCGCGCTAGCGCGGGAAAAAGGATGCAGCGCTGCCGCGCTGCGATTGAATCCCCTGCGCCCTATAGGCGCAAAAAAGGAGCAGCCCTTTCGGGCTGCATAAACTCCCCGCGCCCTTTGGGCGCGAAAAAAGCCGCGCTTGCGCGCGGCAATAAAAAAAGGAGCCTCTTTCGAGGCTCCTTTTTCAGTGGCATCAGCCATTATATCCAAAGAAGTTATTGAAGAAATCCCAGGGATTGGAGTAGTAGCCGTTGCCGCCGTTGCCGTACCCGCCGTTGCCATTGTAGCTGTTGTCGGTGCTCTGGTCGGAATTGTTCGTTTCCGCCGATTCGGGAACAGCGTCGAAGGTGAGCTCTACCTCGATCGTCTTACCCTCGCGGTAGACGGTCAGCGTCACGGTGTCGCCCGCGCTGTAGCTCTTCTTGGCCGCGACGAGGTCTTCGTAGGACGTGATGTCGGTGTCGTCCATCTTCGTGATGACATCGCCCAGCTTGAGCCCCGCCTTGGCGGCGGCGCTGTCCGGGTCAACGGAGCAGACGAACACGCCCTCGGTCACGTCGTAGCGATACTGCTGCGCCATCTGCGCGGTCATCGTCTGCGGGGTGATGCCCATGTAGGCCTTGTTGGTCACATAGCCGTTGGTCATGATGTCCTTGACGAGCGACACGACGTCGTTGATGGGAATGGCAAAGCCGATGCCCTCCACGGTGGTGTTGGAATAGCTCGAATACTTGGCCGACACGATGCCGATGACCTCGCCGTAGCTGTTGAAGAGCGGGCCGCCGGAGTTGCCGGGGTTGATGGAGCAGTCGACCTGGATCATGTTAAAGGGCGTGCCGTCAACATTGATGGCGCGGTTGACGCAGGAGACGATGCCCTCGCTCATCGAGAACGTCAGTTCGCCGAGCGGGTTGCCGACAGCGGCGACGGATTCGCCGATGGCGACCTTGCTCGAATCGCCCAGCACCACGGGCGTTGCGCCCGTCACGTCGATCTTGAGAACGGCGATGTCGTAGTCCTCATCGCTGCCGATGACCTTGGCGTCGTAGGTCTCACCGTTGTAAAGCGTTACCTTCACGCTGCTCGCATCAGAGATGACATGGTGGTTCGTGAGAATGTAGCCGTCCTCCGTGATGAAAAAGCCCGTGCCGCTCGCGGCGGTCTGCACGGTCTGGCCGAAGTAGTTGGTCGTGGCGGAAACGTTGATGGACACCACGCTGTTGACGTTCGAGGCATAGACCTCCGACATCGACATCTGCGTCTTGCCGTCGACCTTGACGGTCTGCACCTGCGCGACCTCGCGGTCGCTGACCTGAACGCTCGTCTTGTTGACCTTGGTCGTCGCGCCGCTCACGCCTGCGCCGATGAAGCCGCCGACGAGCGCGCACACCAGCGCCAGCGCCACGATCTTGCCGGAAAGACCGCTGCCGCCCTTTTTCTTCGGGCTGCCGCCGGGATTCTTATCCCACGGGTCCTCGGCGTAGTTCTTCGTGTCGATCGGGGCGTTGGGGTTCTGCTCGTCGCCCTTGCGATAGCTGTAGTGATACAGGTTGTTTTCGTCTTCGTACATGATGTTGACCTCCTATGGACTGAGACCCTTGCTGGCAGCCTCTTTGCTTTCGATGATGCTATCATAGGGCATATTTATGTATATTTCTTGAACGCTATTTGACGATTTCTTAAATTCCCGATGACTTTTTTAAGAATCTGTGATAATCGCGTGATTCCCCTTGCGCTTTCCTTTCCGTCATAATAAAATGAAACGCGACTTGAGAAAAAGGAGGCGGCGCACATGCTTCGCATCGACAATCTGAAGCTCCCCGTGGGGGCAAAGGAAGACAAGCTGCGCGCGGCCTGCGCGCATGCGCTGCGCGTGAGCGGGGAGGCGCTTGTTTCCGTTCATCTCCTGCGCCGCTCCATCGACGCGCGCGAGGGCGTGAAGCTCGTCTGCTCCTGCGCGGCCGAGGTCAAAAACGAATCCGGCGTTTTACGGCGCTGCAAGAATAAGAATGTGCAGCCCTACGCGCCGAAGAAATATACGCCGCCCGCGCCTGTTTCAGCGCCGGAGGTCTCCCCTGTCGTTATCGGCGCGGGGCCCGCGGGCCTTTTCTGCGCGCTGCTGCTGGCCCGCTGCGGCGCAAGACCCATTTTATTAGAGCGCGGGCGCGCGGTCGAGCAGCGAAAGCGCGATGTCGAGCACTTCTGGCGCACGGGCGAGCTTGATCTGACCTCGAACGTGCAATTTGGCGAAGGCGGCGCGGGCGCATTTTCCGACGGCAAGCTCAACACCGGCACAAAGGACCTGCGCCACGGCTATATTTTAGAGGAGTTCGTCCGCTTCGGCGCGAGCGAGGATATTTTAGTCGACGCCAAGCCTCATGTCGGCACCGACAAATTATATGTGGTGCTGCAAAATCTCCGCCGCGAGATCATCGACCGCGGCGGCGAGGTGAGGTTTTCCCACAAGGTTGTGGATATCGAGCAGAACAGCGGCAGCGTCACGGCGCTGCGCGTGAGTGCCCCCGAGGGGGAGTACACGCTGCCCACAAAGCACATCGTGCTCGCGCCCGGCCACAGCGCGCGCGATACGTTCGAAATGCTGCAAAAGCGCGGCGTGCCGATGGAGCCCAAGCCCTTTGCCGTCGGCGTGCGCATCGAGCACCGCCAGCGCGACATGGACTTAGCGCAATATAAGGAGGCGACGGGCCGCTACGGCCTCCCACCCACGTCGTACAAGCTCTCCTGCCACACGGAAAAGGGGCGCGGCGTGTTCTCGTTCTGCGTCTGCCCCGGCGGCGAGGTCGTCGCCGCCGCGTCGGAGGAAAAGCGCGTCGTGACAAACGGCATGAGCGAATTTGCGCGCGACGGCGAGAACATCAACGGCGGACTTTTGGTCTCCGTTACGCCGGATGATTTCCCGTCCGGCGATACCCTCGCGGGCGTCCAGTTCCAGCGCGAGCTGGAGGACGCGGCCTATCGCCTTGGCGGTGGAAATTATGCCGCCCCCGCCCAGCGGGTCGAAGATTTTCTCAAGCATCGCCCGTCAACGGGAGCGGGAAAGGTCGTGCCGACCTATCTTCCCTCCGTCCGCTGGTGCGACCTGCACGGCTGTCTCCCGCCCTTTGTGTGCGAGGCGCTCGAGGAGGGCCTTCCGATGCTGGGGCGGAAATTAAGGGGCTTCGATGCGCCCGACGCCGTTTTGACGGCGGTGGAGACGCGCTCTTCGTCGCCTGTGCGCATCGTGCGCGACAACTTGAGTTTTCAATCCGCCCTGCGCGGTCTATATCCCTGCGGCGAGGGCGCGGGCTACGCCGGCGGCATCATGAGTGCCGCGGCCGACGGCCTGCGCGTCGCAGAAATGATTTTGGAGGAATTGAACCATGAATGAAAAAATCGGCGTCATCATCGACTTCCTGACTCCGGCATACGAAAAGACGCTGCGCGACACCGCCGCACGCTGCGGCTACGACATCGTCTTCTTCCCCTCGTCCAGGGCGGCGGAGGGCAATGTGGACGACTGCACGATCCTCTACGGCCATCCGTCCCAGCGCGTTATCGCGGGCGCATGCAATCTCAAGTGGTACGCGAGCTGCTGGGCGGGCGTGGACCGCTTCTGCCGCGACGACCTGTATCAGAATCCCGACTGCCTGCTGACGAACGCCTCGGGCGCTTACGGCACGACGATCGCCGAGCATTCCGTCATGGTCTCGCTGATGCTGCTGCGCCGCCAGATGGAGTACACCGAGATCATCCGCGAGGGCGATTGGCGCGTGCTCCCGGGCGGCATTCACTCGCTCCACGGCGCGCGCGTCACGTGCCTCGGCACGGGCGACATCGGCACGGAATTTGCCCGCCGCGTGCGCGCGTTCCATCCCGCGAGCCTGACCGGCGTCAGCCGCAGCGGCCGCGCGAACGAGGACTTTGACGCCGTTCATCCCGTCACGGAGCTCGATCAGCTCCTGCCCGAGACTGACCTTCTCTTCATGTCTCTCCCCTCGGTGAGCGACACGGTGAACATCCTGAACGCAGACCGCATGGCGTTGCTCCCGAAAGGCGCTTACGTCATCAACGTTGGCCGCGGCACGGCCATCGATCAGGACGCGCTGATCAAAGCGCTGGATTCCGGGCACCTCGCCGGTGCGGCGCTTGATGTCGTCGTGCCCGAGCCGCTGCCTGCGGATCATCCGCTGCGCAAGGCCAAGAACCTCCTGCTCACGCCGCACGTCGCGGGCAACATGACGCTCGGCTACACCTGCGAGCGCAACGTGCAGCTCTTCTGCGAAAATCTGGAAAATTACGCCGCAGGCCGCCCGATGCATCACCTCGTCGACCGCAGAAAGGGCTATTAAACCGCGTCGCGTTCCGCCGCTTTTCCGGTGGGCGCAGCACATAAAAAGGCAGCAATATGAAAAATTCCCGCATCAAAAATGGTATCATGCGCATTGTGCAGGGTATCATCATCGGCGCGGGCGCGATTTTGCCGGGCATCTCCGGCGGCGTGCTCGCAGTCGTATTCGGCATCTACCGCCCCGCGATGGAGCTGCTCACGCACCCCAGGCGCGCGCTTCAACGCTACTGGCGGATGCTGCTCGCCGTCGGCATCGGCTGGGCGATCGGCTTTTTGGGCGGCGGCAGCGTGATCCTTGCGCTGTTTCACCAGTCGGAAACCGTCGCCACGTGCCTCTTCATCGGGCTCATCCTCGGCACGCTGCCCGACCTCTGGCACGAGGCGGGTACGCAGGGGCGCAGCAACGGCTCGTACATCTCGCTGATCGTCAGCTTCCTCGCCCTGTTCGGCGCGCTGATGGCCGTCAAGTTCAGTTCGTTTTCCGAGATGCCCGCAAACTTCTGGGGCTTTCTCTTCTGCGGCGTGCTGTGGGGCTTCAGCTTCATCATCCCGGGGATGACGTCGTCGTCCATCCTGATGGCGGTCGGCCTTCTCACGCCGCTGATCGACGGCATTGCCCAGCTTGATTTCACCGTGCTCATCCCATGGGGGCTTGGCATGGTCGGCGTGATGGCGCTCTTTGCCCGTATCGTGAGCAGGCTTTTCGACACGCACTACTCCATCGCTTATCACGCCGTCATCGGCATCGTGCTTGCCTCCACGATCATCATCATTCCGACGGGCTTTGCCTCGACAGCGGAGATGGTCTGGGGCATCGCGTGCGCCATTCTCGGCGCGGTGCTCGCGTATTTTGGCAGCAAGCTCCAGCCGCAGGAGGACGCGGAGATTGAGGCGAAATAAAAGCAGATACAAAAAGCTGACGGTCAAAAGATCGTCAGCTTTTTACGGTATCATCATTTGTGAGCGCTTCGCTTTTGCGCTTGCGCTTGTAGTGGTACATCATCCGGTCGGCGCGTTTGATCGCATCCTCTACGCTGCCGAGCGCCGGATTGAAGCACGCATAGCCGACCGACACGTGCGGCAGGTGCTCGTTTTTCACTCGCCGTGCCGTCAGCTCGCGCAGGAATTCCGAAAGATACTTTTCCGCCGCCGTGTCGGAGATTTGCGCGATGACGCAGAATTCGTCGCCGCCGATGCGGTAGCAGTAGCCGACCTTGGAGAACACGGCGTGGATCGTGCTGCCGACCTCGGCAAGCACCGCGTCGCCCACGCCATGGCCAAAGGTGTCGTTGACGGACTTGAACTCGTCCACGTCGAAATAGTAGATGACTGCGTGCCCGCGCAACGAGGCGAGACGGCTCTCATAGCTGCGGCAGTTCAGAAGACGAGTCAGCGTGTCGATTTTCTGCGTGAGCTCGGAATACAGGATGTAAACCATCAGAACATCGACCGCTGAGCACGCCCACATGATGCGCACTCCGGCACCGTACTGGAGGAACAGCCCACAGAAGAAAAAGACCGGCAGGATGATAACGAGCGCCCGATACAGGCCATAATGGTGCGAACTCTCGCTCAGCAGCTGACCAATGAACAGCAGAACGCCGCTGGCATAGGCCAGCACGTAGACCCAGTAAAACGTTTCGTGATGATAAACGTTTTGTGCGTCGACCGAGAAGATGAAGCCGAAGAAAGCCGACAGCACCTCGAGCCCCGCGTGGACGCCGATGAGGGTATAAATGAGCTTTTTATGCTTGAGCGGCGTCATCAGGTCGCTGCAGAGCACCGTGATGATCGGCGCTGTGGACAGCTCGATGGTCTTAACGAGGATGTGCAGCGTCCGCAGCGACGGATCGGCTCCGTTCATCCAAACGCCGAACCATTCCGATACCATGCATGCGATCACCAGTACGGAGATCGTGTAAACCGTCTGCTTTTTGTCATGCTCCATCAGATCATTGCCGCTCACGAGCATGTCCATGATAATCATAATAAAGACCGAAAGGAAGATGGTAGCCGAGTAGAAATCCGACATGGCGCGAACCTTCCTTTCTGATAGTTATCTTCTTACTATATCACAGTTGAGAAAAACTGCAACTAAAAAACGTCGAATCCTGTCGTTATTCCAAAATTCACACAGAATCTGCCAACAATTCGCTGTACTGCGCAAGGCTCTGCGTGGCGAGTTGCTGCATCGTCGACCAGTCCGCCGCGCCCGCACTTCCCTGCACCGCCACGGTGCGAAAACCTGCGTCCTTCGCGTTTTGGATGGCGGAAAGCGAGCCGGAAAAGACGATCGTATCGTCCTTTTGCGAGTGCAGGCGCTTCATCGCGCGCTCGAACATCGTGCCGCTGTCCGCCTTGCAGAGCGCGACGGATTCTGTCAGCACGAAGCGAAAATAAGAGTTAAGCCCCGCCTTTTCGAGCGCTTTTTGCGCGTCCTCCGCGCTGAGCGCCGTCACCGCGCCGAGCCACACGCCCTCCATCTTAAAAAGTGAAAGCGCCTTGTCGAGTCCCTCGCGCGCCGCGCCGTCGGGGGTGAAGAGGGTATCGCCCAGTGTAAAGATTGCGCTTTGCAGCCGCATATTCGGTTCCTCCTGCGTTTGAATGATGATTGCCTCTTATTATAATGCGCCCCGCCGTCATTTGCAATCGCGACGAAGAAGAATATCCTATGCAGCACGGTTCTGTATAAATTTTCGAATACATTCACAAAAGGATCTGAAAGACGGTGGCTTGACGCACTGCTTTGTGAAAAATGATGAACAAAAATACAGATTCAACGCTGAAATTTGGCATGATTAGGTATGAATATTCTCTTGACTATGTATTTTTATTGAGTTACACTAAACTCATCAACTTTCCGCCGCTGTGTGTGGCGGCATAAGACCACTCTGGAGGACGAAAACCATGAAACATTATCCAAACTCTGTCAGCAAAGCGCTTGCGCTGCTGATGGCCCTGGTAATGACGCTCTCGCTCGCGGTCACGTCCGCGTTTGCCGTCAGCTACCAGGACATGAACCCCAAGGACGATGCGCTGCTGGGAACGAAATTCCCAGTCGACGCGACCATCACCCTTGTCACCGATGAAAACGGCAAGGACGTGTCCCTCTCCATCCCCGTTTCGGGCATGACGAAGGATGCGCTCGCCGCGGCCGTCAGCGCCGGTACCGTCTCGCTCTCACTCGAGCGCGACGATTCCCGCCCCTACGTCAACGAGGAGCTGTTCCCCTACGCTTACGCGGGCGGGGATCTTGACAGCTGGATGACCGAGGGCAAGGACGAGCACCAGTTCACAGACATCAAGCTGACGGCGAATGAGAAAAACGGCAAGACCGTCCTCGACGTGAGCTTCCACGTGAATAACTACTTCTACTCCACCAACCGCAGAACCGGCGTGACGACGCCCGATTACAGCGTGCCCCATGTGAACGGCGGCTACTACATCGACCTGTGCGGTTACTTTGGCCTGACGGCCAAAAATAGCGGCAAGGTGATCGGCTCCGCACCTGTCAAGGTTGCGCCGTATGAAAACTTCAACACCATGTGGGAGATCTACAAGGAGCTCGATACGATCGTGGCAAACGGCACGAAAAACGGTCTCTACGTGGAAGAATTTTCCATGGGCCAGTCCACCGCGGGCCGTGATATGCCCTACCTGATCGTCGCCGACTCCAAGGCGAGCGTGAGCAAGTGGCTCGCCCTGACCGAGCAGGCCGAGACCGATCCTGACGCTGTGCTCGCCCAGATCAAGTCCGGCGCGCTCGACGAGATCCGCGTGCCCGTGATGTATTCCAACATCCACTCCAACGAGGTCGCCGCCACCGACGGCGTGCTCGATTTCGCCAAGATGATCACGAGCGAAAAGACCATCGACTATAAGATCCTCACCGGCTTCACCGCCGCGGGCGAAAAAGAGCTCAAGGAAGAGATGGGCCCTGTCGGCGCGGAGGGCAGCGTCGCCGTTCCCGACCTCGTCAAGGATACGGCCAGCTACCTCGGCTACCTGACCGCTGACAACAACGGCAAGTCCGGCAAGGTCGACCTTGAAGAGTATTACACCGTCGAAAATAAGAGCGTGAACGTCAAGGACGAGCTTTTGTCCGACGTGTTCTTCATCCTCGTCCCCGAGGAGAACGTCGACGGACGTACTTACCTGACGAGACATTCCACCAATGGCTATGACCTCAACCGCGACAACTCCTTCCAGACCACGAGCGAGACGGCCAACATGCAGCAGCTCATCGGCACGTTCAACCCCATGTCGCTTGCCGAGTTCCACGGCCGCGTGCAGGCCTTCCAGTGCGAGCCCTGCGATCCCCCGCACGAGCCGAACTTTGAGTACGACCTGCTCGCCAACCACCTCATCACCGGCGGCGAGGCGCTGGGCATCGCGGCGGTCGCCAACAACGATGGCTACAACAGCTATGTGATCCCTCAGCGCGATTACCTGAGCTACACCGGCAGCGGCACCGAGACCTACTGGGAGGACCCGTGGGACGATATGTCCACGAGCTACACCCCCCAGTTCGCCATGCTCCAGGGCACCGTTGCCTACACCGTTGAGCTGCCCGCCTACAACGACGATACCGCTCAGGCGGCGCAGTACGGTATCCTCGGCAACGCCGCCTATGTTGCCGCGGAGAAGCTTTCCTATCTCGAATCCCAGGTCACCATCTTCCAGCGCGGCGTGAAGAACTTTAACTCCGATGCCTTTGAGATGGTCGGCCAGTGGCTGTGCGACCAGAACGACGTGGAGGGCGCGGAGATGAATCTCTTCCGTCCCGAGTACACCGGTAAGGGCCAGAACGGCAATTTCTATCCCGAGTGCTACATCATTCCGCTCGACGGCGAGAACCAGACCAACCTCCAGGCCGCTTCTGACATGATGGAGTGGCTCACGAGAAACGACGTCAAGGTCAACGTGACTGAAAAGGAATTCACCTATGACGGCGTTACCTACCCCGCCGGTACGATGATCGTCTCGATGTATCAGGCCAAGCGCTCTGTCGCCAACGGCGCGCTGTATGACGGCACGCTGATCAACGGCTGGACGATCCTCTACTCCGAGGGCATCACCTCCTTCAATGAAACGCGCGGCTTCGACATGGTCACCGTGGCCGAGCCCGCCGCCTACAAGAGCATCTCCGCCGTCTGCGGCGACGCGATGGATCACGACGACGCGCTCGCTTACACCAAGGCGCTGACCTCCTACTTCACCGGCGACAAGAATAAGGACGTCATCATCTCTAACGCCTCTGAAGACTCCACCGCCGCCGTCAACGAACTTCTCAAGGCCGGCAAGACCGTCGGCATGGTCACGAGCGGCGACCACATGGGCGATTTCATCTGCTCCTACGCCGACTATCAGACCGTCGCGGGCAAGTATCTGCTCTCTGCCGCGGGCGTCGACAAGACGAGCGTGAAGGCGAAGATCATCACCAAGTCCCCGACCGTCTACGTCCCCGGCACGCCTGCTGAAAGCGAGAAGGGATTTGTCTACGCGCCGCAGATCAGCCAGAGCGCCGGCTGGAACTATGATACCGCCGCGATGAACCTCATGGGCTTCACCACGACCTCCGACGTGACCAAGGCGGACGCCGCCGCAGGTGCGACGAAGCTCGACGCTGCCGCAAAGACCGCCGTGAAAAACGGCCTGCCGTACATCGGTTACAGCTATTCCGCAGCGTCCTCCGCCTCTGACCTCATCGCCGGCGTGGAATACACCGAGCTGGACGGCGCGATGGACTGCCTGACCCCCGTTGTCTATCCCAACAAGACCCTTGTGAACGCGAGCTACATTGCTGACGGCGACGATATCCTCTACGCCTACGGCCTCGGCTTCTTCTCCAAGGTCCCCGCCTCCGCGACGGTCCTCGTCAAGAGCGATAAGACCAAGACGCCCACCGAGGGTTTCATCCCCACGAACACTGCCGAGCGCGCCGCGGGCTTCAAGGCCTACATGAACGGCGGCGTGCAGGGCTTTGCCTACAAGGAAAACGGCATGAACGTTGTCCTCTTTGCAAACTCCCTGACCAACAAGGTCCACCAGAGAGACGAGTATGCGTACCTCAGCAACTTCCTCTTCTCCTCCGTCCTGAGCGACAAGAACTATGACGGCTCCGCGTCGCTTCCCTTTACCGATGTCGCCGACGACGCCTACTATGCCGACGCCGTTGTCTGGGCCGTTGCGAAGAACATCACCTCCGGCGCGACCGCCACGACCTTTGCGCCGAACGCGAGCTGCACGCGCGGCCAGATGGTCACCTTCCTGTGGAGAGCCAACGGCAGCCCCGAGCCGAAGTCCACGGCCACGTCCTTCACCGACGTGAAGAGCGGCGCGTATTACGAAAAGGCCGTTGCGTGGGCGGTGGAAAACAACGTGACCACCGGCACGAGCAGCACGACCTTCTCCCCGGATGCCTCCGTCACGCGCGCACAGGCTGTCACCTTCCAGTGGAGAGCGGCCGGCGCACCGAAGGCTGAGGGCACGAACGCCTTTGCCGATGTGAGCGCGAGCGCCTTCTACGCCCCCGCCGTGCAGTGGGCCGTCAACGCGGGCGTGACCACCGGCACGAGCGACACCACCTTCTCCCCGAACAGCAACTGCCTGCGTGCGCAGATCGTTTCCTTCCTCTACCGCGCCGCCAAGTAAGCGGCCACACAAAAAATACGCTGCGGAGCAATCCGCAGCGTATTTTTTGTTCCGCAGCTTCCACAGGGCGATCAGTTCCTGTGGAAAAGGAGCGAAAATTTTTCCGTCCCGCCTGTTGACATAGGGGACATCGCAGACCATAATACTTCAAAAATGAACAATACAAAAAAGAAAGAAGGAAGGGCATGAACCGAAGCATATCGATCTTCCGAAAGATCGCTCTGGCCTACAGCGAAGTGTGCAAGCCGCTCTGCAAGGAGCTGGGCCTGCCGCAGACGGCCTTCGATATCCTGATGTTCCTGGGGAACAACCCGGCCTATAAAACGGCCAGCGAGATCGTGGAGATCCGCCGCCTCAAGGCAAATCTCGTGTCGGTCAATGTGGAAAAGCTCGTGCAGGAGGGATATCTCACGCGCTGCGCGGTGGCGGGCGACCGGCGGAAGACGGAGCTTCTCTGCACCGAAAAGGCAGCGCCCATCCTCGCGCGCGGGCGGCAGCTCCAGAAGGATTTTTCCGAGAGCCTCTTTGCAGGCATGGACGAAGCGCGGCGGGAAGCCTTCGCCGCGGCGCTCGCGGAGATCGAAAGCAATCTTGATGCAATTCTGGAAGCAAACGAACCATGAGTATCCTGACAACCGTTCTGGTCACATTTTTTGCGGGCATGGGCGCGGGGCTCGGCACCGGCTTTGCCGGGATGAGCGCCGCCGCAGTCATCAGCCCCATGCTGATCACCTTTCTGGGCGTTGAGCCCTACATGGCCGTGGGCATCGCGCTCTCGTCCGATGTGCTCGCGAGCGCCGTCTCGGCCTACACCTACCACAAAAACAAGAATCTCGACATCAAAAACGGCCTCATCATGATGGCGAGCGTGCTGCTCTTCACCGTCATCGGCAGCTACGCGGCAAGCCTCGTCCCCTCGGCGACGATGGGCGGCTTCTCCGTCTTCATGACGTTCCTGCTGGGCGTCAAATTCATCCTGCGCCCCGTGATGACCACGAAGGAAACGATGGCGCAGGTGGACGCGAAAAAGCGCGCGGTGCAGTCGCTCGTCTGCGGCGCGATGATCGGCATGATCTGCGGCTTCATCGGCGCGGGCGGCGGCATGATGATGCTGCTCATCCTCACAAGCGTCATGGGCTACGAGCTGAAAACAGCCGTCGGCACGAGCGTTTTCATCATGACCTTCACCGCCCTGACCGGCGCCGTTTCCCACTTTGCCATCGGGGGATTGCCGGATACGCTCACATGGGCGCTGTGCGTCGTTTTCACGCTCCTCTGGGCGCGTATCGCCGCAGTCTTTGCCAACCGTGCGCAGCCCAAGACCCTCAACCGCGCCACGGGCGTGGTGCTCGTGGTGCTGGGCATTGCCGTGATGGGCTTTCAGCTGCTTGCGTGAAAATGCGCCCCTTTGACGGGCACTTCGATTTTCTTCGCCATCACAAGACCTCCTGCGTCCCTTCGTTTCCGATAGGAAGGCAGGAGGTCTTTCCTTTTGCCGAAAACAAGAAAAAACCCTTGAAATCATAGCGATTTCAAGGGTTTTGGTGGAGACTGCTGGACTCGAACCAGTGACCTCCTGCGTGTGAAGCAGGCGCTCTAACCAGCTGAGCTAAGCCTCCAACTGTGGTGACCCGTACGGGATTCGAACCCATGTTACAGCCGTGAAAGGGCCGTGTCTTAACCACTTGACCAACGGGCCATATGAGACACGGGATGCTTTCGCATCCCGTGCATCTGGTAGCGGCACCTGGATTTGAACCGGGGACACTGCGGGTATGAACCGCATGCTCTAGCCAGCTGAGCTATGCCGCCAAATATTCCTGCTCGACAGGACAGAAGCTACTATACCAAATAAGATAGCCTTTTGTCAATAGTTTGTCCAAAAATTTTTGCGATTTTCCGGAATCGGGGAGAGGGGCGCGCCCTCTCCCCCGTCTTTCATCAGCGAACGACGTTTTTCCCCTCCGACCAGACGGAGACGATGTTGTGCCGGTGCATCATGTAGATCGCGCGCTCGAAGCGCTCGCGCACCGAGAGCGGATGCGCGGCCTCGGTAAAGTCGGAATCGTCGACAACGATGGCGTGGATATAGTCGCCGGGGACAAATCCGCCGTGCCCGCCGAAATACTCGTGTCCTGCGCTGGAGCCGAGGTAGTAGCCCTCCTCGACGGTCAGAAATTCGTCCTTTCCGTCGGTCTGCATGTGGCGGAACTTCGACGCGCGGATGGACATGGTGATGACCTTGTTCATCGCCAGCAGCGCGCCGCCCGCAATGTCGGACCCGAGCGTGACGAGGTTGCCCTCGCGCAGCAGCGTCCGCACGGGCGCGACGCCCGAGCAGATGTTGATATTCGACCCCGCGCAGTGCGCCGTGACGACGCCATGCTCGCGCATGGCCTCGCGCTCGCGCTCGTCGGAGTGGACGCAGTGCGCCATGACGGTATGGTCCTTCCACAGCCCCGCGCGGTCGTAGCTCTCCCAATATTGCGCGCAGTCGGGGCAGAGCTCTTTGACCCACGCGATCTCACCCTTATTTTCAGACAGGTGCGATTGGACGTACAGCCCGCGCTCCGCGGCGAGCTTGCCGAGCCAGCTCATCAGCTCGTCGGTGCACGATGGGGTGAAGCGCGGCGTCAGGATGGGCTTCACGGTCTTAAAGCGCCCGCACGCGTCCAGCCAGCGCAGCGTTTCGCGCTTGGACTGCTCGGTCGTCTCCTGAAGCTCGGGGCTGCCGTTGCGGTCCATGTTGACCTTGCCGACATAGCCCGTGACGCCCGCCTTTTCGAGCTCTTCCATCAAAATGAGCGTCGCGTCCGTGTGGAGGGAGGAAAACATGCAAACGCGCGTTGTGCCGCTCGTGATGAGGTCGCTCGCGAGCTTTTTGTAAACGCGGCGGGCGTAGTCGCTGTCTTCAAAGCGCGCCTCGGTCTTGAACGTGTAGGTGTTGAGCCAGTCGATCAGCGGCAGGTCCATGCCCATGCCGAGCATGGGGTACTGCGGCGCGTGCAGGTGCATGTCGACAAAAGACGGCATGATGAGGCTATTACCGTAGTCGATGACTTCCGCGTCGGCGTTCTGCGGCACGGCCTTTTCAACGCTTTGGATGCTGCCGTCGTCATGCAGGACGAGGCAGCCGTGCTCGACGATCTCGAGCTTGCCGAGCGCCGGTGCGGAAACGAGATTGCCCTTGAGGATCTTCATATCAGTCACTCCTGTTTTAGCTTTGTGCAAAAGAAAAAGCGCCCCGCCCGGGGACTTCTCCCCCGGCTGAGCACCCATAGCAGAGCCTTTCGGCGGCTCCGTAGAAACTTTCGCGCCATGTAAGCGAAACTATATGAGTTTTTCTCCGCTGCCATCACCATACCACGCGAAAGCGAAAATTGCAAGCGAAAAGCGGCGGGCGCGCTATGTCATATTGGCGCAAGTGCGCACATAGGATTGTCCCAAGAGGTGAATCACGATGCAAAAGAAACGGACAGGACGGATGCTGTGTTCGCTCGCGCTCTCGGCGGTGACGCTCTGGGGCGTGAGCGTCACGGCGCCGGCGAAGGACGCGCGCGATGCGCTCCGCTCGCTCAAGGACGAGACGCTGGGCGTGATGCTGCTGAGATATGAGCGCGGCGACGGCGGCGAGGACTTTCTCAGCCTGCAAACGTCGCTCGCGCTGCACGCGACGCCGCTTCTGCGCGAGGGCGAGGAGAACATCGCGCAGGCATGGTCGGCAGAGCTTGAGCAAAAGCCCGACGACAGCGCGGACGAAACGGGCGACGCGCAGGACAACGAGGGCACGGTGCTCACGCAGGAGGAGACGCCGGACGAGATCGCCGTGACGGAAAACGGCTCGCCCGCCCGCACGCTCAAGGCGTCCGACCCCTCGGGCTATACGGTATTCGGCAATGTGTACATCAACAACGGCTCGGATGCCGCGCTCGACGCCTCGATGCTTGCAGGCGATTATGCAGCAAAGCTCGGTGCGGAGGGGCCGCAGGTGCTCATCATCCACACCCACGGCTCGGAGAGCTACACCATGCCGCCGGGGCAGGAATACGACGTGTCCGACACGTTCCGCACGCTGGACACGAACTGCAACATGATCCGCATCGGCGACGAAATGGCGCAGGTGCTGACCGACGCGGGCATCAGCGTCGTGCACGACCGCTCGCTCTACGACTATCCGAGCTATTCGGGCGCGTACAACCGCTCGCTCGCGTCGATCGAGAGCTATCTGCAAAAGTATCCCTCGATCTCGTTCGTGCTCGATGTGCACCGCGACGCGGTGCAGGACGCGAACGGCCAGCAGTTCAAGCTGCTGTGCGGCGAAGATAAAAACGCCGCACAGCTCGAATTCGTCATCGGGTCGAACGGCGGAGGCCTGAGTCACGATCTCTGGCGCGAGAACTTAAAGCTCGCCTGCGCCGTGCAGGAAACGCTGTACAAAGACTATCCGACCCTCATGCGCCCCGTCACCGTGCGCAACTCCCGCTACAACCAGCACATGACGACGGGCTCGCTCCTTGTTGAGGTCGGCACGGCGGGCAATTCGCTCGAAGAAGCCGTCAACGCCGCGCGGCTTTTTGCCGCGGGCTTTGCCAAAACGATACAAAACGGGACGTAACGGCGCTCCCGCCGCCAAAATAGACGGAAAGAGGCAAAAAAAGCACAAATTCTTGTCAAAGTTGCCGTGTTGCATTCTGCACAAAAATCCTGTTAAATGGAAGTTACCATTTCAATCGAAAAATTTCGTCAGAAATTATTTTTTCAGGAGGGGTAATTCCATGGAGCTTCTTCAGGAGCGCATCCGCCGCGAGGGCAGAGTCCTGCCCGGCAACATCGTCAAGGTCGACGGTTTCCTCAACCACCGCGTCGACACCCGTCTGCTCGAGGACATTGCGGACGAGTTCGCCAAGTATTTCGACACCAGCAAGATCACCGTCGTTCTGACGGCGGAGGCCAGCGGCATCGCGCTTGCGACCATCTGCGCGCAGAAGTACGGCGTCCCGATGCTCTTCGCCAAGAAGGCCAAGAGCGACAACATCGAAAGCGGCCTGTACCAGAGCGAGGTGTTCTCCTACACCTACAAGAAAAAGGTCACACTGCTGGTGAGCCAGGACTGGATCACCAAGGACGACAAGGTCCTCATTATTGACGACTTCATGGCCAAGGGCTACGCCATGCGCGGCCTGATCGACATCGTGAACAAGGCCGGCGCGCAGCTGGCGGGCATCGGCGTGGCGGTGGAGAAGGGCTTTCAGGACAGCGGCGACAGCCTGCGCCGGGAGGGCTATCCCATCAAATCCCTGGCCGTTATCGACAGCGCCGAGAACGGCGTGATCCGCTTCCGGGAGGACGACTGACATGAAAAAGGTGCTGGTTCTGGATTTCGGCGGGCAGTATAACCTGCTGGTGGCACGGCGTGTCCGTGAGTGCGGCGTATACTGCGAGATCAAGTCCTATCGGCTGAGCATGGCGGATATCCGCGCCTTTGGGCCAGATGCGCTGATCCTCACCGGCGGCCCCGCCACCGTGTTCGAGCCCAACGCCCCCATGGTGGACAGAGCGCTGTTTGAAATGGGCATCCCCGTGCTGGGCATCTGCTACGGGCAGCAGCTGATGATGCAGCTGCTGGGCGGTCAGTGCCGGAAGGCGGAGACGCGGGAGTACGGCAAGATCCAGCTGACCCACACGGCCTCCCCCCTGTTTGCCGGTGTGCCGGAGACGTCCGTGTGCTGGATGAGCCACGGCGTGGAGGTGGAGCGTATCGCCCCGGGCTTTAAGGTCATCGCGACCACTGACGGCTGCGGCTTCGCCGCTGTGGAGAATGCGGAGCAAAAGCTGTACGGCGTGCAGTTCCACCCGGAGGTGGTGCATACCGAGTATGGCCGCCAAATTCTGGAGAACTTCCTGTATAAGATCTGCGGCTTCCGGCCGGAGTGGACCATGGCGTCCTATCTGGACGAGGCCGTGGCGGAGTGCCGGCGGCAGATCGGCGACGGCCGCGTGCTTCTGGCGCTGTCCGGCGGCGTCGACTCGTCCGTTCTGGCGGCTCTGCTGGCGGAAGCCATCGGCGATCGGCTGACCTGCGTCTTCGTGGATCACGGCCTCATGCGGAAAAAGGAAGGCGACGAGGTGGAGAACGCCTTCCGGAAATGGGACGTGAAGTTCGTCCGGGTGGACGCCGAGGAGCGGTTCTTATCAAAGCTCGCCGGCGTGGAGGATCCCCAGAGAAAGCGGCAGATTATCGGCGCCGAGTTCGGCTACGTCTTCCGGGACGAGGCGGAGCGCTTTGGCATCACCAATGAAGACTTCTTAGCCCAGGGGACCATTTATCCTGACGTCATCGAGTCCGGAAAGGGCGACGCCGACGTCATCAAGAGCCACCACAACCGCCTGCTGCCCCCTGAGGTCGTGGCACGGTTCAAGGGCGTCCTGGAGCCGCTTGACCTGCTCTTCAAGGACGAGGTGCGGGCGCTGGGACGGGAGCTGGGGCTCCCTGAATATCTGGTCATGCGCCAGCCCTTCCCGGGTCCCGGACTTGCCATCCGGATCATCGGCGCCGTGACCAAGGAGAAGGCCGACCTGCTCCGGGAAGCGGATTATATCTTCCGGGAGGAGATCGCCAAGGCCGGCGAGGACAAGAACCTGAGCCAGTATTTCGCCGTGCTGACCAATTCCCGTTCGGTGGGCGTCATGGGCGACGGCCGGACGTATGACTACACCCTGGCTCTCCGTGCCGTGACCACCAGCGATTTCATGACCGCCGACTGGGCCCGGATCCCTTACGAGGTGCTGGATCGGATCTCCGTCCGGCTGGTCAACGAGGTAAAGGGCATCAACCGGATCGTTTACGACATCACCTCGAAGCCCCCGGCAACGATCGAGTGGGAATAATCCCCGAAAAACCCGATGAAAGGAAGGCAGACGTATGGAATACCGCAGGTTCGGCGAGACCTATGTGATCCGCATGGATAAGGGCGAAGAGATCCTGACAAAGCTCCGGGAGCTTTCGGAGAAGGAAGGGATCCGTCTCGCTTCCGTGGAAGCTCTGGGGGCGGTAGGCGACTTCACCGTAGGCGTCTTCCGCACGGCGGAGAAGCAGTATCACGCTTCCCGCTTCACCGGCGACTATGAGATCGTCTCCCTGACTGGCACCGTCAACACGATGGACGGCGGCTTTTACTGTCATCTTCATATGAGCGCCGCCGGGGAGGACGGACAGGTGGTCGGCGGACACCTGAACCGGGCTGAGATCAGCGCAACCTGCGAAATGATCCTCCGGCTCATCGACGGCACCGTCGACCGCAAAAAAGATCCGGAAACGGGGCTCAACCTCTTCCGGTTCGACTAAAAAACAAGCCGGAGACCGGAAGATCCTTCTTCCGGTCTCTCCATTTTTTCAAAAATCCATCAGAAAGGGTGAGACTTATGAAGCTGCGCTTTACGAAAATGCACGGCTGCGGAAACGACTACGTCTATGTCAACTGCTTTGAGGAGGAGGTCAAAGACCCTGTCAGCTTGAGCATTGCCATTTCCGACCGGC
>ERZ827452.897-NODE-897-length-34950-cov-6.343631_pt1 | contig 34950 bp, 28 predicted proteins | sample MGYA00519866_ERZ827452 | MGnify/ENA primary metagenome ERZ827452 (study PRJEB31778, sample SAMEA3449307) | human gut metagenome | biome: human gut; feature: human-associated habitat; material: faeces | place: United Kingdom | collected 2010/2012 ... | reverse complement strand
GGCGCATTCTCGCGCCGAGGCGCGGTTGCTTTGGCAACCATCTACCCCTGCGCCGAGTGCGCATCCTCGTAGAGCTTTTTTATCGTATAGAAGCAATGTTTCCTATACGATAAAAAAAAGACGATACCGGTTCTTCTGACCGAAATCGTCCTCTTTTGATCCGTAAGCACTGCTTACTTTCCTGTCCTTATCAGTATTTCCACAGACTGCAGCCGTTATACACTGTCAATCCGTAATTTCTGTTACGTTCCTGCAGCCGCATCTTCTTACATATTTCAAAGCGCCTGCAGCGCTCCGCTTAATTCTCCCATCCGTGCCGCCATATATTCTTTGAGGGCGCTGCGCGGTATCTCCATGGCAATCGACAGTTCTGCATAAAGATTGTCCTCCGCGGCTTTCAAATAGCGGCCGTCCATCGCGGGCATCCTGCGCCCCTCCAGCACTCGCTCCCTGCCGTAATCCGTAATTGTGCGGATCATACAGAGCATTCCTCTTGCATCGCTGTGATTGATAATCCTGCGGTAGGTCTCCTCTCGCCGTCTTTCATCCTTCTCCCAGCACAGTCTGCACTCCGGCAGCTGTCCCAAAAGCTCCTCTGCTTCTTCCTTTGTCAGCACCGCGCGCATCGCATTTTTTTCCTCCTGTCCGACGGGAGAAAAAATCCTGCTGCCGGCGTTGACCATGGACTGCATCTCATAATACAGACGGTCTTTGGGAATTCCCTCCAGGTTCAGCGTAGTAATGTTCTTGACTTCACAGACGCCCTTGCATCCGTAAGTAACCAGATCTCCTTTCTCAAACATAGATACCCTCAACTTTCTTTAAAAAACGACAGCTGCCATGGTTTCAGCCGCCCAAAACACTACACTTTTATTATACCCCCGATTTTTTTAAAAGGAAAATCAAAATCTGACAAAAATTGATTTTCGTCTGTTTTTACCATGAAAAGCGGGCAGATTTTTGTCGAATCTGCCCGTTCGAAAATCTTTATGCCATGCTTCGCAGGCGCGCAACCGCGTCCGGGATGACCTCCATCAGGAATTCTGCGTCCGCCTGTGTGTTCGTCTCATCCAGGCTGATGCGGATCGTGCCTTTTGCAAGCTCCGGCGATATGCCCATCGCTGTCAGCACATGGCTCGGCTCCAGTGCGCCCGCCGAGCACGCCGCGCCCGCCGAAACGGAGACGCCCTTCATGTCGAGGTACAGAAGAAGAGCTTCTGCCTCGATGCCGTCGAAGCTGATATTTAAGTTGCCGCACAGCCGGTCGGCACGGGAGACGGCAGTACCTGCATGTCGTACCGCAGCGTCGGTGCCCGCTGCTGCACCTTCACCGCCCTCCATGACCCCACAGCCGTTTAAATGGCTCCCTTCGATGGAAAGCAGGCGCTCTGCGACCTGTCTGCGCAGCTCCAGCACGAAGGTATCTTTTTTGTCGCGGTTTATCAGGCTCTCCTCCAGAGCCGCCGCCATGCCCACGATGCCGGGAACATTTTCGGTTCCGGCGCGCTTACCTTTTTCCTGCGCACCGCCTTCCAACAGGCTTTCGGTCCGGAACCCGTTTTTCACATACAAAAATCCGCAGCCTTTCGGGCCGTGGAATTTATGTGCCGAGACAGACAGAAAATCCGCCTGCAGCTTTGTCAGGTCGATTTCCACATGCCCTGCTGCCTGCACTGCATCCGTATGAAACCACACGCCGTGCATCCTGCAGATCTCCGCAAGCTCTTCTACCGGCTGAATCGTGCCGACTTCATTGTTGGCATACATCACGCTCACCAGCGCTGTATCCGGGCAGATCGCAGCTTCCAGCGTTTCGGGCAAAACCATCCCTTCCGGCGTTACCGGCAGATACGTCACCCGAAACCCCTGCCGTTCCAGCGACTTCGCCGGGTTTAACACCGCATGGTGCTCGATTGCCGATACGATAATATGCTTTTTGCCGATCCGTGCCCCGGCTGCTGCCGCCATCTGCAGCGCCCAGTTATCTGCCTCCGTACCGCCGGAGGTAAAATAAATTTCCTTCGCCTTCGCATGCAACAGATGCGCGATTTTCTCCCGCGCTGTCTCGACTGCGTCCCGCGCTGTCCGCCCCTCTTCATACAGGGCGGACGGGTTGCCGAAGTTTTCTGTCATCCAGGGCAGCATCGCCTCCAGGGCTGTTTTACTCAGGCTGGTGGTTGCAGCCTGATCCGCATATACGCGCATGTCCGTCATCCTTTCCATTTCCGGCGCAGTGTCAACACCTCCCATCCAGCAGATCCTGGATCGATACGCTGGAAAGATATTCGTCTATAATTTCGTCCAGTCGATTCCACATCGGTCTGGTCAGGCAGTTCGCCAGAAGCTCGCACTCCGGGCCGCAGCCTTCCCCGTCCATGCAGGAAACCGGTGCGAGCGTCCCTTCTGTCAGCTTCAAAATCTCGCTGACCGGGTATTCCTCCGGTCTGCGCGCCATCCGGTAGCCTCCGTCTTTCCCTCTTCTGCTCTGCAGAAGTCCCGCCTTGTTGAGCATACCGACAATCGATTCCAGATATTTCATCGAAATCTTCTGCCGCTGTGCAATATCATTCAGGGAAACATACTCCTCCTGCTTCTGCATCGCCAGATCCAGCATGACCCGAAGCGCGTATCTTCCCTTTGTGGAAACCATCATAGGGCATAGCCCTCCTTACTTACCTCTTGTATTTCGAATCGGAGCTTTCCTCCCCTGAAAATCTGCAGATCGAAATCAGCGCTGCCTTCGTTGAAACAGTAGAATGCACGCTCTGCGAGCATTCTATTGTCATGAATGAAAAACAGCGCCGACCGCCAAATTTCTTTGCTGCCGACGCTGTTATTATAGCAGATTTTCTTTTGGAATGCTATCAGGAATCCTGTTTCGTTTTTACACGCACTGCAATGCTGCAGCTTAACGTAACTCAGCCCTGAATGCTCTGTACGGTATATCCTGCCTTTTCGACAGCTTCCCGTATCGCTGCATCTTCTACAACCTTTTCGTAGGAAACGACTGCTTCTTTCTTTTTCAGGTTGACCTTTGCAGAAGCCCCGTCGATTTTGTTGATTGCTTCGGTTACGGCTCTGACGCAGTGATCGCAGTGCATACCAGAAATTTTCACGGTCTTTTTGCCGATGACAGGACCATCCAGCTTTTTATCCTCAATAATAATCGTATCGCCGCCACCGCAGCAGGGGCTTTCCCCTTTCAAATGCTTCAGCGTCCCTTTCAGTGCAAATCCCAAAAGAACAATTACAACTGCTACAACAATTACATTAGCCATTTTCCTGTTCTCCGTCTTTCTTTTTCCTTTTCCATTTCTGAATCCAGAGCACGACCTGATAAATCAGGACACCTGCCAGATAGATCACCAGAAAAGCACCAAAGCCGTAAAGCATGGAGCCTGTGGTGTTTCCAACATTTCCCATTTTTTCCTCTTTTCTTTGCGCAAAGGAAGGATCCCCTAGCTTCGGATCGGACAGTCTTTGTCACTGCTGCTTTACGCCTGTCAGTGTTTTTTCTTGTTTCCTTCTGTCCTGCACGCGCTGCAGCCGCTGCAACCGCCGCAGGAACCGCCACAGCCTGTACAGCCGAGATGTTTTCCGGCTTTTCTATTCTGAACCTGTTTGTAAATCAGGAACAGACAATATCCGATCACCAGAATCAGAATTACTGCATTTGCCATCGTGCATTCCTCCACATGTTTGGGAAAAGGCCGGACATCAGAAATGTCCAGCCTCCTCCGTTTCTATTCTTTACCCAGTCCTTAGTTTGCCGCCTGTACAGACCGTTTGGAGTAAACCTTCTGATCCTTGTAGGGATCGGGTCTGAATAACAGGAACAGAATGATTGCTGTGAATACAAATCCGAATACAGTGCCTACGCCGAAGCTGCCGCCGGTTACGAAGGAACCGATCTGGTAGATGCACAGGCAAACGATGTAAGCGAAGATGTTCTGGAACAGGATTGCAAACCAGAACCACTTTTTAGACTGCATCTGCTGTGCCATGGTTGCAATTGCAGCCAGACAAGGAGAATCCAGCAGGTTGAAGATCAGGAAGCTCAGTGCTGCCAGCGAAGTAGGGAACCATGTCTGTACAGCCTGTGCAACGGTTACTGCATCTTCTGTATCGCCAGTTACATTTGCAAGAACGCCCATGGTGGAAACGATCGCTTCCTTTGCGGTAAAGCCGGACAGAGAAGCTGCCACAGGCTGCCACTCGCCAAAGCCCAGAGGCGCAAACAGAGGTGCGATGAAACCACCGATTACAGCCAGTAAGCTGTTTCCGCTCTCTTCTACCAGACCGAAGCCGCCGTTTTCGAAACCAAATCCGCCAAGGAACCACATTACTACGCAGGCAAGGAACAGGATCGTACCAGCCTTGATGATGAAGCCTTTCAGTCTTTCCCATACATGAAGCAGTACGGTCTTAGCCTGAGGAACATGGTACTGAGGAAGCTCCATAACGAAGGGAGCAGGCTTTCCGGAGAAAGGTTTGGTTTTCTTTAAGATAATGGCTGCCACAAGGACTGCTACAATGCCCATGAAGTACATTGCGGGAGCCATAAATCCGCCTGCTTCATAGCTGCCGGTTGCCCAGCTTGCCATTACGCCGCCCATCAGTGCGATAACAGGAAGCTTCGCGCCGCAGGGGATAAAGGTTGCTGTCATGATCGTCAGTCTTCTGTCGTTATCCTGCTCAATCGTCTTGGATGCCATGATACCAGGGATACCGCAGCCAGAGGAGATCAGCAGCGGAATGAAGCTCTTACCGGACAGACCGAAATGACGGAACACCCGGTCCATGACAAAGGCAATACGAACCATGTAACCGCAGTCTTCCAGGATAGACAAAAACAGGAACAGGATTGCCATCTGAGGTACGAAACCAAGGACAGCGCCTACACCGCCGATTACGCCATCCACAACAAGGCTTGTTACTACATCGTTGGTGCCGATGCCTTCCAGGAATCCGCCTACGATTTCCTGAATGCCGCCAACAAAGGTATCATTTGTCCAGTCTGTTACAATCGTGCCGATCGTGGTAACAGAGATGTAATATACTACGAACATAACTGCGATAAAGATCGGGATACCGAGGATACGGTTTGTAACGATCTTATCGATTTTATCAGAAGTTGTCAACTTATCCTTGCCCTTTTTCACAGTCGTGCCGACAATCTTCTGAATGAATTTATAACGCTCATCGGTTACGATACTTTCCATATCGTCATCATGAGACTTTTCCAGACCAGCTCTTAACTCTTCGATCTTCTTTGCAGCGCTGTCTGTCAGCTTTACGCTTTCAGCAACCTTGGAGTCCTTCTCCAGAAATTTTACTGCATACCATCTCTTTTTGTTTGCATCGATGGAAGAAGGAAGAACTTCTGCTGCAGCGCTGACTGCATCTTCCAGATCCTTGTTAAAGATCTCTTTCGGAAGGTCTGCTTCTTTCTTCTTTGCGGTTTTGATCGCTTCGTCGATCAGCTTGTCAAGTCCTTCGCCCTTTAATGCAGAAGTCTCAACGATTGGACAGTCAAGGAGCATGGAAAGGCGGGCAACGTCGATCTTGATGCCTCTCTTTTCCAGCAAATCCGCCATGTTCAGCGCGATAACAACCGGAACACCGGTTTCGATCAGCTGAGTGGTCAGATATAAGTTTCTTTCAATATTGGTTGCATCCACCAGATCTACGATGACATCCGGATTCTCTTTTAACAGATAGTCACGGCTGACAACTTCTTCCAGGGTATACGGTGAAAGGGAATAAATACCAGGAAGGTCGGTTACAATTACCTCTTCCTTCACCTTTTTGTTTTTTAATTTGCCTTCTTTTTTCTCTACGGTAACACCAGGCCAGTTACCTACATACTGATTGGCGCCGGTCAGCGCGTTGAACATGGTTGTTTTACCACAGTTCGGGTTACCGGCAAGCGCAATTCTAATTGCCATTTTCTCTTACCTCCTAAATCCCTCTGTAAAAATGCGGCTGTTTATTTTACCTGTACGCACTGTGCATCGTCTTTTCTGACGGTCAGCTCATAGCCTCTGACAGTGATTTCTACCGGATCTCCCAGCGGAGCAACTTTTCTGATGTAAAGTTCGCTTCCTTTGGTAATTCCCATATCCATAATCCGGCGCTTATACGCACTGTCACCTTCAATTTTGGTTACAACAACCGTGCTTCCAACCTGTGCATCACGCAGTGTCATGGTCTTATCTCCTTTCCCTTAGCTCCTTTAATATATAGTATCGGCGATCATCAGATCACGATGTGCCGTGCCATATCTTCATTGACTGCAATTCTGGAATCCTTGACATTTACAATCAGGTTTCCTCCGATCGAAGATACAACTGTGATTTCCGTTCCCGCTATAAATCCGAGATTTTCCAGAAAACGTCTTGTCTCTTCGTTTCCGCCAACCTTCACGATCTTGTTGACTTCTCCCATCGTTGCCATTGTTAAAGGCATCTGCTCAACCTTCTTTCTTTTGTCATACCTTTTCGATCCTTCTCACCTCTAGACGTTAGTTAGTATATTCTAACGTTTAGTAGATGTCAAGCACTTTTTTTATATATATCAAACTTATGATTCATACTGGTAACTTATGTTATATGATGCTCTTTTTTGTTTTTCAGCACCAACTTTAGTCAGCAATGGGCGGAGCGTTTTTATCGTATGGAAACAAAGTTTCCTATACGATAAAAAATGGCTGTCGCACTAACGTGCGACAGCCATTATAATCAGGAATCGTATGAATTCTAAACAATCAGGGGTACTGCAGGGATTCAGTGGCCGAATTTCTTCATCAGAACCGGCATGAAGATACCGCCCTGTACGCTTCTCCCCATGAAGTGACAGTATTCGCCGGTTACGGTCTCGTACCAGTCGGAGAAAGGCACTCTGGTTGCGGTGGTTTCCAGATAGTGCGCAACCGGTGCAATCAGCGCCTGCGCTTCCTCGTCGGTCTTTGCCATCGATGCACACCATAAAATCCAGTCGCTCTTGGTATAATCCTTTCTGCTGTCCAGAGGCGTACCGTACTCGTTGGTCTTCTTGACATAGTACTTCAGCTCTTTCTCGTAAACTTCATCCGAGAACAGCTTACTTCCAAAGAATTTATCCCATACGAGGTTGTATTTTAAGCTCCAGGTATCCGCATTACCGAAGGCCAGCACATAGTGGTCGTCTGCAATTGCGCGCTTCTCCCAGTCTTTTGCCATTTCAGCAGCCTTTGCATGATATTTTTCCGCTTCTTCTGTTCTGCCAAGCTGAGCTGCCAGACGCGCATAGGCCTCTACGCCCATGATCGCTTTTGCAGACAGGTTTACATTGTGGGACAGATGTCCTGCAAAGTCGTCGGTACACAACTGTTCGCCGGGGTCTGCGCCGAATTTTACCAGATACTGTGTCCACTGCTCTAAAACATCCATGTGAGGCTCTGCAAATAAAGCGTTTCCATCCAGTTTGCAGACAGCTGCCGTCATCAGCAGCATATTACCACATTCCTCAACGGGCATCTGATATCTGAACTCGAAAATATCGGTTCCTGCAGGATACTGATAGAACGGAGGGAAGATATCATCGTTCCAGCCGGAGAACCACAGGTCTCCCTTCTTGCCATTTAAGCCGTAAACCTGTCCCCATGCGTAAGGGTAACGTCCAACGTCGTGCGGTGCGAAGTCGAATTCCCAGGAATCGCAGGCAGCAAATTGAAATACCGGACGCAGCATACCTTTGACATATTCGGTGTTGAACAGTAAGAACAGCGGAACAGAAGGATAACTTACGTCAACCGTACCGATACAGCCGTTGGAATCGTTTTCCTTAGAGAGGAAAATGATATTGCCGTCTTCGTCGGTGATCAGCTTGTGTGCTGCGATGGCATGACGGTAGCTCATGTTGCACAGGAATGCATATTTCTCGCCGCCAGCCGCATAAGCTTCTTTTTCTACCTTCTCATCGACTGCTGCCGCATGCTTTAACGTCTCATCGTGATCCGCAAACGCTGCGCCGATCGCATCCAGAATGGTTGCATAGGTGTTGGTCCAGTATGCCTTTCGCCACTGTCCGAAGTAGTTGATGGAAAGCAGATCATCATATGCCAAAATCATGCCGGCCTTGTCGTCATCCAGAGGCAGTCTGCAGATCAGCTTTTCATTTGCGGCATCGTAGGTGCATACTGCGCCTTTCTCTGCGGATGCCACATAAACATAACCCCAGTCGATCGTTACATGGTCGCCGCTGCCGCCCAGAGGCTTCTGTGCTGCTCTGCCCATCTGTGCGTAGTTATATGCGGGCGCGTCGTCTTTTTCCGGACGTCTTGCGTTGCAGCCGATCAGCTTCGCCTGCTTCTGACTTACCAGATCAGAGGATACGACAAAGTCCACCCTTACATCGCAGTTTTCTTTCTTTTCTACTGTGTAGTCGATATAAGTACAGGGTCTGGAAACCAGCGTCAGGTCATCCAGAACCAGGGGGGAAGTAAACTTCACATTCAGAATGATTTTTTCGTTTTCAAAGGTGTAGGTGGTGGAGGTCGCAGTTACGTCCACACCGGTCTGACCGATCGTTTCGTGGAACTCCTTGTCGCCGAGAAAGCTGTAAACGACGCCATCCACATTGACATAGCCTCTCAGCTGCTGGCGAATCTGGCTCCAATGCACAGGATCCTTGTCATACAGATGATCTGCGCCGGACCAGATAGAAAAATAGGGGTCGTGTGTGACCAACGGAATGCTTGCTGCTCTTGTTACTTTCATATGAAACTCTCCTTTTTGGTTTTCTATTTTCGTTTGATTGTTTTTATCTGGAACATTTTATGCCTGCAGCGTTGTCCATGCCGCTACAGTGCGCTTTCAGGAAACCGGATCGATCGTCGCCGTATGTAAAATCAGTCTATCCTTGATCCAGTGCTCTTCGTACCAGGTGTTGTTTTCGAACGTATCGTTGATTTTTGCCATCTTATTATACATCTGCTGTTTCATTGAAGCAGCAATATCTGCATATGCCGGATCGTCGATCAGATTTTTCATCTGGTAAGGATCTTCTTTATCGTCAAATAAAAATTCCTTTCCGTCCGATTTAAACACCGCATAGGTGTAGCGTCTGCTGCGCAGTGCGCGCCACTCCTGTCCGTTTCCAAAGGTTGCGGTCGGTCCGCAGCACATCATCAGTGCCGCGTCGTCGGTGTCCGTCTCCCCGCGGATATCCGTGCTCTTGTCGATTCCCTCAACCTCTTTGGGAATCGGCAATCCCATCAGGGACAAAAGGCTCGGCATGATGTCTACGGTATTTAAAATAAAGTCTCTCGAAACGCCCGTCTCCAATTCATCCTTCCAGCGGATCAAAAACGGGACGCGAATTGCTTCTTCATAGAAAATGTTTTTCGCACGTCTTCCGTGTGCACCGAAGAGCTCGCCGTGATCTGAAGTAAAGACGAAAATTGTGTTGTCATCCAGTCCCATCTCTTCGATCGCTTTGCGCAGTCTTCCAATGTTGTCATCGAGGTTTGCCGTCATCGCATAATAAACGCGCATCCACTCGGTCAGCTCGTTTCTCTCCTGCTCGGAAAGCTTTGCCCAGTCGTCCGCATGCGGATCATTTTCCGGCTCGTAGTTCGACGGCAGAGAAAATACTTTATCCTTGAAGCGTTCCAGATATTCCGGCGGAACGTTTTCCGAAACCCAAGGGTCGTGAGGCGTACCGATCGACAAAAACAAGGCGAACGGCTTGTCTCCTTCCGACAGCCGATGAAGCTGTTCGATCGTCATGTCGATCTGCGCATCCGGCTCGTATTTGTCGTAGAAAATTTTCTCCGGCGTGTCCAGATGATAGTAGGCGATTCCCGGCTCATATTCATGACGGAAATTGTAGGCTGCGAAATATCCGTTAAAGCCCAGTCTGTCCGGTCCTTTCGGGATAAAGGAGTTTTTGGGATCGTAATGGTTGCCCCACTCCGCTGCATACATGTGCCATTTTCCAATGTATGCCGTCTCGTAGCCATTTTCATTTAACACATCTGCAAAGCTGTGATGATTCGTGTTCATCCGAATCTCGTTAATTACCATCCCCGTGCTCGTCGTGTATTTCCCCGTAAACAATGACGCCCGGTACGGCGCACAAACCGGATGGCCTGACACCGTCTGGCACAGATTGATGCTGTCTTTGCAGAGTGCATCGATATTGGGCGTCAGGGCGTTTTGATCCCCCGTATAGCCCATCGAAAAATACCGCAGCTGATCTGCAAACACATAAATCAGGTTTGGCTTTTTTGCTGTATTCATATCGTACCCCTCCTGACCTTTATCTTACGCAAAATCGGGCAATCCCGCACTAAGTATTATCACAGCAGTGCTGGTGGGAGGGTTTGATTTTGTGGATATCGGTGGGGTGAGCGCAAAAGAGAGCAGCTTTTGCAATGACGTCTCTGAGCCACGGCTGGGCTCACTCCGCCATTTCTGCCCCTGCAGCTGACGAAAAAAGCGCCGCCACAAGGGGCAGCGCCATGGTTACTTTATTTTTTCCCGCTCTTTTACAAGCGCCTGATACAGCTCAAAAAGCGTCCAGCCGACATTATAGGGCGTAACGATCGCCTTTAGACCTATCGAAATCCGGTTCTTTTTTAACAGCTCCAGCGCCGGGTCGATCCTATCCGCCGTCGCCTGTGCGAACAAAAGCATATCTTCTCCAATTCGCGGCGGAAGGGTAAGAACGGGCAAAGGCGTTTCCCGATATCCGGAAACGCCCGCCAGATAACCAATCTTTTGTCCGGTCTGCATGGCGGCAACGGGCACGAAATCGTAGCCCGCTGACTTTGCCAGCTGTTCCAGTTCTTTTTTCTTCTGCGGATTGCCCGCATCAAAATAAATCAGCTTCATCGCTCACCCTTACAGATACTGCTGTAAAAAAGCAGCCGACTGCTCCATAAATGCTACCTGATCTGCGGCATTAAAATGCTCGATCGCAAGATAATCATCATAACCGCTTTCTTTCAGACGATCCAGAATCTCTTTCATCGGCAGATAACCCGATCCGACCGCAGCAGCCAGAAGTCCCTGATTGTATTTATGACTTCCGGTCAGCGCAGGATCCGCATTTCTGTCCTTGCAGTGCACATGAACGATGTAATCCTTCAGCACTTCATACGCCTGCACGGCGTCCTCGTCGCTGTACGCGAAGTTGCCGGTATCCAGCGTAAATTTCAGACCCGGAACATTTTCCATAAACCACAGCAGCTGATACATTCTTGCAAACGGCTGTACCGGACCGTCAAAATCCTCCAGCGTCACAAGGATGTTCTTTTCTTTTCCATAAGCAACCAGCTCTTTTAATGCCTGCGCCATGTTCTGGATCGAAGCATTTTCAGACATGTAGGAATCCGTCTGCTCTTTCGACGCAGAAAGTGCGTTGAGTGCAGCCGATTCGTTTTCCGACAGCTCGCCCGGAATAATCAGTACCTTGGACACGCCGAACTCTTCTGCGAGGTCGATCTGCTTTTTTCCCTGCGCTGCATCCGGGTTGTGCCCAAAATCATAGAACGCATTGCTGCAGCTGACCTGCATATGGTTTTTCTCCAGCAGATCTTTGATTTCTTCTTTGTTCTCGCGAAGCAGCGCATCTCCGATTTCAATCCCCCGAATGTTCCAGGATGCGCATTTCTCCATCAGTTCTGCCACACTTTTTCCAGACTGCTTTGCGCCCTCTAAAATGTGCTCATAAAATACAGCTGTTTTCATTTTTTGTTACCCCCTGCTTTTATTCATGACAATAGAATGCTCGCAGAGCGTGCATTCTATTGTTTATAACAACAGAACGTTCGCAGCGCATACATTCTGCTGTTATCTTTTCTCCCCTTTAAAGCCGCTTCCGGCTGCGCGATAGCTTCCCTCGCCGGAAGTTCTTCTTCTGCCGCCGTTTTCCGCCTGCCGTCTGTCCGATCTGCGGCTGTCATTGCCAAAGCGTCTCTGCCTGCCGTCGCGTTCCGAACGGTAGCTGCCGTTTTTCTCTCCGAAGCGTCCGCCATTTCTCTGGTCGCGGTCATTGAAACGTCCGCCTCTCTGATCACGGTCGCCGAAACGTCCACCGTTTCGGCTTCCAGATCCATCCCGGCGTCTATCCCCAAATCTCCGCTCTCCATCGCGTCTGACTACTTTAGGCTCTTCTACGATTTCTTCCGGCTCACCGCCAACCTGCTCATACAAAAATGCTGCTGCCAGCTCAATTGCGGAAATGCCGGTTTCTTTTTCAAAGCGCTCTACCGCACGATAGCAGTCCGCGGTATTTGCTTCCTCCATCACCTCGCGGATTTTCTGGAGTACAGATGCTTCCTTATGCTGACGCACTTCTTCTCCGGAGGGAAGATGCTTTTCTTCCAGTTTTGTCTTGCAGACCCGTTCAATTTCACGGATTCTGAAGGACTCTCTACGGCTTGCCAGCGTAAAGCTCATGCCCTCTTTTCCTGCTCTGCCGGTACGGCCGATACGGTGCACATAATATTCGATATCCTGCGGAACGTCATAATTGATAACGCCATCCACATCGTTTACATCGATTCCTCTCGCCGCAACATCCGTTGCGATCAGCATCTGGAGATTACCGCTTCTGAAACGGTTCATGACCGTATCTCTCTGTGCCTGGCTCAAATCGCCATGCAGCCCTTCTGCCGCGATGCCTCTGTTTTTCAGATTCTCTGCCAGCTCGTCCACCATACTCTTGGTGTTGCAGAAAATCAGTCCTCTTTTCAGGTTATAATATTCAATCAGCCTTGCAGCTGCAGCTTCCTTATCCGATCTGCGGATATAATAAAGATACTGCCGGATTCTTTCTACCGTCAATTCCTTTTTGACAACCTTTACCATTTCCGCATCGGTCTGGAACTGATCGGTGATCTGTAAAATCGGCTCCGGCATCGTTGCGGAAAACAGCGCCGTCTGGTGTTCGCACGGAATCTGTCCCAGAATCGCCTCCATATCTTCCCGAAAGCCCATGTTCAGCATTTCATCTGCTTCATCCAGAACGACCATTTTCAGGTTGTCTAAGCGGATCGTGTGGCGTCTCATATGATCCATCACGCGTCCCGGTGTGCCGACAATGATCTGCACGCCGCCCTTTAACGCCTTGATCTGTCTGTTGATATCCTGCCCTCCATATACGGCAAGCACGCGAATATTGTGCATATATTTTGCAAACTGTCTCAGCTGCTGAGCCGCCTGCATCGCAAGCTCTCTCGTCGGGCAAAGGATCATACCCTGCAGCGATCTGTCCTCTTCGTCAATCTTCTGCAGCATCGGGATTCCAAACGCGGCGGTCTTACCGGTTCCTGTCTGCGCCTGTCCGATCACATCTCTTCCTTCCAGAAAAACCGGAATCGCCTTTTCCTGGATCGGCGTCATATGGACGAAGCCCATCTCCTCCACTGCGCGCAAAATCCGCTCGTCAATTCCTGATTCTTCGTAACGTACTAATAATTCTCCCATTTAATCTCCTTTAATCTCTATCACTACAAAACTCTTCTGAGTTTACGCGCCTTATAGCGGTTTTGTCAATGAAAGATTGAAAAATAAACAGGAAAAAAAGGATTCATCCCCAGCCTTTGAGAATGAATCCCCTGATCTTCTTTCTATCGAACTTCATCCGTTTCCCGGTACACTGGATACGGGTGTCCGTCTGTCATTTCCATTCCGGGTACGCTGTCAAACGCCGCAGATTCCTTTAGCTCCCGGTCGTAACGCTGCATGCCGCCCTGCCGCGACATCTGCTGCCGGCAGTTGCAGTCCGGCTGTTCCGACATAGGTCCGGCAGTTTCGCCGCTTCGCCGCTGCATCCCTGCTGCGTTCTCCCGCTGGCAGTTGCAGCCTGATTGTCCAGTCCAGCCATCATTTTCGCAGCTGCAACCGTACTGCACCCTGTCGCCGTTTCTGCAGCCACAGTCCGTATCCCGCATACGCCGCATATCCTGCTGTCGGTTATCTCCTGTGTCTCTTCTTTCGTTCCAGTTTGCGCAGTCCGTCCGATTCTGACAGCTGCAGCACATCAGCAATACCAGCAAGTAAAAACCGTTCATCGTTTTCCCCTGTTTCAAACAGATCTGATATCACTGTATGCAAACCTTTCTGGCTCTGTGTCTGTCCGCCCGGCTGTACATCAGGAACTATGTCTGTCTGCCCGACGGCCTTTTTTCAAAATTCTGCGAACATAAGCGAACGTCTTTTCCTCGCCCTCTTCTGCCAGCATCGTCAGAAGGTGCTCCAGCTGCCGTCTTGTCTGTATGTGCATAAACGGCGGCTCTTTTGCATTTTTGTAATACGCGAGAGGATCGCTGTCTTTATAGGCGCTTCCCCGGTAGGTTTTGGACGCTGCAATCCGGTCCATCAGCATTTCTGCCACATATTTGCGCGGCATCGGCACTGGAGCCATTCCGCCCTCAATGCTCTGCGTGCTGTAATCCACCCAGTATTCGTAATGATGCCTGTTGCGTCCTTTATGATGCAGCCATGCAGAAGAATACCCAATATCCTCCCGCTCCGCGTTGTTCGGGCTTCGATTTCCCTGATAATATTTTGCTCCGACCCTAAATTCCGTCCAGGAATATTTGGAAAGGTCATGACAGATGCCCTGCCGGTACAAGCCGACCGCAAAGCATCCTTTCATCACCAGATACTTATGATAGGTAATCGTCTTAAAATGCTGTAACGCTTTCACTTTTCTTTTCTTTTCTTTCCTTTCCTGACCGGATTTCCTGTGCTTTCCAGAACCTGGATGCAGCGTCCCGGAACGGTGATGGATTTTGTCAGCGGATCGGCCTGTGTTTCCACCACATCGCCCTGTGTATCCAACACCTTTTCCCAGCGCATGCCTGCCGGAAGATCAGGAAGCGCCAGCCGCTGGGGCTCCCAGTGCATGTTCATAGCGATATAGAAAAAGTCATCCTCCTGTGCACGGTCTTTTGGGGCATAACGACCGCAGTACATCAAACCTGCCTCCCGGTTTAACCGGTCGGCCATCAAGCGCCATGCATCCTTTCCATGATAAGATAAATCCGGATAGCCGCACGCCGCATAGTCCATCAGCGTCAGCTCTCTGCTCTGGTGGAGTACCGGATGCGCTTTCCTCAGCGCAATCAGTTCCTTTGTATAATCCAGAAAATCCTTATTTTTCTCCGTAAGCTTCCAGTTCAGCCAGCTGATCTCGTTGTCCTGACAGTACGGATTGTTGTTGCCCTCCCGGCTCTGTCCAAACTCGTCCCCGGCTGTCAGCATCGGGGTCCCCTGCGAAAACAGCAAAAGTGCCAGTGCGTTTTTCATCTGCTTTTTGCGCAGCTGCAAAATTGTCCGCTTGCGGGTAGGTCCTTCCACGCCGCAGTTCCAGCTCGCGTTGTAGGGATTTCCGTCCTGATTGTCCTCCCCGTTTGCCTCGTTATGTTTGCGGTCGTAGGAAACCAGATCCGCCAGGGAAAAGCCTTCATAGCTGGTGATATAATTGATCACGCCGTTCTGCACCGGATTGCAGCGCATTCTCCGCAGCGCCTGATGCAGCGTATCCTCGTCTCCCTTTAAAAAGCGGCGCATGTCATACTGAAATTCATCCCGGCATTCCGCTAAATTGCGCACGTCCGGAACCTGCCCCACCGGATAAATCTCTTCATACGGAAATCCGTAATAAATCAGCTTCGTATCCGTAAGCATCGGGTCAGCTGCCAGAATTCCCACCGGAATCTGTTCTCCCATCAGATGCACGCCGTCGATATGGTACTCGCACACCCAATATCGGATCACTTCCAGGATCATCTCCCGATTGATTTCTTTCGGAAAATAGAACTGCAGAATTACCTCCATTCCCTCTGCGTGGAACGCACGCACCATTTCCTTGAATTCCAACACAGGATCCTTAACGCTGTATGACGCTTTCGGTGCGAAATAATAGCCTTTTTTAAAGCCCCAGTAATTGATCCGCGGCAGGGTTTCCTCCACAGGATTTCCTTCCTGATCTTTTGCCGGATAAGCATTCTGCCGCAGCGGCTTTACCGCTTCCAGTTCTGTGAATTCATACACCGGCATCAGCTCCACTGCCGTTACCTGCAGCGATTTTAAATAGGGAATCTTCTCTGCCAGACCAGCGAACGTCCCTTTCGCCGTCACGCCGGAAGACGTGTGCTTCGTGAACCCTCTGACATGCAGCTGATAAAAAATGCTGTTCTCATAAGGGATCTGCGGGCGTCTGTCATTCTTCCAGTCAAACGCATCCTCTGTGCTGTCGCTGCGAAGAGACGGGGAAATTTTTTTGCCCCATTTCTCATTGCCGCAGATTCTGCGCGCCCTCGGGTCTGCAATCACTTCTTCGCCACAGTAAAAATTATATTCATACTCCTGCGCATCCAGCCCGATCAGCTTCATGCAGCAGATTTTTCCGATTCGGTCTTCTTCCCGAAATGCCAGCCGTCTGGGCGCACCGCCTCTTCTGGGATACAGAAGGACCCCGCACTCTTTGCTGCGTTCCAGCACTGCTGCGAGATTGATGCTGCCATCCGCATTTTCCGTCCACCCCAGCGGATACGGTTTTCCTTTTTCCATTCTGATCTCTTTTGTTTCTTTCACGTTCCTGTTCCCGCCTTCTGACCTTTTTTCAATCCTGTTTCAGTATAGCACAAATAATTCTTGCATGCCACCGCAAGTTACGGTATGATAAGCGTGACAGGCATGTCTGATTATCGCGCGCTCTGACGCGCCTTTTAAGAAAGGATATCATCCATGGGTAAGGAACAGTTTGAAGAAATGGACGAAGAAATGACCGTAGAACTGGAGCTGGATGACGGCACGAATGTAACCTGTGCCATCATTACCATTCTCGAAGTAGAGGGCAAGGATTACATCGTTTTGATGCCGCTTGACGAAAACGGACAGAACGATGACGGAGAGGTTTGGTTCTATCGTTACTCCGAGAACCCCAATGACCCCAACGAAGAGCCTCAGCTGGACTACATCGATGACGATGCAGAGTATGAAAAGGTAGAAGAAGCGTTCGACGAATACCTTGACAGCTGTGAATTCGATGAGCTGGTTACTCTCGACGGAGAAGCAAACGAATAAAAACGAAACCAAAAGAACTGCCGTACCGGAGCTTTTCCATACAGGAAATGTTCCGGACGGCATTTTTTTCATTCCTGACATAGCAGTTCTCTGCGGTTTCGTTTCTACCGTTTCGGCTCCTTCCACCCACACTCAGCAAGAAACCGGGACGCAAACCCCTGCGTTTCCTTTGTTCCTTTCGTATACGACAGATACAGCTCTTTTTTCGCCCGTGTCATTCCAACGTAGAACATCCTGCGCTCTTCCTCCAGTGCCGCCTGATTCTTGCTCTTTTTGTGTGGGACGACGCCCTCCATACAGCACGGAAGAAAAACGGCGTCGTATTCCAGTCCCTTCGAACCGTGCATAGTGACAAGCTCGGCAATTGGGAGTGTTGTGAATGCTGCACCCGTTGTGCCGCTGGCAGCCGTGTGCGCTGCCGTGTCTGCTGCGTCCGCCATGTTCTGATCCATCTGGTCTTCATATGCCGTCATTGCTTCCTCAAGCTCCGTCAGGCTTTGAAATTCCCGCACCTGTTCCTGAAAAAAGTCGGCGGCTTCCAGATCCCGTTCCAGCTTTCCGGCTGCGTGTGCCCGGGCTCCTGCAGGTGCCCTCCCTTGTCCCTGCCGTGATTCTCCCGCCGACGGCGTCTGCCCGGCATTCTCTTTTAACCACGCATCGTATCCCATTCCGCGGCGGATATAATGAACTGCCGCATATAAATCCATTTTCGCCAGCCGTGAGATATCCGCTTCCAGACGGTGCAAAATCTCCTGCATATACGGCTTCTGTGCATACGCCCGGCGCAATGCTGAAAATGAAATTTCTGCATCCGGCAGCATCTGGCGAGACAGATAGCGGCATGGGCGGTTCATAATTCTCAGGAAATCCTTCCGTTTCCGCCCTTCCATCGCAAACTGCAAATAAGCGAGTAAGTCCTGACAGACCGGGGTTTCATACGGATTTTTCGGCTTTTCTTTCCAGAGGAAGGGAATCTTTCTGCACTTTAGCGCTGTTGCCAGCCACACTGCATCCGCATTCGTCCGAAAAATCGCCGCACAGCTTTTTCCCTGCCGGAACGTCTTCCCGATTTCATCTGCGACTGTCTCTGCCTCCTGCCTCCGATCTTGAAAACCGCAGACCAAGACGCTGCGATCCGTGCTTAAGGGCAACCAGCTCGTGCCGAAAGCAGCGGCGGGAATGCCTGATGCGGTGCCGGTTGGAATGGGCAGAGTGCTTTTTTCTCCCTGCATCCGGCGCGCCCCCTGCGTCGCTTCTGGCACAAAGCACACGTCCTGCCTCTCATCCGACGTGCTCTGTCCAGCCACGATCTGCTTTGGAAATCTCTCCCGGTTTTGCCCGATCAGCTTTCCTGCCGTCTCCACAATTCCGGCGCGGCTGCGATAATTGACCGACAGAAAAATCTGCTTTGCTTCCGGAAAATCCTTTAAAAACTGACGCATAATCGCCGGGTCAGAGCCCCGAAAGCCGTAGATCGCCTGATCATCATCTCCAACAACAAACAGATTTCTCTTTCCACCGCAAAGCAACTTTACTGCTTCATACTGTGCTGCGTTGATATCCTGAAACTCATCCACCAAAAGATAGGAATATTCCCGCTGCCAGCGCGCAAGTTCTGCCTGATTTGTCCGGAACAAATGACAGACCGCCGCCGCAAAATCGTCCAGATCAAGCTTCTTTTCCTGTGCAAGCTGCTTTTGAAACGATACGAAAATCCGCATAAATTCCTGTCTGCTGACGTATTCACTTGTAAAATCAGCTGGAAGCTTCCCGATATTTTTGATAAATCCGATTTCTGAAAGAAGTCCCTGCTCCCATTCCTGGTCCATTTTCCCATCGTTTTGGGCATAAAATTTTTTCGGAAGCGTAAGCAGAGCCGCACGCAGATATTCTCTTTTCTCTTTTTCTTTCAAAATGCTCGACCCATTATAATGACAGGATGTTTTTAAAATGTGAAAAAAGACGGCATGAAATGTGCCGAAGGTGACCGGAAAGAACTGATTGTCCATCCGAGCAAAGAAACGGTCCCGCATCTGCCGGGCTGCCGCTTTTGTGAATGTAATGACTAAAATGTGGGACGGATCTGCATGATGGACTTCGATCAGATACCGTACCCGTTCGACCGTTGTAAAGGTCTTACCGGAACCCGGACCGGCAAGGATCAGTGCCGGTCCGGTATTGTGGGCAATCGCCCGTTGCTGCTGTTTGTTTGCCTGCAAAAAATACTCCTGTTTATGCCTGCTCCAAAAGTTTGATTCCCTTGCGGATTCTGGACAAAGATTCCTCTTTGCCAAGGATTTCCATGATTTCCGTTGCACCTGCAGGAGTCATCTGCTTACCGGAAACCGCAGTACGAACCGGCCACAGCACATAGCCGTTCTTGCAGCCCTTTTTCTCCACATAGGAAAGCAGAAGCGCATACAGTGCGTCGTTGGTATAGTCCTCCTGCTCTTCCAACAGCGGAAGCAGTTCTTTTAAAACCTCCAGGGCGCTTTCTTTGGTTGTCTTCATCTTCTTATGTACATACATTGCAGGATCATATTCCGGAAGGGTCTCGAAGAAATCTACCATCTCTTCGATTTCAGGAAATACTTCAATTCTTGTCTGAACCATGTCTGCGATCTTATCCAGATCCTGTCCCTTTGTCAGAGCCTTTTCCAGATAAGGCTTTGCATGCTCCATAAAGGTCTCATGATCCATCTTCTTGATATATTCGCCGTTCATCCATTTCAGCTTGGTATAATCAAATACTGCAGGGGATTTCGACATCCGGTGATAATCAAATTCCTTCACCAGTTCTTCCAGAGAAAAGATCTCATTCTCGCCCTCCGGGCTCCAGCCAAGCAGCGCCACAAAATTGACAACGGCCTCCGTCACAAAGCCCTGATCGATCAGATCCTCGTAGGAGGAATGACCGCAGCGTTTGGAAAGCTTGTGATGCTCCTCGTCTGTGATCAGCGGACAATGAATGTATACCGGCACCTTCCATCCAAAGGCATCATAAAGTCTGTTATACTTCGGAGAAGAAGAAAGGTATTCATTTCCGCGTACAACATGGGTAATGCCCATCAAATGGTCATCTACAACGTTTGCAAAGTTATAGGTCGGATAGCCGTCGGATTTGATCAGGATCATATCGTCCAGCTCGGAATTATCTACCGTGATATCTCCGTAGATCTCATCATGGAAGGTTGTGGTTCCCTCCGTCGGATTGTTCTGACGGATTACATAAGGGACCCCTGCTGCCAGCTTTGCTTCTACCTCTTCTTTGGATAAATGCAGGCAATGCTTGTCGTATACATTGATTTCCTTGCCTGCGACAACCCGGTTTAAGGTTGCCAGACGCTCTTTATCACAGAAGCAGTAATAAGCTTCGCCTTTTGCGATCAACTGCTTGGCATATTCCAGATAAATTCCGCTTGCCTGACGCTCGCTCTGAACGTAAGGGCCTACGCCGCCGTCTTTATCCGGACCTTCATCATGCACCAGACCGGTCTTTTCCATCGTACGATAAATGATATCTACTGCGCCTTCTACATAACGCTCCTGATCGGTATCCTCAATTCTAAGGATAAAGTCTCCACCTTCGTGTTTTGCCACCAGGTATGCGTACAGTGCCGTACGCAGATTTCCTACATGCATCCGTCCGGTCGGGCTGGGTGCAAAACGGGTTCTGATCTTTGTCACTTTTTCATCCTCCATGAACGAAACCGTCTCTTTTCCCCGAGACGGTTTCTCTTTTTTATTTGTTGATCTATGGCTTTCGGAAAAGCTCTGCTGCATCCGCAAAATTTACTTTGCCTCGTCCATCGCGTTCTGTGGCGGAAGCTTTCTTTCTGCCTCATTCTGGAAACTGCTCAGTGCTTTTTGTGCCTGCAAAATTGGAACATTGGTACCAGCACCTGCAATACAGCCACCGGGACACGCCATTCCTTCAATCAGGCAGCCATTTTTCTTGCCCAGCTTTGCAAGCATCAGGATCTTTTTACAGTCTGCGAGACTTTCGACATGCTCAATATGAACGGTTGTATCCGGATAATACTCCTGTACACACTTCTCGATAGCACTTGCCACACCACCTGACGCAGCATACCCACGACCTGCTGAGGTCGCATCCATAATCGGTGTTTCTTCCTCTACCTTTGTAATATCAATTCCCTTTGCTTCAAACATACCGGTAAGCTCTTCAAAGGTAATGACAAAATCCACATCGGAACGAACGGATCTTCTGGAAGCCTCCAGCTTTTTCGCTACACAGGGACCGATAAACACAACAGATGCATCGGGATGCTCTTGTTTGATGACACGTGCAGTCGCTACCATAGGTGTCAGGGCGTTGGAGATTTTATCGATGGTCTCCGGGAAGAATTTCTTTGCCAGCATTGACCAGGAGGGACAGCAGGACGTCAGCAGAAACGGCAGTTCTCCGGTTGCCACTTCTTTCACATAATGCTCTGCTTCTGTTGCAGCTCCGATATCGGCTCCGATGGCGGTTTCATAAACATCTGCAAAGCCAAGCTGCTTTAATGCGGTCTTGATCTTCCCAGGCGTCGCTGCAGGACCAAACTGACCGACAAACGCAGGCGCTACCTGTGCAATGATCTCTCTGCCGGACTCAAGGGCATGGATCAGCTGAAAAATCTGGGATTTATCTGCAATTGCGCCAAAGGGACAGCTTACCATACACTGGCCACAGGTGACACACTTCTCGCTGTCGATAACCGCCCTGCCGGCCCCATCGCTGCCGATCGCACCCACACCGCAGGCTGCGCTGCAGGGTCTCTGCTGATGGGAAACTGCATCGTAGGGACACACTGATTTACATTTACCGCAGCGAATACATTTGCTCTGATCAATGACCGACTTGCCATTTACGGTGCTGATCGCCCCTCTCGGGCATACAACCTGACACGGATGTGCTACACACCCCATACAACGGTCTGTTACACAATATTCATTTTCAGGGCAGGCATTACATGCCGAGGGAATCACCTGGATCATCGGAGGCTCGTAATATTTTTCGTCAATATTGCTCTCCTCCAGCCCCTGTGTCACATGCACCGGTGCGTCTTCCGGGCGAAGCGACAGCCCCATCGCAAGCCGGATCTGCTCTCTTACTATTTCACGCTCCCGGTAAATGCTTTCCCGATAAATCGGAGTTTCAGGATTCACAATTTTATAGGGTAACGCTTCTACATCATCATTCAGATTGTCAGAATGATATGCAAGCTGCGCGATCTCTTTAAAAATCTCTCTCCGCATTTTTCTGACAGGTGTATCAATTCCTCTCATGACTACCTCCATTGGCACCTTTCCTTTTTACCGTATTTTATTTTTGCACAAACCCTCGGTAAAATCAAGCCCCTTTCGCTTCCCGCACCGCTTCTGTTACCTCCAGCGTAATCTGATCTCCGCCCGCTTCCATCCATTCTTCCACAAATCTGTCAAATTCATCCAGCTCCTTCACTCCTGTGATGATTTCCAGATATAGCTTCTTTTCCATTTCCTGAAGCTTCGACCATTTCGTCTTCATGGTTTCCGTCTCCCCGGAAAAGACAGTACTGCACACCTCCAGATCCTTATTATCCAGCAGAGCACAGGCACGGATCCTGGATTCATAAGCCGCCCAGGTTTCCGCGTCTGCAGACTGGGAATTTTCCAGATAATCTTTGCATTTTTCATAATAGGCATATTCGAGAACCTGCAGCTCATCCGGATCCTTTTTCCCGGTCAGTGCACCGTTAATATCCTCATAGCAGCGATGCAGCGCATCGCTGTAATCAATATTGATGGAGATCGGCCGCGCCGTGGAATCCACATTGGTCTGAAAATAATAAGCAAGTTCTTCGTTGTATCGTCCTTCTGTACGCATTTTATCGAACATCACGCTTGCCATTTTAAATACGATCTCCGGATGCTCAAAGTCTTTTCGCACCACAACGTATTTGTAGCTCGGATTCTGATCATAATACTGCAGCTTTCCATCCTCTGTCGTCCGGATCAGATAGGGCTCCCATACCGCATCCGGGTTTTTCTCCATCGCTTCCATCAGCGGATTGTTCGGTGCCCACCAGGGACCGAAAAACGAACCGCACTTTCCGTCTACGATCAGTTCCGCAATATTTGCCATCGTACGGAGCATAAAGCTATCATCCAGCAGCTTCTCTTCATACAATTTTCTCACTTCGGCAAGTGCCTCTTTTACCTGCGGCTGCACCGAGCCGTAAACCACTGTGCCGTCCTCCTGCAAAATCCACTGCTTTGGAAATGCACTATAGGATGCAAAAAGTGTATTCAGCTGAAATTCATAACGATATCCTGTTTCTCCGGTCAGATCGGAATGGCACACCAGGCCAATGGTGTTGCCTTCTCCGTTATTTCCGGGATCCTGTTCCACAAATGCCCGTACGATCTCCACAGCCTCCTCCATCGTATCCGGTGCTTCAAGTCCCAGCTCGTCCATCCAGTCCCTGCGCAGCCACAGCAGATTCGGACCGTCTACAAAACTCGGCTCCGGAAGCGCCATCAGCCTTCCGTCGATCATCGCTGAATCCAGCGCAGACACCTCGTAGCTGTCATACATTGCCTTTATCCCGTCGCTGGCGCAGTTTTCCAATGCCTCGCTCAGATCAGCAATCATTCCCCCCTCGGCAAGCCGGATCAGAGTCTCCCGATCTTCTATGACCATGACATCCGGAAGCTCTCCCGATGCGATCGCCATATCAACGTTTACCGTATACTGATCCTCCATTGCCTCGAATACATCCTTGTTCTGGATATTTAAGCACTCCCGGAGATATCTCGTATAAACGTTATCTTCATAGGTGTCCCGTTCCGGCATATTGGAACGATTGCCGCCGGTCATCTTTCCGAGGGTATAGGTGATCAGCTCCGGATATTTTCCGTAAGGCGTGTTTTTTGCCTCCTCCCATGCCTGCAACTCTTTCTCCGAGGATTCTCCTGGCCGTGCCATCTCAGTGCCTACGATCTGTCTGCTGCCGCATCCAAAAAGTGCTGTACAGGCTGTCCCTGCCGCCAAAATAGCAGCCAGCCAGCGTTTTCGTCTCATTCTTTAATCCACCCCGCTTTGTTTCAGGATCACAATTCCATAGGCGGGCAATTCCAGCTTGTTATTCTCCAGCTTTTCCTGCTGGTCTCCAACGTTTAAACTGCCCTTTAGAGTATAATTATAACCTTCCGGAAGGGCTTGCTGCAAGTCTATTTCCACAGATTCCGTTGCATTATTACATAAAATTACACTTACCTTTCCTTCCCATTCTGTCAAAAGCACACCGATATCTTCCGGAAGCTCTCCGTCCGGAACACTTATACTTCCCCTCGCGATTTCCGGATTGCTTCTGCGCAACTCGATGGCGTTCTTATAATACTGTAAAATGGACCCCGAATCCTTTTCCTGCTCCTCCGCAGACGGAAACTTCTGCTCCACTGCATCTGCTGTCTGAGGCGCATCCGGTGTCTTAGACAAATCCTGTGCAGACCAGTACATTGGAAGGCGCTTGTTTTCATCCTTTGTTCCGGAGCTCTTCATCCCCAGCTCTTCTCCGTAATAAACAAAGGGACTGCCCGGCATCATCATCATCAACCCTGCAGCAAATTTCATCTGCTCTTCGTTGTTGACGCACTGGGCGCTGATCCTGGTGGTATCGTGATTGCTGATAAACGGTGCATCAATATAATCCGGATTTGCCAGTCTGTCTGCAGTCTGCTGCTTTACCATCCAGGAGAAAAACTGCTGGGGCGTCACTCTTGCCTTGGCAGTCTTTATGATCGCGCCATCCTGCTGTGACGCCGGGAAATTAAATAAGCTGTCGATCCCGCTTTTGTAATATTCCTGCAGCACTCCCTGTCCTTCCCAGACCTCGGCTACCAGATATGCCTCCGGCTTTACACTTTTCACGTAGGTTTCAAACCAGTTTAAAACCTCTATATTCTTTTCTGCGTATCCTGTAAAATATTCCTTCGCCGCATCCAGTCTGAAGCCGTCTGCACCCTTCTCCAGCCAGAAGGAGGCAACCTGCTCCAGCTCTTCTCTGACCGCTTCACTATTCAGATTCAGATCCGGCATACCATCCCAGAAAACCCCCTCATAGTACCAGTCCGAGCTGCCTATCTGATACCAGTTTGGAGTTTGTGCCTGATCCTTTGCAAAATTATAATAGTTCACATACTTGCACTCGTTTTCGTCCGGTTCCTTTTCTCCAAGCTGCTCCAAATAATCACAGGCCTCCAAAAACCACGGATGGCTGCTGGAGGTATGATTGAACACCAGATCCATAATCAACCGGATATTGCGTTTGTGACATTCCTTAAGCAGTGTCTCAAAATCCTCCATCGTTCCAAAGGACGGATCGATCCCGTAATAATCTGTGGCATCATATTTGTGATAGGTCGGTGACGGCATGATCGGTGTAAGCCAGATCCCGGTAAAACCCATATCTTCGATGTAATCCAGCTTTTCTGTGATTCCGCTTAGATCGCCGCATTTGTCTCCGTCACTGTCGCAAAACGAACCGACAAAAATTTCATAATAGCAGCGGTATGCATCGTCCGGCTCCCTGACAGTCTCCGTCGTTTTCCCGCATCCTGAGAGCAGCTGACAAAGAAGCACTACGCATAGTATTAAACTCAGTCTCTTTTTCATCCCTATATCCGCCTTTCTGCAGATCTTTGTTTTCAGTAGCAAAACAGGCGAAAACGATATTCGTTTTCGCCTGCTGTAAAACTATTTTCGGCTGTCTGCTGTCAGTCCTTACAAACTGCCATCAGCCCTTAACTGCTCCGGACATACCTTCTGCATAGTATTTCTGCAAATTCAGGAACAGAATAGCGATCGGAATGGAAACGCAAACTGCGCCAGCTGCGAAGCAGGCATACCAATTTACGATATTTTCCTTGGTCAGCATCGTGTACAGACCGATCGCAACCGTATAATATCTCGGATCCGCACCTGCAATTACCTTTGCGAAGATGAAATCCAGCCAGGGAGCCATGAAGGAAGTCATGATCGTGCTTACAATGATCGGTTTCGACAACGGCATAATGATCTTGGAAAAGACATCCCATTTCGTTGCGCCGTCCACGATTGCAGCTTCATCCAGTGCCTTCGGAATCGTATCAAAGAAGCCCTTGGATACGTAAAAGCCCAACCCCGCACCGCCGGAATATACCATAATCAACGCCAGGAAGATCATGGGACCCTTGGTCAGTCCAAAGCCCTTTAAGATATAATAAACGGCGATCATGGACATAAAGCCGGGGAACATACCAAGAATCATGGCAACATTCATATAAGGCTTACGGATCTTAAACCGGAGTCTGGACAGACAATAGGAAATCGCCAAAACAAAGAATGTTGTCAGGATACAGGAACAAATTGCTACAAACAGCGTATTCAAAAACCACTTCGGGAAATTGAACAGTGCAGTATCTGTAAACAGCTTCACATAGTTTGCCATCGTAAACTTTTTAGGCCAGAACGATGTGATATACTGTCCTTTCTGTTCTCTGAAGGATAACAGGACTACCCAGAAAATCGGGAATACCCAGATCACGGAAAGGATCGTCAGAAACAAATGCACAAGCACATTGGTGACTTTCTTTTTAATGCCTGCTGAATTCTGTCTGGTGTTTTTCATGAGAATCCCTCCTCGTTTTTATAGGATCCGGTCCGTCTGTACGTTATCAGAGACAACGTCGCCATCAGGACAAAGGTCAGGATACCGATTACGGCACCCAGGTTATAGTCCTTATTATCAATTGTCAGCTTGTACAGCCAGGTAACGAGCAGATCCGTCTTACCCGCAGTACCGCGGTAATAGGTATCGCAGGCCGGCGCGCCGTTTGTCAACAGGTAAATAACGTTGAAGTTATTGATATTCCCTGTAAAGGTTGTAATCAGATTCGGCGTCATGACAAACATCATGTACGGCATGGTGATCTTAAAGAAGGTAACAAACGCATTTGCGCCGTCCACCCTTGCCGCTTCGTACAGCTCTGCAGGAATATTCTTCAAAATACCGGTTACTGCAAGCAGCGTATAAGGAATGCCGACCCAGAGGTTGATGACAATAACTGTCACTCTCGCCCAGGTCACATTGGTCAAGAACGGCAGCGGTCCTACACCGAACAGTTCCTTTAACAGCAGATTGATTACACCGTGCTCCTGGATCATGGTATTGACTACCAGCAGGGATACAAACTGAGGCACAGCGATGGTCAGTACGAAGATAAAACGCCAGAAGGCTTTGAACTTCGTCCCATCCCGGTTGATGATGATCGCCAGGATAATACCAAAGATATAGTTTAAGAAGGTTGCAAAAATAGCCCAGATGATCGTCCAGCCAAGCACCCTCCAGAAGGTCTCTCCAAGTGCTCCGCCTGCATTTAATACTCTGGCAAAGTTCTGGAAGCCTACCCAGTCAAACAACTTACCTGGCGGCAAATGATCACGGTCATAATTGGTAAATGCCATCAGGATCATGAATACCAGAGGCATTACCGTAAACAATATAATTCCCAGGAACGGGAAAAGCAGGAAGAGCTGATACATCCTGTTATCTTTCAAGTCTTTTAAAATCTGGCCGAAGGTAATCGGCTTCTTTCCTGCTTCCTGTGCTTTCTGCGCAATATAGGAGGAGCGAATTGCAGCTCGCCACAGCAGGATAAATCCAATTGTCACAAAGAACGTAACAACACCATAGAGCAGGCAGAGCTGGGAGTTATCTCCTGTCGCATACTCATAAACCTGTGTCGCTTCATTGAAAACCTTTTTCTGCGTTTCGGTACCCAGCGTAACGAAATTCTGCAGAGCCTTTGCCCCGTAGAAAACCATATAGAGAATATATGCAAGTTCTCCTGTCAGGAACAAAAGTCCCTGTATGATCTGTTTTCTCGCAAGATTGCCCGCGCCCATGATCAGACAGGTCAGTTTTGTAAAAATATCACCTTTTCGAATTGCTTCAGATACCGGTATCACATCCGGAAATTCAGAAGCTTTTTTCTTTTTTCCAAAAGCTGCCATCGTATTCTTCCTTTCCCTCATACAGTTTCAGGCAGACACTGTGTCATCCCCAAATGTCCGTTTCTGAAAGAAAGGCTTCACCGGAAGATCGGGTGAAGCCTTAAAATCAAGCCGGAATCTTACTCCAGAGAGCCGCCTGCATTTACGTTTGCAATGAAGTTGGTCAGCTTATCCTGTGCATTGTCGTGGTTAACCTCACCAGCTACGATTGCTTTGCCGAATGCTTCTGCGTTGCTCCACCAGCCGTTCATCTCAGAAACCAGAGGCTGAGCAACAGAAGTGTTGTTTACAGTGTCGGTAATAGCGTTTAACATTACATCGTCGATACCGGTGGAATCCAGCGGAACTACACCACGAACTTCATAACGGATCTTCTGGCAGTCAGCGTTGCCAAGATATACAGCCAGTGCAACTGCAACGTCCATGTTCTCGCAGGTAGGATTTACACCAATTGCCTTGGAACCTGCATAGGACTTCATTGTGCCTTCATAATCGCCAGCCTTGAAGGAAGGAAGCTGTGCACATGCGAAGTTGTCGCCCAGAGCAGTTTCAATTGCTTCACGATCCCAGGAGCCGCTAAAGAATGCACCCAGCTTACCTTCGGTGAACAGGTTGATTGCCTTACCTGCTTCTTCGTTTGCCTGGTTTGTGAATTTCGGATTTGCAGCAAGGTCAATGAGGTAATTGGTTACTGCAAGACCCTTTTCATCATCGAAATCACAGGGAACAGAGCCGTCTGTACCGTCAGGACCAAACATTGTGCCGCCAACGCCATAGAAGAAGGAAGGAATATACCAAGAGTTGCTCAGCTGGAAGCATACATTGGTCACATCATCTCCCAGATCCTTTGCCAACATAACATCCAGATCCTTAACTTCGTCTTCTGTAAATTTGCTGCTGTCATAGTACATGAACCAGCCGTTGTATGCATAAGGAACACCGTATACACCGCCCTCATAAGTAACAGTGTTTATCATAGATTCGGAGTTGGTCGCCTTAACCTCTTCCAGGTTTTTGCCGCCCAGCTCTGCGATGGCACCAGCCTCTACCAGAATCGGCAGCTGGTCGTTTGCAAACATGTAAACATCTGCTGCTGCATCAACGTCCTTGGTTACTTCGTCTTTTGCAACGTCTTCACCGCATACGCCATATTCATATGTAATGTTCCATTCCGGATGTGCTTCATTAAAAGCATCACACATTGCAGCCAGCATACCCTTGTCATAAGTATCTGTCGGGTTCTGGTCTTCCTGAGGTGCCCAAACCTTCAGGGTAACATCCTTTGTCTCAACAGGAGCTTCTTCTGCTGCATCTGCAGTGTCTGCAGTATCTGCTGCTGTGCTCTCTGCGGGAGCTGCTGTCTGGCTGTCTGTTGTAGCTGCTTTAGATCCGCAACCTGCAAGAGCTGTTGCAGACATTGCTACGCAAAGCGCCAGTGCTGTCACTTTTTTGAATTTCATAGCTTTTTCCTCCTATACACCACACCTTTTCGGTGTTTCGTGTTCATTTGATAACATCATTATAAAGTGCAAAAGAGCAACCGTCTATATCAAAGTTTTAAGAATAATATCATTTTTTTAAGAAATTTGTGATTTTTGTATATTCGTAAGCCGTCTTACAGGGAAGTGAATTGTCATTTTTGTACCTTTGCCGACAACACTTTCTACCTTCATCGCATATTTTTCTCCATAACAGAGGCGGATCCGTTCATCAACATTACGAACTCCATAGCCCTTGGATTCCATTGTCAGGATTTTATCCGCAACCTCCTGCTCCATCCCGACACCGTTATCCTCTACCATAAACCATACACAATTGTCTTCTTTCCATCCCCGGACAGTAATTTTACCTCGTCCGTCTGTTTTTTCTTCGATTCCGTGATGGATCGCATTCTCAACAAGGGGCTGCAGGATCAGATTCAGAGACTCGCACTGCAGGATTTCCGTCTGTGCTTCGATTTCGTAATCAAAATCCCCGTCATGCAGCATGCTTTGAATTTCCAGATAGGCACGGGTATTACTCAGCTCAGTCTCTACCTGTAGCACATTCCGCCCGCGGTTTAAGGCAGTGCGGTAAAAGGTAGACAGGGCCAGTGTCATCCTGCTGATATCCTCTTCTCCTGCCGCCAGTGCCTTCCAGTTGATCAAAGACAGCGTATTATACAGAAAATGCGGATTGATCTGTGCCTGCAGTGCCTTCAGCTCCGCCTCCTTCTGGGTGATCTTGCTGAGATAAACTTCATTGATCAGCGTCCGTATTCGCTTCATCATGCTGCCAAAGCCACGGTAAAGCATCCCGATTTCATCCCGATCATCGCTCTCCATCTGCATATCCATGCTGCCCTCCTGCACCTCCTGCATGAAGTACGTCAGCCGTTCAATCCTGCTGCTCACCATGCCGGAGGTGATAAAATAAGCAAGCACTGCTGCGAAGATACAGATCAGGATCATCACTCCCGCCATCACTCCGATCGGCCGCATCGCTTCTCCTGCAAGTCCAACCGGTTGATACAGCCACACCGTCCATCCTGTTGTATTTGACTGCTCACAGAGAATGATATAATCTGTACTGCCCCTATCCCGCTGCTCCAGAAATTCGGAATACGTCAGATCATAGTTCTGATTCTTTCCGGAAAATCTGCTTTCCTCAAAGACCAGCTTACCATCCTGATCTGTAATATAAAGCCCGCATTCTGAGATCAGCGTCTCTGCATACGGTGTAAAAAGCTTCTGATAATCCACATCCATATACAGGATGTTCACGCCCTCTCTGGCACCGGAAAAGGCAAGCTTCCGGGCGGAAAACAGTGTCTTTTCCTGATAATTTGCAAACCAGTTAAGACCCGGGTGCTCCAATGTCTTCTGATACCAATCCGTCTCCTCAATCTCTGACACCGGCGCAACCGTCGTGTCATGCTTGACCATTCCATTATCCGTATAGATCGTGATCTGCTGCATCCCGCCATGAAAATAGCTCGCTGTCCGCAGGATCGGATCCACCTTCTGTGTCAGCTGCTCATACTGCTCGTAGGGTGTCCCATATTCCATGGAAAATACCTCTGCCAGCGTCCGGTCAAAGGCAATATAATCCGACAGGCTGTTATAGCCGTCCAGAGTTCGGTCCATCGACAACACCGACTGCTGCAAATAGGACTGCAGGTTCATTTTTCCCTTATCGTCAATAATACTTCGCATCTGCAGAAAGCTCAGCCAAAACAAAAGCATCACCGGCAAAAAGCAAAACAGGGAATAAAAGATCGCCAGCTTATACCGCAGCTTGATTCCGTTAAACCAATGCAACAGCTTCTTCATCTTGTTCTGCATTCTCTCCTTGATCGCGATATTTCTGCGGCGTCATCCCATAATACTCCCGAAAGCTCTGACAAAAATAGGAAACATTCGGATATCCTACCTTTTCGCTGATGCTCACGATTTTGTCCTTCGTGCCCTCCAGCATCTCGCGTGCTTTTTCCATTCGGCAGATCTTGATAAATTTGCTTAAATTCTGGCCGGTTTCCTTTTTAAAAATCGTACTCAGATAACTGGGAGCCAAAAAAACGCGCTCTGCCAACATTTCGATGCTTATCTCTTCCCCGTAATGCGTATTGATATAGTGCTTGACCTCTTCTACCTCCCGATGAATATTGCCACTGTCCGTCTGGGTCTCCTGCTCCAGAAGCTGAATGTTTTTTTCTATGATCCGCCGGATCTCATCGATGTCCGCAGTCCGGTAAAGCATTTCCATTTCTTCATTTAAGTCCCTGTCGTTTTTACCCGGAATCGCTTCATATAAAACCTTCAACAGGCTGGAAAAGACGAATTTCACATAAATCTGGGAAAATCCGACGTTCTGTCGGTAATTGTGGAACAGTCTGTCCACATGCTCGGAAAGGCTTAACATATCCTTCGTTCGAACATCCTGCTGGATCTGCTTGATCAGTGTGTTGTCATCCAGCTGCACGTCGTCCGCGCATTCCACATCGTATTCCGCCATGAAAATATGGCTGTCCAGACCGTAAAAACGGTTTTCCATCAAAAGCTCCGTCTCCCTGCAGCGCTCCGCCAGCTGACTTCTGTTCTTGAGGCCGGAGGAAACTGCAACATAACACTTTGCGTCCTTGCCGCTCAGCTCCTCCAAAATTCCAAGCACCCGGCGCGCCGTCTCCTTCCATTCGTCGCTTTCCGATTTAAATAAAAGGATTCCCTGCTGAGGGCTCACATTCAGATAGTCTGCATTTAAGCCGGCAAGCTTAAGTCCCCCCAGAAGCTGACTGCTCTTATTTTCAAAGAAATCCCCGCTAACCTCCAGAAGCATCAGACGTCTGTAGCTGTTCAAAAAATCCATCGGATAAATTCCGGCCGCGCGTTTTTCAAGCTCTCCCGCGTCCGTCCCGTTAAAAATCGCATTCAGAATATATTCTTTAAACAGGCTGCCTTCTGTCTGCCTGCGGCTCTTTTCCTGTTTGCTCTCTTCCAATACACGTATAATCTTTTTTATCGCGTTCTGAAATTCTGTCGGATTTACCGGCTTCAAAATATATTCCTCTACTCCAAAGCGCATCGCCCTGCGCGCATATTCAAATTCTCCGTAGCCGGAAAAAACCATGGCTTTCATATCCGGATAAAGCCGCGCTGCCTGCTCCACCAGCTCCAGTCCATCCACAAACGGCATACGGATATCCGTCACCAGAATATCGGCGCGGTTACAGGAAAGCCATTCCAGCGCTTCTTTTCCGTTTACGGCCTCTGTGATTTCAAATTTCTGATCCATTTTACCAAGCAGAAGCCGAAGCCCCGTCCGCTCGATTTTTTCATCATCTACTATTAAAATACGATACACGATCCCACTCTCCCCTGCGCAGTTTATGCGCATTTCTGATACATATATCCTTATTGTAACACTATTTTGACAATTTTTACAACTACAAAAAGAAATCCTGTACGATTCGCCCAATGCGGCGCACCTGTACAGGAATCTTTTTGACTCATATTGCTTTTTATTCTGTGTTTAGCGTACCGCTTTCCTGTAGCCCGCTGCCTGTGCCTGCTCCTCGCTGTCGAAAATCACGAGGTTCGGGGAATCCTTCATCTCCTCATACGCCGCCTGTCCGGGACAATGGTAAATTTTCGAGCGCCTGTTCCCATAAATTTTCTGCGCCGAAGGATCTGTGGTCTCTTCCTGCGCAATCCTGCTGCTCGTACCGTCCGCGTAGCAGATGGAAATTCCGGGCTGTACATTGTATACAAACACGTTGAAGCATACGCTTTCCCCGTTATCCTCTACCGACCAGCCCTCCATTTTGACGCCGCGCGCAACCAGCTCATCCTGATAAAACACCGGCGTTACCCGGTACAGGACATGTCCCTTTGTTTCTTTTACATAATCCGCCACCATATTTTCAAACGGCAGCATCCCGGTGACATTCAAATAACGTGTCCCGGTAATCAGATTTTTCTCGTTTGCATTTTCCGCCGTCAGCTGGTAACCGATCAGATGACAACGATTATACAGAAATTTTCCATCGATTCCGTCATATTCCGACTTCTGCCAGCCGGTCGGCTTCACCTGGCTGATGCTCTCCCGCTCTTTGGCCGGCATCAAATCCTGCCCGACGTTTGCATAAGCGGTCGTACATCTGCCAAGGCTGTCCAGCTCGCCGTAGGTTTCAAAGGATTTCGTCGAGCAGTCCTTTTTCGTAAAAAGCGGAACGTTGTTGTTTAATTCGATCCAGGCCTTTCCCTGATAGACGGGGATTTCAGTGCCCCAGAAGCCGTCCTCGGGCGTTTCTGCAGCGGATGTGCCGCCGCATTTCTTATCTGACGCTACATCACCGTCATCTCCTGCCTCGTCCCGGGCTCCATCGATTCCTTCCTCCAGCCATTCCTGCGCCTGATCCAGCAGCACGTCCCCAGCCTCTTTCAGAACGCTGTAGCCGGTCATCAGCACGGATATCGCCAGCAACACTGTTATGAGCCATTTTCGAAAACCGCTAGAATGCCGTTTGCTCCATTTTTCTTTTTTCATAATCTCTCTTCCTGCTCTTGCCTGAAATTTTCTGTCCTGTCCGCAGGTTCATCTGTTTCCTGTTAAAATTTCGCCCTGTCTTTTTTCCGATAACGTTCCAGATCGATCTCCTCATGTGAATAGCCTGCAAAGGTTTCGATCAGCTCCTTCTCCCAGTCATCCGCCGGAAATTTCAAAAAAACGTCCGCCGGGTAAACGCGTTTCCATCGGAAAACGATCCATTCATCGATCGTTTCGTTTTCCAAATTAACTGCTTCTTCGATCAGGCAAAAGGCCGCTTCGCCCGGCTGCTGCCAAGGCTCCTTCTGTGCAGCTTCCTCCCGTTCCAGTTCCTCCTGCGCAGACTCCACCTGTTCCGCATCTTTCCTTGCAGGCTCTGCCAGCTTTCCCACAAGATCCTCTGCCACGCAAACTGGCGCATCCTCCGGGAAAATACGCCTGCTGTAAGCGCTCATCCAAAGGGGCTTTCCTTCCGTCATCGAAAGGATTTTCTCTGTCACCACGCGGTCACGGCTCTGTCTTCTGCCGTTAAACAGCAGACCGTCCTCCTGATCCAGACATACAATTCCCGTCATCCTTCTTCCTCCCTTTTGTCTCTTAACCTGCAATCGCTCTGTCTTACCCTGCCCTTTTCATTCTCAGGCAGAAAATCCTCTGCATTTTTCCAATCCATACTGATTTCTTACAAATGCCACTTCGGACAGAAAGCGTTTTTGCCATTTTGAAAAAGAATGTGCCGTGGCACATTCTCGCGCCGAGGCGCGGGTGCTTCGGCAACCATCTACCCTTGCGCCGAGTGCG